>RCNI01001785.1_pt1 | contig 11105 bp, 6 predicted proteins | sample 2041151 | NCBI WGS metagenome assembly RCNI01 (sample SAMN09708214, study PRJNA481090) | feces metagenome | isolation source: feces | place: Antarctica: Albino Rookery
TCTTCTCTGCATGTTGTTCAGTATGCTCTGTTTTTGTTATTTACCTTCCTAATCCAGTTATATTGTCTTCCATTGGTCATCAACATTGCATTAGTCGTTTAGCTTTCTTTTGCAGTGATATCTGGGTCATGCTGTTGGTTCCGGCTGTGCCGTTCTTGTGAGCTTCCAGCAGCTCCAGACAGGCCGGTACATTGAAGAACTTGGCACAGATATCACCCTCAAAGGCTTCACGTACCATGTTGTAGTATTTGTCCTGACGCAGCCAGTCGTTCAAAGGCACGGGGAAGCCCAGCTTTTTGCGCTGTGCCACACTGGGCGGCAGCTGCTTCAAAGCGGCACCACGCAGGGCAATCTTGGTTTCTTCCTTGCCGCTGCGGAAACGCTGAGGAATCTGCAAAGCCAGGTCCAGCACATTGCGGTCCAGGAAAGGCACACGCAGTTCCAGGCTGTTGGCCATGCTCATGCGGTCGGCCTTCAGCAGAATATCGTACAGCATCCAGGTGTGCATATCCACCCACTGCAGCTGCGTGGGCTCGTCAAGGTCCTTCACCTGATCGAAGTAGGGCTTGAACCATTCCTCAGGTTTTTTGCTGCCGTAATCCTTTTTCAAGTATTTATCGCGCTCAGCAGGGGTGGCAAACACATAGTTTGCACGCATGAAACGCTGCCAGGGCTCCATACCGCCGCGCACGATGAAGCGCTTGCCCTTAAAGGCAGGCAGATGGTTGGCGATCTTGGCGGCAGCCTTGCGCACAGGCCGGGGGATCTTGTTATAATCGGAGAAATGCACAGCCTGGCAGTACATGGGATAGCCGCCGAACAGCTCATCGGCACCTTCACCGCTCAGAACCACTTTCACGTGCTTGGCGGCGTTTTTGGTCAGGAAATAGAGCGGTACTTCGCTGGGGTTGGGCATGGGCTCGTCCAGATACCACTGAATGGTCTTGTTGGCTTCAAAGAATTCCTCTGCACTAACCTGATTGCTGATGCAGGGAACACCGATTTCGGCACTGAAAGCCTGCGCATAAGGCAGTTCGCTGTACTTTTCCTCGGCATAACCCACACTGAAGCTTTTTACATGCGGAGTTCCTTTTGCAACTTCGTTGACAACAAAGCTGGAATCCACACCGCTGGACAGGAAACAGCCAACCTCTACGTCGGCAACCTGATGAGCGGCTACGCTTTCGGCAAAGGTATCGGTGATTGCCTGCTCCCACTCTTCCAGCGTTTTGCTCTCATCCACATGGTATTTAATGGAGAAATAGCGCTCCAGAGTCAGCTCGCCGTTCTTCCAGGTGAACATATGAGCGCCGGGCAGCTTGTACACGTTTTTGAACATCGTTTCCTCGTTGGGAATGTATTCAATGGACAGGTACTCAGGCAGGCGTTCTTCGTTCAGCTCTTTTACAAAACCGGGGTGAGGCAGGAAGCTCTTGATTTCGCTGCCAAAGATGAAGTTGCCGTTCTGATTGTAGTAATAGAAAGGCTTGATGCCGAAGATGTCACGGGCACCGAACATGGTTTTGGTGTTCTGGTCCCAGATGACAAAGGTGAACATACCGCGCAGCTTGGCGGGCAGTTCCTTGCCCCATTCCTCATAGCCGTGCAGCAGCACCTCAGTGTCGGAATGGGTGCTGAATACATGACCGGCAGCTTCCAGATCCTTGCGCAGATCCATGAAGTTGTAGATTTCACCGTTCAGCACACAAACGATGCTGCCATCCTCGTTGTACATGGGCTGCTTGCCGCCCTCGAGATCAATAATGGACAGACGGCGATGGCCCAAAGCCACCTGGTCGTCCACGAAATAACCTTCACCGTCCGGGCCGCGATGGATGATCAGATCAGCCATGGCCTTGACAGTGCGTTTTGCTTCTTCACGTTCCAGCTTTGCCGCTGCAAAGCCCACGATACCACACATATGCGTTATCCTTTCAAACTTTTGTTGCCATAGTATTTGGCGGTTTTACGATAATAATTCAGCTGACTCTTGGCGTACCAGATCAGGCGCTTCCAGGAAAAATCTTCTTTGCAGAACAGCTGGTGCGTGCAGTTTCCGGCCTTTTTAAGAGCGCGGGCCTGTCCGAGCAGTTCCGGGTCTTTCAGGTAGCGGGTGATAACACCAAAGGGAGCAATCATCCACAGATGCTGCGTGTCCGCAATGGTCAGACCCTGCTCCTTGTGTTCCAGCACATCCTCTACAAGCCACTTGGCCAGATTATAACCACTGCCGGTTACAAAAAAGCTGCTGCGGCCCTGGCGGGGATTCATTTCAAACAATTTGTATTCGCCGGTGCGGCTGTCATACTTCATGTCGAAATTGGAGAAGCCTTCCCAGCCCATATCCTCCAGAAAGGCCTTCATCTTCTGCATCAGATCGTCATCTTTTACAGACAAAATGGCAGCATAGTTGCCAATGCCTTCGGGGGTTTGCTCCTCCAGCAGAGGCCGGCCCAGAGCCATCAGCTTGACCTTGCGGTCTTTGCCGGAGTAGCAGTTCAGCACACGCATACAGTTGTCATCACCGGGAATGTATTCCTGCAAAATCAGGCTGTCCTGATAGCTGCTGCCGTAGATGGCGGCGGTGATGGCATCGAACTCCTCTTGATTGTTGGCCAGAAAAACCTTTTTCTTGTGCGGAAAAGAGCAGTTCCAGTATTCCATGCTGTTGCTGGGTTTGATGATGCAGGGAAAGTCGAACGGCAGTTCTACCGTTTTGTAATCTGCCGCGGTGCAGCCTGCTGTTTTGGGATAGGAAAGACCATGCTTTTCGCAGGCTTTATAAAAGTTTTCCTTCAGATCCAGTGCCAGAACCGTGTCCAGCTCCGGGCAGGCAAAGTGATAATAGGGGGCCAAAGCTTCCCGGTTGCGTGCCAGCAGAATGGTATAACCATCTGCGCAGCTGACCAGGATTAAGGGCGTACCCTCGTTTTTCTTTGCAAAATTCACCAGGGTGGAAACAAAAATTTCATCTTCTTCCAGACGGGGCTCTTCCACGATCTGGTCCAGCAAATGGGTGTTTTGAGTGGCAATCAAACGGCGCTTGCACACGCAGGCGCTGCGGATGCCGTACTCCATATAAAAGCTGCGGGCCATGCCATATACATTGGCGTCGCTGCCCAGCAGCACGGGCAAAAATTCAGCCATTTGGTTCCTCGATTTCTGCGGCCACAGCCGGGCCGCGGTGATGCGAATGAGCAATTTACTTAAGCCATATTATTTTACTGCGGAAGGGGGGCGAATGTCAAACCAAAACAGGGCTCAGATGCTTTTAAAATGCGAACGGGTGTAGTATAATAACAAGATGGCTGGGCGGCAAATGAATTCAAAGCCGCTCATTCCGGAAAGGAATTGCATATGTGCGGGATTGCAGGTTTTACCAGCCGCAGGGCTGAAGCAGAAAAACAACCGATTTTGAAAAGAATGACTGATGCCATTGCCCACCGCGGGCCGGATGGCGAAGGTTTTTATACCGATGCGCAGGTGGCACTGGGCCATCGGCGTCTTTCGATTCTGGATATTGAGGGCGGCAAGCAGCCCATGTTCAACGAGGACGGCAGCGTTGTCTGTGTGTTCAACGGCGAAATTTATAACTTTATGGAGCTGCGCAAGGAACTGACCGCGGCTGGCCATACCTTTGCCACCGATCATTCGGATACAGAAGTGTTGGTGCATGGCTATGAGCAGTGGGGCCGGGATCTGGTCACCCGTCTGCGGGGTATGTTTTCCTTTGCCATCTGGGATAAGAAAACCGGTGTGCTGTTCTGTGCCCGGGACCATTTTGGCATCAAGCCTTTCTATTATTACCAGAATGGCGAAAATTTTATGTTCGGCAGTGAAATCAAAAGCTTCCTGGAGCATCCTGATTTTGAGAAAGAGCTGAATCAGGAGCAGCTGGAGCTTTACCTCAGCTTCCAGTATTCTCCCGGTGAAAGCACCTTCTTTAAGGGAGTTAAAAAGCTGCTGCCCGCCCATTGGCTGGAGTGGAAAGACGGCGAAGTAACCGTACAGCGTTACTGGGAGCCCCGGTTTGAGCCGGAAGAGGGCAAGGATCTGGAAGAATGGGCCGGCAGCATTGAGTCTGCCATGAAGGAAAGCGTGGCTGCCCACAAAATCGCCGATGTGGAAGTGGGCTCGTTCCTGTCCAGCGGCGTGGATTCCAGTTATATGGCGTGCCTGGCGGATGTGGACAAAACCTTTACGGTGGGCTTTGCCAACAAGCAGTATGACGAAACCGATTATGCAAAGGAATTCAGCCAGCACATTGGCGTTAAGAATTTCTCCTACCGCATCACCCCGGAGGAGTATTGGAAGAATCTGCCGCATATTCAGTATCAAATGGATGAGCCTTTGGCAGATGCTGCCAGCGTGGCCCTTTATTTTGTGAACCGGGAAGCTGCAAAGCAGGTAAAGGTGTGCCTGTCCGGCGAGGGTGCTGATGAGTTCTTTGGCGGATATAACATCTACAAGGAGCCGTTTACGGTAAGCTGGTACGACCATGTGCCGCTGCCCATTCGGCGTGCTCTGGGCTGGGTGGCAGAAAAAATGCCCCCGGTGCGCGGCCTGAACTTCCTGGTGCGCCGTGGTAAGCCCCTGGAAGAGCGCTACATCGGCAATACCAATCTGATGGGCGAGCGCCAGAAGAAAAAACTGCTGAAAAATTATAAGGGCAATGTTGTGCCCACCGATCTGTCGCAGCCTTTGTTTGCCAAGACCAAGGGTCAGGATGCCGTAACCCGGATGCAGTATACGGATCTGCACCTCTGGATGGCAGGCGATATTCTGCTGAAGGCTGACAAAATGAGTATGGCCAACAGCCTGGAATTGCGTGTGCCGTTCCTGGATCGTCAGGTATTTGAAACGGCACGTCATATCCCGGCAGAGTACCGTGCAAGCCACGACAACACCAAAATTGCCATGCGTCACGCCGCAATGCGCAGCATTCCGGAAAAGACAGCGGATAAAAAGAAGCTGGGCTTCCCGGTGCCTGTGCGTGCCTGGCTGCGCGAAGAACCCTATACCCAGACGGTGCGTACCATGCTGACCGGAGAGAGTGCACAGAAGTTCTTTAACGTGAACGAACTGGAAAAGATGCTGGATCAGCACGTGAGCGGCAAACGCGACAACTGGCGTCAGATCTGGTGCATCTTCATGTTCCTTGTATGGTACGAGGAATATTTCGTCAAGCGCTGAGAGGGGGAAACACCATTGAAATTATCTCAGTTATTTGAAAATCAGGATATCACCCTGGTAAAAGGCAGCATGGAAACGGATGTCTGCGACATTGTGTACGATACACGGAAGCTGGTTCCCGGTGCTCTGTTTGTGTGTGTAGTCGGTACCCAGCGTGACAGCCATGATCTGGCTGCACAGGCAGTGGAACAGGGAGCATCGGCGCTGCTGACCCAGCATCCCGTGCAGCTTCCTGAGGGCTGCACAGCAACGGTGATTCAGGTGGAAAACAGCCGTTATGCAATGGCACTCGCCTCGGCACAGCTGTTTGGCCAGCCTGCAAAGCAGCTTACCATGATCGGCGTGACCGGCACCAAGGGCAAGACTACCACGGCCCATATGATTCGTTCGGTGCTGATGGCAGCGGGCAAAAAGGTGGGCATTATCGGAACCAACGGTGTAGCCTACGGGGACCACTTCCATGAGCTGCCCAACACCACACCTGAAAACTATGAGCTGCATAAGCTCTTCCGGCAGATGCTGGATGCGGGCTGCGATACTGTTGTGATGGAGGTCAGCAGTCAGGGTGTTATGATGGACCGTGTCAGCGGCATCCATTTTGATGTAGGCGTATTTACCAACCTGTATCCGGATCACATCGGCGGCCCCGGCGAACACAAAACCTTTGAGGAATATCGCTGGTGGAAGGGCCAGCTGTTCCAGCGCTGCGATGTGGGTGTTGTGAACATTGATGATCCCAATACACCGGCGTTGCTGGAAGGCCATACCTGCCGTCTGGTCAGCTACAGCGTACACAGCCGGCAGGCTGATTACCGCGCACAGGATCTGAAGCTTCTGCGGGATGAAAACTTCCTGGGCATCCGCTTTGATCTGACCGGCGCGCAGCAGCCTGCCCCCATGGAAATGCGGGTGAATATGCCCGGTGAATTCAGCGTGTACAACAGCCTGGCGGCGATTGCTGTGGCCCGTGTGCTGGGCCTGAGCGAGGATGCGATTCATCAGGGCCTGGCCTCGGTTACCGTCAAGGGACGTGTGGAGCTGGTGCCCATCAGCAAAAAGTTCACCATTCTTATTGATTTTGCGCACAACGAAAGCGGTACTCAGAGTCTGCTTACCACGCTGAAAGCATATAATCCCCACCGAATTGTCTGCTTGTTCGGATGCGGCGGCAATCGCAGCAAGCTGCGTCGATACGGCATGGGCGAGGTAGCCAGCAAGATGGCAGACTTCCTCATTTTGACCGAGGACAATAATCGCTTTGAAGATGTGAACGACATCATAGCGGACATCAAGGAAGGAATTGCAAAGGGCAATCCGAATGTGCCGTTTGTGGAGATTCCGGATCGTCTGGATGCAATCCACTATGCGATAGATCATGCCCAGCCCGGGGATCTGATCTGTGTGATCGGAAAAGGACATGAAACCTACCGCGACCGTCAGGGCGTTAAAACTCCGTTCCTGGAACGGGAATTGATTCTGGAATATGCAAAAGAAATTGGCCTTGAATAAATAAGCAAAAGCGGCGTTTTATCAAAACGCCGCTTTTTGTATGGCGAAATTTTACTTGCAACAACGGCAGGGGAGTGGTATCCTCTAAAGATGTGACAAGACACCTGTTGTAATAGGTGCATAGCATATTGGAGGAGAAACCATGCAAACAACACAGCAAACAAAGCCGGTCAGCGGCTTCCGGGCTTTTTTAAAGCGCAAGAACATTGTTTTTTCAGCACAACGATACGGAATTGAGGCACTGGGTGCGATGGCCCAGGGACTGTTTGCCTCTTTGCTGATCGGTACAATCATCAGTACGCTGGGCCAGCAGACCGGCATCAGCTTTTTTGTGGATGCCGGTAATTTCGCAAAGAGCGTAGCAGGTCCGGCTATGGCAATCTCGGTGGGTTATGCCCTGCAGGCACCGCAGCTGGTGCTGTTCAGCCTGCTGGCGGTGGGCGCTGCTGCCAATGAACTGGGCGGAGCCGGCGGTCCTCTGGCAGTGCTGATTGTGGCCATTGTGGCATCCGAATGCGGAAAAGCCGTTTCCAAAGAAACAAAGGTTGATATTCTGGTTACACCCTTTGTGACAATCGTGGTGGGCGTATTGCTCAGTGTCTGGTGTGCCCCGGCAATCGGTACTGCGGCCAGCAGTCTGGGTGGCCTGATTATGTGGGCTACAGACCTTCAGCCGCTCTTTATGGGAATCGTTGTGTCCGTTGTTGTAGGCTGTGCGCTTACACTGCCCATTAGTTCTGCGGCAATTTGTGCAGCTCTGGCACTCACGGGCCTTGCCGGCGGTGCAGCTGTGGCAGGATGCAGTGCTCAGATGGTGGGCTTTGCGGCAATGAGCTTTTATGAGAACCGCTGGGGCGGCCTTGTCAGTCAGGGTCTGGGCACCAGTATGCTGCAGATGGGGAATATCGTTAAGAATCCCCGTATCTGGATTCCGCCCACGCTGGCGGCTGCGATTACCGGTCCGCTTTCCACCTGTCTGTTTAAGCTGGAAATGAACGGTGCGCCCATTTCTTCCGGCATGGGAACCTGTGGCCTGGTGGGCCAGATCGGCGTGTATACCGGCTGGGTGGAATCCGGGATGACCGTAACAGCAATGGATTGGGCGGGCCTTATCCTGATTAGTTTTGTGCTTCCGGCGGTCATCAGTATTGTGTTCTGCCGGCTGCTGCGGCGTGTGGGCTGGATTAAACCCGGGGATCTAAAGCTGGACTGATAGCCGTACAGCAGTGGTCATAAAATTGTTTTAAAAGCACCTCCTGCCTGCATAGGGTTGCAGTAGGGGGTGTTTTTGTATGGCCAAATTACCGCAGGCAGCCCAGAATAACGGAATGCGCATTCGCACACGCTTGGTGGCCGGGCTGTTTGTATTGCTTTTGGCTGGGGTCATAGTGGGACGCCTGTATGTTTTGCAGATTCGCGACCGTGATTTTTACGCATGGAAAGCAGCGGGACAGCAGCTTCGGGATTCCGTAGTACCGGCGCCCCGCGGCCAGATCCTCAGCGCAGATGGGTGCGTGCTGGCGGCAAATGCTACCTGCTGGACAATCCGTGCCAGCCCGCGTGAAATGACAGACGAACAGGTAGCCCCGGCAGCGGCAGCGCTGGCTCAGATTCTGGAGCTGGATGAAAGCCGTGTGCTGGAACAGCTGAGCGATCGGCACAGCAACGACAAATTACTGCGCCGCCGAGTGGATAAAGAAACAGCAGATGCTGTGCGCAGCTGGTGTGCGGAAAATGAAGTGGGCGGTGTGCTGATTTTGCAGGATACCAAGCGCTATTATCCGGAAGGTGATTTTGCCGCCAGCCTGCTGGGCTTTACCAACGTGGACAATGCCGGAATGGCGGGGCTTGAGTTGAAGTACAATACGGCTCTTACCGGGCAGAACGGATTGGTGCTCACGGCAAAAAATGCATGGGGGTATGATATGCCCACCCATTATGCAGCCTATGTGCCGCCGGTGCAGGGGGATACCCTCACCCTGACCATTGACTCGAACATCCAGCATTATCTGGAAAAATATCTGACCTTTGCGGTGCAGGAGCATCATGTAGCAGCCAGAGCGGTGGGCATTGTTATGGAGGTGGATACCGGGGCGATTCTGGCCATCAGTACAAAGCCGGATTATGATCCCAACCAGCCGCGTGTGATTCAGGACCCCCAGATCCGCGCGCAGGTGGACGCATTGACAGGGGAAGATCGCACAGCGGCACTGCAGCTGGCTCAGCAAACGCAGTGGCGCAATAAGGCAGTAAGCGATTTGTATGAGCCGGGATCGGTCTTTAAGCTCATTACCTGTTCCGCGGCGCTGGATGCCGGGGCAGTGGCTCCCGGCGACACATTCTATTGCGGAGAGTCCATCAACGTGGCGGGAACCCGGTTTCATTGCGCGAACCGCCGTCGCCATGGGACCCAAGATGTGGCACTGGCACTGAAAAACAGCTGCAACCAGAGTTTTATTCAGATCGGTCAGCGATTGGGCAAAGAGCGGTTCTTTCAATATTTTGAGGCCTTTGGGCTGTGCGGAGCCACGGGAATTGATTTGCCGGCAGAACCGAAAAAAAGCGAATATTATACAGCAGAGCGGATGGGCCCCGTAGAATTGGCCAGCTGTGCGTTTGGTCAGAGCAGCAAGATTACGCCCATTCAGGTCATCACGGCGGTGTCCTGCATTGTGAACGGAGGACATCTGATGCAGCCGCATATTGTGGCGCAGATCACAGATGCACAGGGGCATATAAAACAGAAAATTGAACCAACCGAAAAAAAGCGAGTGATCGGGGAGGAAACCAGCTCCGTCATGTGCAGTATGATGGAAGGTGTGGTCAATGGAGGCAGCGGAAAAAATGCGTATGTGGCAGGATACCGGGTGGGCGGAAAAACCGGAACCAGCCAAAAGCTGGACTCGGAAGACGAAAAGGCCCGCATTGCCAGTTTTGTGGGGGTGGCGCCGGCGGACAATCCGCGTATTGCGGTACTGATTGCGCTGGATGAACCCCACAGCTTTGCCACAGGCGGCGGCGCACTGGCGGCTCCGGTTGCGGCGCAGATCATTGAAGATACCCTGTCCTATTATGGGGTTCCCCGGCAGTATACACCGGAAGAGCAGGAAACGATGGAAACATCTGTGCCCAAGGTAACAGAGCTTGGAACACAGGCTGCCATTGAACGGCTGGCCCAAAACGGACTTGGCGGCAAGGTGCAGGGCAATGGTGATGTTGTCACGGCGCAGTTCCCGCAGCCGGGGGAAACCCTGCCCCGCGGATCAACACTGCTGCTGTACACCGGCGATGCAAGTCAATGCCTGACGCAGGTGCCGGCCCTGGCGGGGCAGAATGCAGCAGAGGCCCGGGCGGTCCTGGCATCTGCCGGGCTTAATCTTCGGGCGGAAGGAGCACCGGATCAGCCGGATACCGTGGCACTTTTTCAGAATCTGGAGCCCGGATGCACAGTGCCTATGGGCAGCACAGTAAAGGTGCGTTTTTATGATCCCACAGTGGTGGATGACGAATGAAAAAACGGCGTGTATCACTTTGGATACACGCCGTTTTTTAAACAGTAGTGAGAAATGCAGGGCGAATCTTTTCTTGATTCGCAGTGCTCTGCCGCCAATTCAGCAAAAAACGCAGGCAGAAGAATTGCCGGTTCAGGAAACAGGGGCTTCCGTAGTGACGGTTTCAGAAGCTTCCTCGTCCTCAGGGGCGGGCAGCAGAAAACCGTCTTCTTCCTGCTGCTTGGGAATCAGCTCACAGCTGAAATTGTCCAGCTCTGTGGCCAGCACATCGTTCAACTGAGCGGATGCATCCCGCAGGGCATCCAGCTTGAGTACATTGCCGCGGGAAGTAAAGTAAATGGCAATCCACAAATGCCGTCCGGTGCGGGTGATGCCGTAAAAGATGGGCTTAAAGTGGAACTGCTCCAGAACCTGCTGACTTAAATTCTTTACAGTTTCGATGGTATCCTCATCGGGCGAAAAGAGGAATACATCGCGAATAGCGCCAATCAGCATTTTAATATTTTCCGGAAGCATCAGAACCACAATCAGAACAGCAACCAGCGGGTCAAAATAAGGGGACAAAGGCGCAAGGGGCGTGCGGTCCAGATAGGTGGACAGGAAGAAGCTGATAGCAAGGCCGGCACTGTACCCAATATCCAGCCGCCAGCCCAACAGTTCAGCATCCACGGTGGGGCTTGCCAGATGACGGTTCATGCGCAGCATAACAAAGTATACCACGACGCTGGTCAGACCCAGAATCAGCTGGAAAACGGAAACCTGCATACCGTCCACCGGGTTACCGCCATTCAGTGCAGACTGAATGATGTTGGTGGATGCAGTAACTGTAACTGCCAGCATAATGAAGCCCTTGATAATCAAAAAAATGGACTCTACCTGGAAGAAGCCATA
>RCNI01002568.1_pt1 | contig 11100 bp, 7 predicted proteins | sample 2041151 | NCBI WGS metagenome assembly RCNI01 (sample SAMN09708214, study PRJNA481090) | feces metagenome | isolation source: feces | place: Antarctica: Albino Rookery
TTGAAAGAAGATCCATTTAACCAAGATAGCGATACGGTTGTTGTGACACGTAAGAGTGTTGATGAAACATCTGTTGACTATCGTCATCGTACAATGACATTGAATGGTGTTGTTGTGTTAGATGGTAAAGTGGCATCTGGTGATGGCATGATCGAAGGCGATGAAAGCTACTTGCTTCCATGGGTTTGGGATCGTGTAACTGGTGAAAAGGTAAACGATGCAAAGATGTATCACTTTAATACCGTTGGTGGTAAGACAACTTGGACATTAACAGATGCGTTTAGTGGAGCGAATACACTTTATATGTATGAGCTAACACCAAATGGCAAAGTGAATGAAACAGTGGTTGAAGTCGTTGATGGTACGGTAACACTTGATGCGAAGGCAAAGACTCCTTATGTGTTGACAGTTGAACCAAGTGAAAGTATTGAAGTAACTTGGAGTGAAGGTATGCACATTGTGGATGCGAGCTTCAATGATGTAGAAGAAAACTTAGAAGTGAATTGGAAGAAGGAAGGTAGTGGTACTGCTACGATTTCCAAATCACAATTCTCAAATCCAATGCTTACATTGGATGGCGAAGTTTCGATGACGCAAACACTTACGGACTTAGAACCAAACATGCCTTATGTGGTATTGGTTGGTGTGGATAATCGTTCGGATAGTAAGGCTGCGATTTCATTACGTGTGGATGGTAAGCTTGTGGATGAACGTTATACGATGAAGTCGGTTGCGAAGAACTTTGTAAAGGCCTATACCCACAGCAATATGTCAGCTACGGTGGATGGCACAAGTTACTTCCAAAACATGTATGCGTACTTTACAGCTCCTAAGAATGGTGAAGTAACATTGACACTTTCTAAGAGTGCTGGAGAAGGTAAGGCATACTTCGATGATATTCGTATTGTGCAATCGGATATGAAGGTTCTTAAGAAGGACAATCGTGGTGTGGTTGTTGGCTTGAAACAAGACTTTGAAAAGTCTGTTCAGGGTCTATATCCATTCGTGGTTGGTCCAATTGAGGGTGTTGAAGATAACCGTATTCACTTGTCAGAACGTCATGATCCATATACACAGGCCGATTGGGATGTGAAGAAGATGGATGATGTTCTTACAAAGAATGATCCACATTCGATGTGGTCGGTGAAGATCAATGGATTGGTACAAGCAAATGAGATTGCGTACCGTACGATTCCTCAGAACTTTAGATTCTTACCAGGTCATACGTACAAAGTGAAGTTTGACTATCAAGCTGGTTCCAATGATACCTATGGGGTTGTGATTGGTAATGGTGAGATTACTGGTAAGGAAGAAGTAACACCGCTTCCTATGGCTATGGGTAGCAAGAAGGATGCGACATATGAATTTGAGGTTGTTGGTGCAAAGAATGGGGAAACTTGGATTGGTATTAAGTCCACAGAAGTAGAACCAGACTTGCAAGGTACAAGTGGTGCCGAAGCAAACTTTGGTGGTTACCAAGAGCTTGTATTAGACAATCTTGAAATTACTGAAATTGATACGACATTGCGTCGCAATGGATTGAATGTGTTCCAATGGATTGGTTTAGTTGGTATTGCGTTTGGTCTTGTTGGTCAATATATCTTCAAAGTGAAGAAGCAAAGTGAATTGGCTATGATGGCGGTTGAAGAAGAGGAAGAAGAAGGGATTTAGTCCTTTTGAATCTTGAAAAAGAAGGTTGTGTGTAAGCACTTCCTTCTTTCTTCTAAAATTTTATGATTTTTACAGATTCCATAGCAAGATATCTAAAAAAAGAAACAATAAAACCATTTAATTTAGGGTGTATTATCCCTACTATTAGCAAGTAAATAAAGGAGAATTCTTTATCATGACGAAAAGAACAGGTAGAGTTACAATTCCAACTGATCACGACGTTGTCAAAGAGACATTGGAGATGATTGAACGTTGGGGTGGTGACGCTCTAAGAGATTGTGACGGAACAGAGTTTCCTGAAGAATTGAAGAACTTAGATCAAAAGATCTACAAGACGTATTACACAACAAGAAAAGAAAACGAATGGGCAAAGGCACATCCAGAAGAAATTCAACAGATGTACATTATGACTTCATTCTATACAGCAGTTGATACAACACTACGTATTCATCTAATGGATCATTTATACAAGGATATGCTTAAGGTAAATGACCAAGACGATATTCGTAAGTATTGGGAAGTTGTTGACCGTACAACTGGTGAAGTTGTATCGGATTGGACATACGACGAAGAAACGCAAGATGTAATCGTGAACAATGCGAAGCATTATCATGAATATACAGTAAGTTTCTTAGCATTCATCATGTGGGATCCAGTTCACATGTACAATGCATTGGTAAATGATTGGAAAGACTTCGAAAAGCAAATTACATTTGACGTAAGACAGCCTCTTTCTCATGAATTTACACTAAAGAGATTAGAAAAGTTCATTTTGGAACATCCACATGTAAACGTGATTCGTTTCACTACATTCTTCCATCAGTTCACTCTAATCTTTGATGATTTAGCACGTGAAAAGTTCGTTGACTGGTATGGATATTCAGCATCTGTAAGTCCTTATGTAATTGAACGCTTCGAAAAGGAAGTGGGCTATGCATTTAGACCTGAATATATCATTGACCAAGGTTATATGAACAACCAATACAGAAAGCCATCGAAGGAATTCTTAGACTTCGTTGCCTTCCAAAGAAAAGAAGTTGCGGCTCTTGCGAAGGAATTAGTTGACCTATGTCATTCCCACAATGTAGAAGCAATGATGTTCCTTGGGGACCACTGGATTGGTACTGAACCATTCATGGATGAATTCAAGACAATCGGTCTTGATGCAATCGTAGGTTCTGTTGGTAATGGTACAACACTACGTTTGATCTCAGATGTTAAGGGTGTTAACTACCGTGAAGGTAGATTCTTACCTTACTTCTTCCCAGATAGCTTCTATGATGGAGCTGATCCTGTAGTGGAAGCTCGTAACAACTGGCTATGTGCTAGACGTGCGATCTTGAGATCTCCAATTGACCGAATTGGTTATGGTGGATACTTGAAGCTTGCGTATGAATTCCCTGACTTTGTGGATTATGTTGCAAGTGTTTGTGATGAGTTCCGTGAACTTTATGACAACATTCATGGTACAACAGCTTACTGCTTGAAGAAGGTTGCTGTATTGAACTGTTGGGGTAAGATGCGTTCTTGGGGTAATCACATGGTTCACCATGCGCTTTATCAGAAACAAAACTATTCCTATCACGGGGTTATGGAAGCATTGTCTGGTGCTCCATTTGATGTAATGTTCATCAACTTCGATGATATTAAAGAAAATCCAAGCATCTTGAAGGATGTTGATGTAATCTTCAACCTTGGTGATGCTTATACAGCTCATACTGGATGTGAAAACTGGATCGATGAAAAGGTTCTTACAACAATTCGTGAGTTTGTATACAACGGTGGTGGATTCATTGGTGTCGGTGAACCTTCTGCGTTCCAACACCAAGGTCATTACTTCCAGCTTGCAACACTTCTTGGTGTTGAAGAAGAAAATGGTTATACATTGAACTACGATAAGTATAACTGGGAAGAACATGATCACTTCATTACAGAAGATAGCGTTTCTCCAATTGACTTTGGTGAAGGTAAGCCAAATATCTTTGCATTACCAAGCGCAACTGTTGTGAAGCAAGAAAACAAGGGTGTTCAACTTGCAGTAAACGAATATGGTAAGGGTCGTGCCGTTTATATGAGCGGTCTTCCATTCAACTTCGAAAACTCTCGTTTACTATACCGTTCCATTCTTTGGGCAAGTCATGGTGAAGAACAACTTCACACATGGTATGCAACAAACGTAAATGTTGAAGTTCATGCCTTTGTGGCTAATGGTAAGTACTGTGTTGTAAACAATACATACGAAGCACAAGACACATTGGTATATGATGGACGTCATACAGAAATGGAAATGCACCTAGAACCAGCTGAAATCAGATGGTTTAGCTGGGAAGAATAAAACTTCTTAAGACTTGTCAGAAATGGCAGGTCTTTTTTTGATGGAAAGAAAAAGGACTTCCGTAGAAGTCCTATGACATTTTTCGATATTGTAGTGGGGATTGGCCGGTTTCTTTTTTAAAGATCTGGCAGAAGTAGGAGTGTGATGAGAAGCCTACTTGCATGGCGATTTTGGAAATTGGGTAGTCGGTTGTGGATAAGAGGTGTTTGGCCTCTTGGATCCGGACATTGATGAGGAAGTTGATTGGGGAATAGCCGGTGTATTCTTTGAAGCTATGAACTAAGTAGTACTTGTTGAGGTAAGTGAGGTTGGATAAGTCTTCTAAGGTAATGTCTTCGCGGTAATGGGTGCTGATGTATTGTTCAATGAAACGACATTCTTGGGTGATTTTCTTACTTGGTTCAATCTTTAAGTCGACTTTTGTGCCTCTTAGGATTAATAGAAGTAAGGCTTCTAAAAGGTTTTGGCAGATGGAAGTGAAGTTTTCATCTTTCATCTTTACTTCGTTGAGTAAGAGTTGAATGTAGTTCATGATTAATTCGCGTTGGTTTTTGAAATCGTAGATGAGGAAGGTTTGGAAGGCGGATTCGTCGAGGAATTGTAGTCCGTTTACACCAAAGACGACGTATTCAAAGGAGTCTTGCGATCCTTTGGAGGCGTATTCGGTGTGGAGGACGTTTGGGTTAATGACGATGAGGTCGTTCTTTTTAATGTCATACAATTCATTGTCGATCATGAATTGGCCTTTTCCTTTGGTGATGAAGAATAATTCGGCAAAATGGTGGGTGTGAGGGATGCTTAACCAGTCTGGTCCAAATGTGGATTCTGTAATGTATAAAAGTCTTGCGTCAATGCGCTTTAATTCTGTTTTCTTTAATCGATAGTTCAAACTACTCATAAGAAATCTCCATTCTTTAGTTCTACTATACAAAGTTTAGTTATCTTGAGTCAATTATTATGTATGCACTTACATGGCAACGCTTACAAATTATGCCTTATTTTAGCCATTTTTTAGTATTTTTGTAATACGTTAATTTTCCCACAAATCAAAGGATTGTAAAAAGTTGCTTAATTATGGTATTATTTTCATGTATTAAAGGTTCATTGATGAGAAAAATTTTCGTTGGGTAATACGCAATATTGCTAAAATTTAGAACAATATTGATATGGTCACAAACGCTGTATTTTTTATAATGAATCTATCAACAATGCTTTTTAAATATAGGAGGAAATCATGAATTTTAAAAAGATGATGGCGTTGTTAGCTACAACTTCAATGTCTATGACATTGCTAGCTGGTTGTGGTGAACCTGCGCAAAAAGAAACTGGCTCAACAGAAGCTGGTGAAAAAGAAGTATTATCAGTTTATGCATTCGAAGGCGGAAACGGTGCTCAAATCTGGCACAACATTAAGGATGCTTTCGAAGCTGAAAAGGGAGTTGAAGTTGATCTACACCTATCAAGTGAACTTGATAAGGACGTAATCAAGGCTATGCAAAATGGCGAAGCTCCAGACGTTGTTTACTACAACCTAGGTCAACCTAGTGGTCTTGTAGAAACAATGCTTAAGGAAAAAGCAGTTGCAGACATCTCTGATGTATTCGACGCTGACCTTAAGGATCGTTTAGTTGGTGGTATTACAGACAACGCTGTAGCACAACCATATGGCGATGGTAAGATTTACCTAGCTCCAATTATGTACACACCTACAGGTCTTTGGTACGATGCTAACCTTGTAGGAGAAGGAAAAGATTACGAATTACCTGAAACTTGGGACGATTTCTTCGCTCTAGGTGAAAAGGCTAAGGCTGACGGAAAGGCTCTATTTGCTTATCCAACAAGCGGATACTTAGATTGCCCTCTATTTGCTTTAATGGCAAGTGCTGGTGGAATGGACTTCTACAACCAAGCTCTAAGCTACGGTGAAGGTACTTGGACATCTGAATCAGGTAAAAAGGTTGTAGATACATTCGCTAAGGTTGTATCTCCTGAATTCATGTGGAAAGACACAGTTGCTAACGCAAACTCTGGTAACTATAAGCTAAACCAACAAGCAGTTATTGACGATGAAGTACTATTCTTACCTTGTGGTAACTGGGTAATTGGTGAAATGGCTGACTCAACTCCAGAAGGATTTGAATGGGCTATGATGGCACTTCCTAAGTTCGGTGCTGACGACAGCAGATATGTATACACATACACAGAACAAATGTGGGTTCCAGCAGATGCTAAACATATGGATCTTGCTAAGGAATTCGTTAAGTTCATGTATTCTGACAAAGTAGTTGACCTAATGCTTGCTAACGAATCTGTTAACAAGGAAACAGGTGAAACAACACCTGCACCTATCGTTCCACCTGTAAAGGGTGCTGCTGATCAATTAGCTGAAGGACCAGTTAAGGATTCCTATAAGCTAACTGAACAAGAAGGTTACGAAGCTATTTCTGGTAACTGGGCAACAACAAAGACAATCAATGGCTTTGATCTAAAACAAACAGTATACGAAGCAGCTGATGCTTTAAATACTGGTGATCTAACAGCTGATGACTACCAAAATCAACTCGATGAAGCTTGGACAAAACTAAGAGAAAACTTAGACTAAGAATTAAGTTAAAATGGGGCGATGGAGTAACATCGCCCTTTTAAATAATCGGAGGTTCGCATGGATCGTAAAAAAGAAAAAAGAAAATTTTTGATTGGCTGTCTAACACCAGCAATCCTAAGTTTGGTGCTATTTATTTATTACCCAACATTAAGCATCTTTAACATGTCGCTTTATAGCATGGGTGGTATTACAAATCGCAAAACATTTGTAGGGTTAGATAACTTCAAGGATTTAATGGGGGATAAAAACTTCCTTCAAGCATTACAAAACACATTGTTAATTATTGTCGTAGTTACAATTGTGACACTTCTACTTGCAGTACTATTGGCTGCAATTCTACAACGTGGAAAATTCAAGTGTAAGAATTTCTTCCGTGTAATTTTCTACATTCCAAATATTTTAAGTATTGTCGTTATTGCTGGTATCTTCGGTGCGATCTATGCACCAGCTACTGGTCTATTGAATGCTTTCTTGAATAACGTAAATCTATCTAACTTAACTCACCAATGGATGAGTGAACCAGATATCGTTATTTATTCCGTAATCTTTGCGCTTGTATGGCAGGCGATTGGTTACTACATGGTTATGTACATGGCTAGTATGGCTGCGATTCCTGAAGACTTCTATGAAGCTGCTTCATTGGATGGTGCTAGTGAATGGAAGATGTTCTTCGATATTACACTTCCATTGATCTGGACAAATATCCGTACTACTTTGACATTCTACATTATTTCAACAATCAACTTGAGCTTCTTGTTCGTTCAAATTATGTCTAACGGTGGTCCAAATGGTCGTACCGAAGTATTCTTGAACTACATGTATAAGCAAGCTTACAGTAACGGTGCGTATGGTTATGGTATGGCGATTGGTGTAGTTGTATTCATCTTCTCATTCGTTATGTCATTCGTTGTAAACCGTGCAACGGAACGTGAAATCTACAAGTTCTAATGGTAAATGGAGGTATAAAATGAAAAAAAGTAATAACCTATATAAAATCTTTATTTATGTAGTATTAATCGCATTTGCTATTAGTATCATCGTTCCAGTTGGATGGGTATTCATGGCAAGTTTAAAGAGCAACTCTGAATTTATTGGTAAGGGTGTAAACCCATGGGCGCTTCCACAAGCTGCGAACTTCAATAACTTCAAGATTGCCTTTACGGAAGCTCATATGGGTAAGTTCTTCGTGAACTCTGTAATTGTTACAGCGACTGCCCTAATTCTATTGTTAGTTATGGCGCTTCCTGCATCTTATGCAGTATCAAGATTTGAATTTAAAGGAAAGAAGTTCTTTGAAACAACATTCATGGCTGGTCTTTTCATTAACGTTAACTACATCGTAGTTCCAATCTTCTTAATGTTAAGTAGCTGGAATCGTGCACTTGGAACACATTTCTTCCTAAACAACCGCTTTGTATTAGCCTTTGTATATGCCGCTAGTGCATTGCCATTTACAGTGTATCTATTGTCTGGTTACTTCAAGACTCTACCAAAGGGATTTGAAGAAGCAGCGTACATCGATGGATGTAGTTACTTCAAGACAATGGTTCACATCATGGTTCCAATGGCTAAGCCAAGTATTATTACAGTTATTTTATTTAACTTCCTATCGTTCTGGAATGAGTACATCATTGCCTACACATTGATGGATGGAAATGACACATTATCAATGGGTCTTAAAAATGTCATGGCTGTTGAAAAGACAGCTACGAACTATGGAATTATGTATGCCGGATTAGTAATTGCTATGTTACCGACATTGATTCTATATATCGCAGTACAAAGAAAACTAACCGAAGGTATGACGGTTGGTGGATTGAAAGGCTAGGTAGTTCTATGAGTCGTACAGTACGTAATATTATTGGTTTTGTATTATTTGCATTCTTCTTTACTCTTGTTGTTCAAGGGCAAAAGGTCAATGACATGACTGGACTAACTGAAGAATTAATCGGTATGTTCGGATTAATCGGTTTATTGAGTGCATATAATAGACGTTTTAAATAAAGAATACGGATGGAGGATTAAATTATGGCAACAGTAAGCCTTAAACATATTGAAAAAGTGTATCCAAACACAAATTCAAAGAAAAAGAAGAAAACAAACCTTAAAGTAACAGAAGAAGGAGTTCTTGCAGTACAAGACTTCAACCTTGAAATCGGGGATGAAGAGTTCATCGTATTGGTAGGTCCTTCTGGTTGTGGGAAGTCTACAACACTAAGAATTGGTCTTGAAGATATTACACGTGGGGATCTATTGATTGATGATCGTCGTGTAAATGATGTCGCTCCAAAAGATCGTGACATTGCGATGGTATTCCAGTCTTATGCGCTATATCCACATATGACTGTTCGTGAGAACATGGAATTCCCTCTAAAGATTCGTAAGATCGAAAAGAGTGAAATTGACCAACGCGTTAACCAAGCAGCTGAAATTCTTGGTATTACACAATACTTAGATCGTAAGCCTAAGGCACTTTCTGGTGGTCAACGTCAGCGTGTTGCGATTGGTCGTGCGATTGTTCGTGAACCTAAGGTTCTATTGATGGACGAACCTCTATCAAACTTGGATGCGAAGTTGCGTAACCAAATGCGTGCGGAGATTATTAAGCTTCGTAAGCGTATTAGCACAACATTCATCTACGTAACACACGATCAAACAGAAGCTATGACACTTGGTGATCGTATCGTAATCATGAAGGATGGTGTCATCCAACAGATTGGTACACCACAAGAAGTATATGAACATCCAGTGAATATGTTCGTAGCTGGATTCATTGGTGTTCCACAAATGAACTTCTATGATGGGCAACTAATCAAGCAAAATGGTAAGTATGCTGTGAAGCTTGAAAATGCAGTCATTGAATTAAGTGAAGACAAGCAAGTAAACCTTTCTAAGAACAATGTAAGCGAACAAGAAGTTCGTATTGGTGTTCGTCCTGAACATATTACATTGACAGGTGATGCAGATAAGATGATTGATGGTAAGGTAGACGTATCAGAAATGATGGGTTCTAGCGTTCATCTTCATATCAAGGCTTGTAATCAAGATGGTATTATCATTGTGCCAACACTTGATCTTAAGGGAAATACAGACTTTGAAATTGGTCAGAACATTCAATTCACATTTGGTGGAGATGTTGTTCATGTATTCGCAAAGGATTCTCAAGATTCTCAAGTTAACTTAGAAGCGTAATATCGAAAGCTTTCCGTGGCTAACATGGAAGGCTTTTTTGTGTCATAAACGTTTGACAGTTAATAATACAAAAAGTGATCGGAAATACGATAACAAAGCCATTTATTAAAATTTTGATTTCGTTTCAATTTGTAGTAATGTTTTCTTTTCTAGTAATCGGTGCGATTTCGTTCGGTAATTTGGCATGCTGTTGGAGTGCTACAAGATATAGCTTTCCGTGTCTAACATGGATGAGTTTTGTATCAAAAAAGTTTGACAGATGAAAGCGCAAAAAATGGTCTTAAATGTGATAACAGAGCCATTTCTTAAAGTTTTGATTTCGTATCAATTTGTAGTAATGTATTCTTTTCTAGTAAACGGTGCGATTTCGTTCGGTAATTTGGAATGCTGTTGGTGTGCTAGTAGATATAGCTTTCCGTGGCTAACATGGAAGGTTATTTTGTATCATAAACGTTTGACAGTTGCGAACTCTAAAAACGGTCTAAAATGCGATAACAAAGCAATTTATTAAAGTTTTTATTTCGTGCTGATTTATGGTAATGTTTTATTTTTCGAGTAAGTTGTGCGATTTCGCTCGGCTGTTTTGCATGATGTAGGTCGGGTTCTAGGTAAAGCTTTCCGTGCCTAGCATGGAAAGCTTTTGAAACAAAAAAGTTTAACAGATAAAAGCAGAAAAAATGGTCTGAAATAGGATAACAGAGCTATTTTTTAAAGTTTTGGTTTCGTTACAATTTATGGTAATGTATTCCTTTTCGGTTAATTGAAGCTATTTCGTTCGGTTACAAGGTATAGCTTTTCGTGGCAAACATGGAAGGCTTTTTGTATCATAAAAGTTTGACAGATGAAAACACAAAAAATGGCCTGAAATATGATAACAAAGCCATTTTTTAAACGTTTGATTCCGGTTCAAATTATAGTAATTTATCAATCATCAAGAAAGTTACACGAGATAAAGTAAACATTCTTATTAATCAAGTTTTAGGTATATATATTATTTACGAGTGTTATTGAAAAATTACGTTCATGTAGTGATTAGTCTCTTAAACAACCAATAGGAACGACATACACTCCATCTTGTCGTTTATAAGCATAGTTACTGGTTCCAGTTAGTACCATGAGAAACGAAGGAGCGTGCATCCTTGTGGTATCAATTTTGTTAGCAAGAACTTTAAGTGTTTCTGCACCGTGCTCTATCGCAGTGTCTCCACCGATTTTAATCTCTATTAGACCGTAATCACCATTATTCAAGTGTAGGACCGCATCACATTCAAGACCGCTTTTATCCCTGTAGTGGTAA
>RCNI01001786.1_pt1 | contig 11095 bp, 9 predicted proteins | sample 2041151 | NCBI WGS metagenome assembly RCNI01 (sample SAMN09708214, study PRJNA481090) | feces metagenome | isolation source: feces | place: Antarctica: Albino Rookery
AAGCCCTTGAAGCTGACTTCCTGCTCCACAGGTGCCTTCTCCATGGCAAAGTGATAGTGACCGCCCTGGAAATGGTCATGGCTCAGAATGGAGCCGCCGACGATGGGCAGATCGGCATTGGAGCCGACGAAGTAGTGAGGCACCTGAGCGACAAAGTCCAGCAGCTTATCGAAGGTGGCACGCTCGATCTTCATGGGGGTGTGCTGAGAATTGAAGACGATGCAGTGCTCGTTATAGTAGACATAGGGGGAATACTGGAGATACCAGGGAGTGTTGTTGATGGTCACGGGAATCAGACGGTGGTTCTGCCGTGCGGGATGGTTCATCCGACCGGCATAGCCCTCGTTCTCCTGACACAGCTGGCACTTGGGATAGCCGGACTGGGGAGCCAGCTTGGCAGCGGCAATGGCCTTGGGGTCTTTCTCGGGCTTGCTCAGGTTGATGGTGATGTCCAGATCGCCATACTGGCTGGAGTAGACCCACTTCATATCCTTGGCAATCCGGTCTGCCCGGATGTAGTTGGTGTTCTTGCTGAACTGGTAGAACCAGTCAGTAGCCAGCCGGGGGTCCCGGTTGAACAGCTCCCGGAAGATCGCTCTGACTTCCCGGGGAGCGGGGGTCAGAACGCCCATCAGCTTGGTATCGAACAGGTCACGGGCAACCTGATTGTCGTCACAGATGCCACGCTCCACAGCGTTCTGGGTCAGAGCTTCCAAAATGACGTGCAGGGGAGCATCAATGGCGGGGGCAGCTTCGATTTCATCCAGCTGCATCACTTCCAGCACCCGGTTCACAGCCCAGGTATAGTCATCATGGGTAATAAGACCTGCCTTTTCGGCATGGTCAACAAGGGCAAAAATGTACTGATTCATCGATTATCCTCCAATACCAGTCCGCCTTCCTTGCGGATAGAAAGTACATGACAGCGACCTTCACCCAGAACAGCCTCCATGCCGGAGCGGAAGGTATCCAGCATATCGTTGGGGACAAAAGCCTGAATGGTGCCGGCAAATCCGCCGCCGTGGACACGGCAGGCACCCCGACCGTTCAGAAGCTTCTCAGCCAGTGCCAGAGAAAGGGCAACTTCCTGATGTTCCTTGTAGCCTGCGGGAACGACATTCTGCAGGTAGCGCCAGGAGGAGAGTCCGGATTCCTTCACATAGTGCAGGAAGGTGTCAAAATCGTTTTCCTGCAGAGCCTTCACCTGAGCGGCAACCCGGCGGTTTTCTGCAAACACATGGATGGCACGCAGAACGGCACGGTCACCGGCAGCGGCACGGACTTCGGCGATCCGGGAGAAGAATTCCTCTTCGTCCACATCCCGCAGGAACTGCTTACCGAACACGGCACATACCTTGGAAAGCTCCTGAGGAATGGCGGCGTATTCGTCGGTCAGGTCAGCGTGGTCAGCGCCGGTATCGATGATGCAGAGGCTGTAGCCTGCTGCGGAGAAGTCAAATGCCAGAGGGGTGACAATGGGGGCGGCAGGATCGGCAAAGTCGATGGAAATGATGTTGCCGACGCTGGATGCAGTTTCGTCCATCAGTCCGCAGGGCTTGTTAAAGTAGACGTTCTCTGCATACTGTCCGATCTGGGCAATCTCCACAGGAGTCTTGTCTGCCTTCAGCAGATAGTTAAAGATGGTTCCAATCAGCACCTCAAAGGCGGCAGAACTGGAAAGACCGCTGCCGGAGAGGACGGTGGAGGTCACATAGGCATCGAAGCCCTTAAGACCGAATTCCTGAAATTTGGAAGCAACGCCCCGGATGAGGGCAGTGGTCTTGCCAAACTCTTCGGCGTGAACAGCCATGTCGGTCAGGTCAATGTGGCACATGGGGTAGCCTTCTGACAGCAGATTCACCATCATGGTGCCGTTTTCGGCAACGGCAGCGACAGCTTCACGGTTGACTGCGGCAGCCAGCACACAGCCGTGCTGATGGTCGGTATGGTTACCGCTCAGCTCTGTGCGTCCGGGAGCAGAGAAAAGCATGGTGGAGGGGCAGTGAAAAGTTTCCTCGAAACGGGATTTCATCGTTTCATACATATGGATTTCGCTCCTATCTTTTAGGGGTAGTACACCCTATAATTTCAATTCTAATTATAGCTGTTTGTCCTGCAATGGGCAATGGAAAATTTCGGGGAAGTAGGTGAAAAATAATGACATTCTGAATGCGACACCAAAAAAGAAGGAATGTATTTGTTTAAAATAACGAAAAAACCGGGGCATGGATTCCATGCCCCGGAAGGTCAGTATTTTACAGACCCATTTCCTGCTTGACTTCGCCGAAGCAGCGGATGGCAAAGTCCAGATCTTCCTTGGTGTGTCCTGCGGAAATCTGGGTACGGATACGATCCTTGCCCTTGGGCACCACGGGGTAGCAGAATGCCACTACATACACGCCCTTTTCCAGCATCCGCTTGGCAAACTCATGAGCGGTCTTGGGATCGTAGAGCATGACGGGCACGATGGGATGCTCGCCGGGCAGCAGATCGAAGCCCAGCTTTTCCATGCCTGCACGGAAGTAACGGGCATTCTCATGCACCTTATCCCGCAGAGCGGTGCTTTCTTCCAGCAGCTCAATGGTGCGGATGGAAGCGGCACAGATGGCAGGAGCCAGAGTGTTGGAGAACAGGTAGGGACGGCTGCGCTGACGCAGCAGATCCACGATGGGCTGACGGGCTGCGGTGTAGCCGCCGGAAGCACCGCCCAGAGCCTTGCCGAAGGTGCCGGTGATGATGTCCACACGACCCATTACGCCGCAGTATTCTGCGGTGCCGCGACCGTGCTCACCCATGAAGCCTACGGAATGGCTGTCATCTACCATGACGAGAGCGTCAAATTCGTCTGCCAGATCGCAGATGGACTTGAGGTCTGCAATGTAACCGTCCATGGAGAAGACACCGTCGGTGGCAATCAGGATCTTCTTGCAGCCGGATTCCCGGGCATCTGCCAGGCAGCGGCGCAGGTCTTCCATGTTGTTGTTCTTGTAGCGATAACGCTTAGCCTTGCAGAGGCGAACGCCGTCGATGATGGAAGCGTGGTTCAGCTCGTCGGAAATGACAGCATCTTCAGCGCCCAGCAGGGTCTCAAAGAGACCGCCATTTGCATCGAAGCAGGAGGAGTAGAGGATAGCATCGTCCATGCCGGTGAAGCCGGCAATCTTCTTTTCCAGATCCTTGTGGATCTGCTGGGTGCCGCAGATGAAGCGGACGGAAGAAAGACCGAAGCCCCACTTGTCGTAGCTTGCCTTGGCGGCTTCAATCAGCTCGGGACGGGCAGACAGACCCAGATAGTTGTTGGCGCACATATTCACAACGCCGTTTTTGGCGGTGGTGTCGATACGGGAGCGCTGAGGAGTGGTGATGATCCGCTCTTCTCTCCAGGTACCGGCCTGACGAATTTCTTCCAGCTCCTGATTGATGGCAGTGAGTGCAGATTTCATAACATTAGTCCTCCTTTTTGGTAGTCCAATCCAGAATGACCTTGCCGGACATTCCACTGTTCATAGCTGCAAAACCCTTTTCAAAATCGGTGTAGTGGAACCGATGGGTGATAATGGGGGAGAGATCCAGACCGCCCTGCACCATATAGCTCATCTGGTGCCAGTTGTCCATCTTCCGTCCGTAGATACCCTGCAGGGTAAGACCCTTGGTGATAATCATGTTCATGTCCAGAGAAACGGGCTTGTTGGAGATACCCAGCAGGGATACCTTACCGCCGTTGCGCATGGAGGAGAGCAGCTGCATGAGAGCCTGACCGTTGCCGGACATTTCAAGACCCACATCAAAGCCTTCGGTAAGACCCTGCTCCTTCATGACCTGAGGCAGGTGCTGCTTGGAGGTGTTGACGGCAGCGTCCACACCCATCTTGCGGGCCAGCTCCAGACGATAGTCGTTGACATCGGTGATGATGACACGGCGGGCACCTGCAAACTTGCAGATACCGGCGGCGATGATGCCGATGGGACCTGCACCGGTGATGAGCACATCTTCACCGATCAGGGGGAACATGAGGGCAGTGTGGGTTGCGTTGCCGAAAGCGTCAAAGAAGGAGACAATATCCTCGTCCAGACTTTCGTCAATCAGGATCACATTGGTTTCCGGGATGCAGACATATTCAGCAAAGGCACCGTCCCGGTCAACGCCTACGCCCATGGTGTCCTTGCACCACTGAATATTGCCGTTGTGGCAGTTGCGGCAGTGGTGGCAGGTGATATGACCTTCGCCGGACACACGCTGGCCGATTTTAAGACCGGTAACGCCGGGACCTACCTGTGCAACTTCGCCCACATATTCGTGACCGATGGTCATAGGAGCCTTGATATGTTCCTGTGCCCAGGGATCCCAGTTGTAGATATGGACATCGGTACCGCAGATTGCGGTCTTGTGGATTTTGATCAGCACTTCGCCGGGACCGGGGATAGGTACGGGAACCTGCCGCAGCTCCAGACCGGGGCCTGCCACAGGTTTAACAATGGCATCCATGTACTGTTTCATAAATGATCTCCTGTCTATTCTCTCAAAATACAATGAGGGGGCAACGCCCCGAATCATTTAGCATATCATATCACACACCATTGGTGATTTCAACACGCCAGAAAAAAAGACCTGCGCTCAGCAGAGCTTTTTTTGAAGCCGTGTGTACCCCTTGTTTTTGCTGCTGTTTGCGTGATATAAAAGAACGCTCCTGCCGATTTCGGCAGGAGCGATGCATTTTCAGAAACGGTAACCGGCGCTTAACAGCCGGGTGAGGGCTTCATTTGCCTCATTGTCATTAAAGAGGGAGGTAAACCGTTTGTCAACGGCCAGAGCCTCCAGACTCAGCTCCAGATGGCGCTTGTCTGCAAGGATATGGAAACCGTCGCTGACCCGGTGACCGGAGAGGCAACGATGGGCGGTCTTCATGGCATCCGCTTCCTCCATGGGGCGCAGACGCACACCGATTCGGGCGGCTTTTTCCCGATTTGCCATCCATGCGGCAATAAACTGCTGTTCCATAGTTATTTCTCCAAAATGATGGGGCCGTTGGCTTCCTGCAGGGTGCTGAGAATGTGCTGTGCAGCCTCCTGAGCAGGCAGCTTCACCTGCTCGCCGGTCAGCATATTCTTGATGGAGCAGACACCTTCGGCAATCTCGTCTTCACCCAGAAGCACGGCAAAGGGAACGCCCAGCTTGTTGGCATAGGCCATCTTCTGCTTGAACTTCTTCTGCTCGCCGTAGAGCTGCACCCGCAGACCGGCGCTGCGCAGCTGCTCAGCAAGGGCAATGGCAGGAGCGGCATCTTCGGTCATAGGCAGCACCAGAGCATCGGCAGGAGCACTGGGCAGCTGAGGATTGATAAGACCCTGCTCGTCCAGCACATAGAAAAGACGGGTCAGACCGATGGAAATGCCCACGCCGGGCAGAGGCTTATCGATGTAATAGCCGGCCAGATTGTCATAACGACCGCCGGAGCAGACGGAGCCGATCTCCGGGTGATCCAGCAGCGTAGTTTCGTAAACGGTACCGGTATAGTAGTCAAGACCCCGGGCAATGGTGAGATCCACGGCAAAGTTTGCTTCCGGCACACCGAAAGCAGCCAGATTTGCGGTGACAGCCTTCAGCTCGGAAAGACCCTGATCGAACAGTTCATTTCTGCCGGCATAGCCTTCCAGCTTGGAGAGAACCTCTTCATTGGTGCCGGAAATGGCAATAAAGGTGAGGATTTCGTCAGACTGCTGCTGGGTAAGACCGCAGTCCTCCATCAGAATGACCCGCACCTTATCGGCACCGATCTTATCCAGCTTGTCCACGGTGCGCATGATGTCGCCGCTTTTTTCGGTCAGATCCAGCATGGCGTAGAAGCCGTTGAGGATCTTCCGGTTGTTAACCCGGATCTGGAAGCGCTGCAGACCGAAGCCGGTGAATACCTTATATATAATAGCAGGAATTTCTGCCTCGTTCATGATGTCCAGCTTGCCGTCACCGATGATGTCAATGTCAGCCTGATAGAATTCACGGAAGCGTCCACGCTGTGCCCGCTCACCCCGGTAAACCTTGCCGATCTGGAAACGGCGGAAGGGGAATGCCAGCTCGTTATAGTGGAGGGCAACATATTTTGCAAGGGGAACGGTCAGATCAAACCGCAGGGCGAGATCGCTGTCACCCTTCTGGAAACGGTAGATCTGCTTTTCGGTTTCTCCGCCGCCCTTTGCCAGCAGAATCTGGGCATCTTCAATGATGGGGGTGTCCAGAGGCGCAAAGCCGTAGGAAGCGTAGGTGGTGCGCAGAATTTCCATCAGCCGTTCCATCTGAATCTGCTTTCCGGGCAGAAGCTCCATGAAACCGGACAGAGTTCGGGGCTTGATAATATCCATAAAAACAAACAGTCCTTTCTGATATAAAAGTAACACCGCCCACCCAGGGGACGGACGGTGCATATAGCGGGCTTGATCGGTATTAGTATTTGACCTTATTGCGCAGCATTTCTCTCCAGTCCAGATCGCCTCTCTGCAGACCCATGATGGCAAGCTCGGCGCTGGCCAGGTTGGTGGCGATGGGCACGTTATGCTTATCGCAGTGACGGATGGTTTCGATCATCTGGCTGTCATCCCAGGGATCGGTGGTGTTGGGATCGGTGAACAGCAGTACCAGATCGATTTCGTTGTATGCGATCCGGGCGTTGATCTGCTGGTGACCGCCCTGCTTATGGGACAGCAGCAAGGTGATGGGCAGACCGGTGTTGTCTGCAATGAGACGGCCGGTGGTAGCGGTAGCAAACAGGTTGTGCTTTACCAGAACACTCTTGTAAGCTGTGCAGAACTGCACCATCAGTTCTTTCTTTTTGTCGTGGGCCAGAAATGCAATATTCACAGAAGTCACTCCTTTAAATAGAAGACGAATTTACAGTAGAATCGGGGTATGTTTTCCCAGCAGCCGTTTACTGATCCGGCGGCAGGCGGCAGCTGCGCCCCGGTTGGTGTGCAGCAGCAGAGGCACGCCGAAGGAAGCGGCCAGGGTAACATGGGGATCTTCCGGTACGATGCCCAGAAGGGGGAGACCGGCGCTGTCCATCACATCGTCCACAGTCAGGGACATGGCCTTTACCATGCGGCGATTGATGCGGTTGACGATCAGGCGGACATCCTGCTTTCCCATGATGTCCAAAAGATCACCCGCTCTGCCTGCGTCCCGCACGGCAGCGGGGTCGGACCCGGTGACCATCAGGACACGGTCACAGAATCGGGCAGCCAGCTGAAAGCCGGCATCGATTCCTGCGGGAGCGTCCAGAAAGACAAAATCATAGCGGCTGCGAGCCTCTGCCAGCATATCGGCAAAGGGGGCAGGCTCGATCTGTTCCACGGGACAGTTCATGGGAGCTGTGAGGAAATGCAGAGAGTCGAATTTAGGATGGTGGGTGGCTTTGTCCAGAGAATAACCGCCTTTGCAGACATCCAGAAAGGACAGGGCACCCAGCTCACTCATGCCGAGAGAAATATCCAGATTTCTGAGTCCCACATCGCAGTCGATGCACAGAACCCGATGACCGCTCTCAGCCAGTGCGGTGGAAATACCGGCGCAGACAGAGGTTTTCCCTGTGCCGCCTTTACCGGACAGAACTGCAATCAGTTCTCCCATACTTCCATTGCCCCCCATCGTAAAGTGTGCCTACATTATAAAGGAATATCGCACAAAAAGCAAGAGGAAAGGCGGTATTTTTAGGATATATTTCATCAGAATCAACAAAATCCCGCCCAGGTCAATCCCTGTGGAGTCAAATAAAGCAAAAAAGTCCCGTTCCGGCGCTTTCGGAAAGGGAGAATCCGGCAGCGGAGAGAAGGAAAAGAACGGATGCAGACATTCACAAATTATTTACGGAAAATACGCAATTGCCTCTTGCTTTTTCAGAATGGTTGGGGTATTATGTATTAGCACTCAGATAGATGGAGTGCTAAAACTTGTAGATATATGCAGTTTGGGCCTGCCCAGACCTGCGGTCTAAAATACAACAGTATGGAGGAAATCACTATGAAATTGAAGCCTATGGCAGATAATGTCCTGCTCAAGCAGAGTGAGGCACAGGAGACCACCGCATCCGGCATCATCCTGGCAACTACCAACAAGGAGAAGCCCGCTATTTATGAGGTTGTTTCTGCCGGCCCCGGCACCAAGGAAGTGGAGATGACCGTTAAAGCCGGTGACAAGGTTGTTGTCGGCAAGTTCTCCGGCAGCGAGATCAAGCTGGACGGCGAAGAATATAAGTTTGTCAAGCTGGAAGACATTCTGGCTGTTGTGACTGAGTGATTAGGAGGCAATTTGAAATGGCTAAGATGATTGTTTACGGCGAAGAAGCTCGCAGAAAGCTGCAGGCCGGTATTGACCAGCTGGCAGATACCGTTAAGGTAACTCTGGGACCCAAGGGCAGAAATGTAGTCCTGGGCAAGAAATACGGCGCTCCCCTCATCACCAACGACGGCGTGACCATCGCTAAGGAAGTGGAGCTGGAGGACGCTTTCGAGAACATGGGCGCACAGCTCATCCGTGAGGTCGCTACCAAGACCAACGATGTTGCCGGTGACGGCACCACCACCGCTACGGTTCTGGCACAGGCTATCACCCGTGAGGGCCTCAAGAACCTGTCCGCCGGTGCAAACCCCATGGTAATGCGCAAGGGCATTGAAAAGGCTGTGGAAGCAGCTGTCGCTGCCTTCAAGGAGCACTCCGTTCCTGTTAACGGTGCAGCAGACATCGCCCGTGTCGGTACCGTTTCTTCCGGTGACGAGTCCATCGGCTCTCTGATTGCAGAGGCTATGGAGAAGGTTGGCACCGAAGGCGTTATCACCATTGAGGAGTCCAAGACCGCTGAGACCGGCCTGGATGTGGTGGAAGGTATGCAGTTTGACCGGGGCTATATCTCCCCCTACATGGTCACAGATACCGACAAGATGGAAGCTGTCATTGACGATGCTTACATCCTGATTACCGATAAGAAGATCGCTTCCATTCAGGAGCTGCTGCCCATTCTGGAGCCTATGGTAAAGGCTGGCAGAAAGATGGTCATCATCGCTGAGGATGTTGAGGGCGATGCTCTGGCAACTCTGCTGATGAACCGTCTGCGTGGTAACTTCAATGTTGTCTGCGTGAAGGCTCCCGGCTTCGGCGATCGCCGTAAGGAAATGCTGCAGGATATTGCTGTCCTCACCGGCGGCACTGTCATTTCCAGCCAGCTGAACATGGAGCTGAAGGATGCACAGCTCACCGATCTGGGTCACTGCCGTCAGGTTGTTGTGACCAAGGACAATACCACCATTGTGGATGGTGACGGCGATGCACAGGCTATTAAGGACCGTGCACATCAGATCCGTTCCTCCATTGCTACCACCACTTCCGACTACGACCGTGAAAAGCTGCAGGAGCGTCTGGCTAAGCTCAGCGGCGGCGTAGCTGTGATCAAGGTCGGCGCACAGACCGAGGTTGCCATGAAGGAAAAGAAGCTGCGTGTTGAGGATGCTCTGAATGCTACCCGTGCAGCTGTGGAAGAAGGCATCGTGGCCGGCGGCGGTACCGCTCAGGTCAATGCCATTGCTGCAGTTGAGAAGCTGATCGCAAAGCTCAGCGGCGACGAGAAGACCGGTGCAAAGATCATCGCTTCCGCTCTGCAGGCTCCTATCCGTCAGATCGCAGAGAATGCCGGCGTGGACGGCTCCGTGGTCTACGAGAAGATCCGCTCCTCCAGAAAGATCGGCATGGGCTATAATGCCTACACCGAGACTTATGTTGACATGATCGACAGCGGCATTGTGGATCCCACCAAGGTGACCCGTTCTTCCCTGGAGAACGCTGCATCCATCGCTGCCTGCGTGCTCACCACCGAGAGCCTGGTAGTTGATAAGCCCGATCCCGCAGCTGATGCAGCTGCAGCAGCTGCTGCAGCTCAGGCTGGCGGAATGTACTAAGATAATCACTGCCCAATCCTTTGGCGGATCCCTCCCAGCGGGGGGTCCGCCTGTTGTTAAATTCACCAAAAATTTCCACTGTAAAAAGGCGTAAAAACCTTCTGCTTTTGGCAAACATACGAAGTGCAAAAATGCCCCGTTTTTTTGACGGAATCGGACATAAAAAATGTTGACAAAGAGTAGGTAAGGTGGTATTCTCTTATCGGTACTTAAGTACCGAATATGAAATGTGCAGTGAGCCATTACAACGGCAGCTGCATAAATCCTGTATGGGCTGAGCCATTACAACGGCAGGCACCAACAAACAATACAAGGAGACTGATTGTTATGGAATTCAAAACCGACATCGAGATCGCACAGGAAACCAAAATGGAGCCTATCACCGAGGTTGCCAAGAAGGCCGGTATTGACGAAAAGTACCTGGAACAGTATGGCAAGTACAAGGCTAAGGTTGACTACAACATCCTTAACGAGGTGAAGCGCCCCGACGGTAAGTTGGTTCTGGTTACCGCTATCAACCCCACTCCCGCCGGCGAAGGCAAGACCACCACAACTGTTGGTCTGGCAGACGGTATGCGCAGAATGAACAAGAACGTTCTGGTTGCTCTGCGTGAGCCTTCTCTGGGACCCGTTTTCGGCGTTAAGGGCGGTGCTGCAGGTGGCGGACACGCACAGGTCGTCCCCATGGAGGACATCAACCTCCACTTCACCGGTGACTTCCACGCCATCGGCGCTGCTAACAACCTGCTGGCTGCGATGCTCGATAACCATATTTACCAGGGCAATGCTCTGGGTATCGACCCCCGTCAGATCACCTGGCGCCGCTGTGTCGATATGAATGACCGTCAGCTGCGCTACGTTGTAGACGGCCTGGGCGGCAAGACCAACGGTATGCCCCGTGAAGACGGCTACGACATCACCGTTGCTTCCGAAGTCATGGCTGTTCTGTGCCTGGCTTCCGACATTACCGATCTTAAGAACCGTCTGGCTCGCCTGGTGGTTGCTTATACCCGTGACGGCAAGCCCGTCACTGCCGGTGACCTGAATGCACAGGGCGCTATGGCTGCTCTGCTGAAGGATGCTCTGAAGCCCAACCTGGTTCAGACTCTGGAAAACAACCCCGCATTCGTTCACGGCGGTCCCTTCGCTAACATCGCTCA
>RCNI01001787.1_pt1 | contig 11094 bp, 10 predicted proteins | sample 2041151 | NCBI WGS metagenome assembly RCNI01 (sample SAMN09708214, study PRJNA481090) | feces metagenome | isolation source: feces | place: Antarctica: Albino Rookery
TAGGGGCTCTGCTCCATGATAAAGGGATTATAGCCCCAAGCCATGAAGGAGCAATCATCGGTATGCTTCTTCTCAACGGAAATCTTCTGAACCATAGCCTGAATGGGGGTCAGCTGATTCTTACCGCCAAAGGGCATCAGCACAGTGCCGGCGCCAATGGTGGAGTCAAACCGCTCGGAAAGGCCTCTCTTGGAGCAGGTATTGAGATCAGAAGCGATCCGCTTATAATTTTCTTCAAAGGTTCCGGTAATCACCTGCTTCTTGAGGGCAGGCTTTTCGGGAGTCACGTCAATGTGCTTCTCTGCACCGTTGGAGTTCAGGAACTCACGGCTGATGTCCACGATGGACTTGCCGTTCCAGTCCATGACCAGGCGAGCTTCTTCGGTAACGGAAGCCACGGGGGTAGCCTCCAGGTTTTCTTCGTGTGCCAGTGCGATGAAGGCGTTCACGTCTTCCGGAGCCAGGGCCACAGCCATACGCTCCTGGCTTTCGGAGATGGCCAGCTCGGTGCCGTCCAGGCCTTCATACTTCTTGGTGACCTTGTTCAGGTCGATGTGCAGGCCGTCGGCCAGCTCGCCGATGGCAACAGAAACGCCGCCTGCGCCGAAGTCGTTGCAGCGCTTGATCATCTCGCAAGCATCCTTGCGGCGGAACAGACGCTGCAGCTTGCGCTCCACAGGAGCATTGCCCTTCTGCACTTCTGCGCCGCAGCTCTCCAGGCTCTCCAGCTTGTGTGCCTTGGAAGAACCGGTTGCGCCGCCGATGCCGTCACGGCCGGTACGGCCGCCCAGCAGCACGATCACGTCGCCGGGTGCGGGGCACTCACGGCGCACATGGCTGGCGGGAGTAGCGCCCACAACAGCGCCGATCTCCATACGCTTTGCCACATAGCCGGGGTGGTACAGCTCGCTGACCTGGCCGGTTGCCAGACCGATCTGGTTGCCGTAGCTGGAATAGCCGGCAGCTGCGGTGGTCACCAGCTTACGCTGGGGCAGTTTGCCTTCCAGAGTCTCAGAGACGGGCACCAGCGGGTCGCCTGCGCCGGTAACGCGCATTGCCTGGTAGACGTAGCTGCGGCCGGACAGGGGGTCACGGATAGCGCCGCCGATGCAGGTTGCTGCACCGCCGAAGGGCTCGATCTCGGTGGGGTGGTTGTGGGTCTCGTTCTTGAACAGGAACAGCCAATCCTGGTCCTCGCCGTCCACGTCGCACTTGATCTTAACGGTGCAGGCGTTGATTTCCTCGGACTCGTCCAGGTTCTTCAGGATGCCGCGGGCCTTCAGGGCCTTGGCACCAATGGTGCCCATGTCCATCATGCAGCGGGGCTTGTTCTCGCGGCCCAGCTCGGTACGCAGTGCCATGTAACGCTCGAAAGCAGCCTGGACCACTTCGTCGTCGATCTTCACATCGTCCAGAATGGTGCCGAAGGTGGTGTGGCGGCAGTGATCGGACCAGTAGGTGTCGATCATCTTGATTTCGGTGATGGTGGGGTCACGCTGCTCCTTGCGGAAGTACTCCTGGCAGAAAGCGATGTCGCCATCGTCCATGGCCAGGCCCTTGTCCTGACGGAACTTGGACAGGCCGGCAGCGTCCAGCTCATTGAAGCCGTCCAGCACAGCCACCTGGGTGGGGACAGCGTATTCCATCTTCAGGGTCTCTTTTTCAGCCAGGTCTGCCTCGCGGGCTTCCACCGGGTTGATGACGTACTTCTTGATGGCAGCCAGCTCGTCGGCGGTCAGATCGCCTTCCAGCAGGTAGACGCGTGCGGAACGCACCAGCGGGCGGTCGCCCTGGCTGATCAGCTGAATGCACTCGGAAGCGGAGTCTGCGCGCTGGTCAAACTGACCGGGCAGGTACTCCACGGCAAAAGCCACGCCATTGTGTGCGGGGATCTCGCTGTAAATGTCATCCACCGGCGGCTCGCTGAATACAGTGGTGCTGCACTGGGTGAACAGCTCGGGGGAAATGCCTTCCACGTCGTAGCGGTTCAGCAGGCGCAGACCGGTCAGGTGCTGGATGCCCAGCAGGTCGATCAGCTCTGCCTGCAGGCCCTTGGCCTCACCGTCAAAGCCGGATTTCTTCTCCACATAAATACGATAAACCATGTTGCTGCATCTCCTTCGTATTGTTACACGTTGCCGGTTTCCAGCGCTTTCAGAGCGCGGGCACCAATGTCGGTACGCTTGTGCATGCCTTCAAAGTGAATGGTTTCGCAGGCCTTGTAAGCCTTCTTCAGTGCGGCAGGCAGGTTTTCTGCCGTAGCGCTCACACCCAGCACGCGGCCGCCGGCGGTGACCAGGGCGCCGTCCTTGACGGCGGTGCCGGAATGGTACACGGTCACATCCTCCATGGGCTGTGCCAGCTGGCCGTTCTCCAGGCCGCTGATGGGCTTGCCCTTTTCGTAAGCCACGGGATAGCCGCCGGAAGCCAGGATCACGCAGGCAGCTGCGCCGGTGGAGAACTTCACGTCCACATCAGCCAGCGTGCCGTCGGTGGTTGCGCGCATGATGGCCAGCAGGTCGCTTTCCAGCAGCGGCAGCACCACCTGGGTCTCGGGGTCGCCAAAGCGGCAGTTGTACTCGATGACCTTGGGGCCGTCCGGGGTGAGCATCAGGCCGAAGTACAGGCAGCCCTTAAAGGGGCAGCCCTCTGCCTCCATGGCCCGGATGGTGGGCAGGAAAATCTCCTCCATGCAGCGCTCTGCCATGGCGGGGGTGTAGTAGGGGTTGGGTGCCACAGTGCCCATGCCGCCGGTGTTCAGGCCGGTGTCGTGGTCGCCTGCGCGCTTGTGGTCCATGCTGGACACCATGGGCTTCAGGATCTTGCCGTCGGTGAAGGCCAGCACAGAAACTTCCGGGCCGGTAAGGAACTCTTCCACCACCACCTGGTTGCCGGAAGCGCCGAACTTCTTGTCCAGCATGATCTCCTTGATGCCGTCCTCGGCCTGGGCCTCGTTCTCGCAAATGAGCACGCCCTTGCCCAGAGCCAGGCCGTCGGCCTTGATGACCACCGGGTACTTGCCCTGGCTGCGGATGTAATCCATTGCCTTGGCCGGGTCCTCAAACACGCCGTAGCCGGCGGTGGGGATGTGGTACTTCTGCATCAGGTTCTTGGAGAACACCTTGGATGCCTCGATGCGGGCGGCTGCTTTGTTCGGGCCAAAGGCGGGGATGCCCACCTTAGCCAGGGCATCCACCATGCCCAGGGCCAGGGGATCGTCCTGCGCCACTACGGCATAGTCAAAGCCTTCCTGGGCGGCAAAGTTCACCATTGCCTCCACATCGGTGGCTTTGATGTCTTTGCACACGGCATCGCAGGCGATGCCGCCGTTACCGGGTGCGCACCAGATTTCGGTGCAGTCCGGGCTTTTTTTCAACGCTTTGATGATGGCGTGCTCACGGCCGCCGCCACCCACAACAAGGATCTTCATGGTTAGTTCAGCACTCCTTTACGAGACTTTGTAAATAGAGATTGCTTCCGAATCGTACACCCTTTCCAGACAAGCCACTTGGATGTCCGAACCCGGAGAAGCTTTGTGATACAGTAAATAACGGATTCCGGTCTCCCGGCAGAGCTGACGCAGCTCGGCCTCCTTGGTTTCCGGAGAAAAGATTTTGCACATCTGGTCGTAACGGGCCATCACGTCGCCGGCGTTCTTGCCCATGTTGGACACGGCATACTTAAAGCTCTCGCAGTATGCCTGCCGCCCCGACAAACCCGTATACACATTGGACAGCCCTTCCAGCGCCTGACCGGTATGCATCCGGTTGGTGCCAAACAGGGCATCCTCTTCCATGTTTTCTGCCAGCCAGGCACAAGCCTGTTCTTCTTCGGCGGTGAGGGAGAAATATCTCTCGTTTGCCGCGCCGCCTGCCAGCTGCACCGGAGCGGTGCGGGCCAGCCAGGTCAGGGTGAACAAGCCCGTGGCGCAGCTCACTGCCAGCAGCAGGACGCACACGCCTTGTGCCGCCCGGCCCAGCACGCGAACCACCGGGCCGCGGGCATCCGAGCAGGCCTGCCACAGGGCGGGCAGGCGGTCCAGCAAAACCAGACCCATGCAGAAAATCGCCAGCACAAAGAAATACAGCTGGCTGGAAGAATAATGGTCAAACCAGAAAAATGCCGCGATGCCGCCCACGATGCAGGCGTGCCAGGTGAGGCGCAGGGCGCCGACCTTGTTCAGATGGAACAGATCCTGCACCGCGCTCACCGCCCAGACGCAAAATGCGGCAGGGGCTGCCAGCAGGGACTGTGCCAGCCACAGCACCGGCAAAAACACCGGCCAGAACCCGGCGAAGCGGATCTGCAGGGCCTGCAAAATGCTGGCGAAAAAGTACAGATTCAAGGTGCCCGTCAGCGAGAAGGACATGCTGGAATCCGCACCCGCGGAAAAGAACAGCAGGTATACCACCCAGAACCCCACCGGGACCGACGCCAGAAAGACCAGCATCGCCCGGGAGGTGCGGCGCTTTTCCCGCAGGCCCACAACGGTGCGCACCGCAAATGCGCAAACCAAAGCCAGGGCCAGAATGGCTGCCTGGGGGCTCTTGGAAAAGACCAGCAGGTAAAAGCCTGCGATTGCTGCCGCCCACAGCCCGGCCGGGGCGTTCCAGCTGCTTTGTTCCAATACGGCAAACACCGCAAAGAAGGCCGCCAGGGCCGCAAAGGCCGTGGCCTGGCCGTTGATGTTAGAAATCGAATAAATGCTCAGCACGTTGCCGAAGCGTCCCAGACCGTTGGCCAGCACCTTCCACAGGCTGGCACAGCCCAGCCACAGCGGCAGGGATGCCAGCAGCAAAGAGCGCAGCGAGGCGTTCTCGCCCCACAGGCTGCGGCCCAGGCCATACAGGCACAGCACCATGGCCACGGCCACCGGTGCATAGGCGTAAAATGCCACCACGTCGTAGACGGGCAGGCCCGTGAGCATACACAGCCCTGCGCCAATCAGTTCGGTCAAAAAGTGATAGCTGACCGTGACGCCCGCCACACGCAGGTCCGCCATGGGGAAGCCCTGCAACAGGCTTTGGGTGTTGCCCAGATTCCAGAAAAAGTCCTGGCTGGGGGCAGCCACCGCGGCCACCGACGGGTGCAAATACCGGGTGGCCCACAGCGCGTTGCAGAACACATATCCCGCCGCGATCACGGCCAAAAGCCAGAACTCCGGCTCCGCCGTGGGCGCTGGCCGGTGGGCGCCCTTGCGGTGCTGCACCGCCCAGACGCACCAGCCCAGGCCCGTGCTGACCCAGACCAGGAAATGCAGCCCGGTCCAGCTGGCCAGCAGCGCGGACAAAGAAAAGACCGCGCCGCCAAAAATGAGATCCAATACCGGTCTCAGCCCATCCGGTACATCCGGGCAAAGCTGCTCACGCAGGGCGCTGCCCGGGCCATACACGGCCAAAAATGCAGCCGCCCAGGTGCATACCGCCCCCAGCGGGCTTGCCCCGCAAAGCGCATACAGCGCCAGCGAGCCGACGCCAAGCCCGGCTGTAAGAACAGCGCAGACCAGCGGCAAGCGCAGCGCAGATTTGGGGCGGATCAAAGTACTGGACTGGGACATATTGGATTCTCCGATTCAATCTTTAGTGATGGAACAGGCGAATTCCGCAGAACGCCATGGCAATGCCATACTTGTTGCAGGTGTCGATGACCTGCTGATCACGGATGGAGCCGCCGGGCTGGACGATTGCCGTCACGCCGGAGCGGCGAGCCCGCTCGATGTTGTCGCCGAAGGGGAAGAATGCGTCGCTGCCCAGTGCCACGCCGGTGACCTTGGACAGGTACTCTTTCTTTTCTTCTGCGGTCAGCGGCTCGGGCTGGCGGGTGAAGGTCTCTGCCCACACGTCATCACCGATCACGTCCTCGGGGGTATCGCCGATGTAGACGTCGATGGCATTGTCACGGTTGGGCTTTGCCACGTCGTCGCGGAAAGGCAGGTCCAGCACCTTGTCCATGTGGCGCAGCTGCCAGTTGTCGGCCTTCTGGCCGGCCAGGCGGGTGCAGTGGACACGGCTCTGCTGACCGGCGCCTACGCCGATGGTCTGGCCGCCCTGCACGTAGCAGACGCTGTTGGACTGGGTGTACTTCAGGGTGATCAGGCTGATCACCAGATCACGCTTCTGATCCTCGGTCATCTCCTTGTTTTCGGTGACCAGGTTGGTCAGCATGGTGTCCGCATTGATCTCCAATTCGTTGCGGCCCTGCTCAAAGGTGATGCCGTAGACCTGCTTGTGTTCGATGGGAGCGGGCTTGTAGCTGGGGTCGATCTGGACCACATTGTAGTTGCCCTTCTTCTTGCTGGACAGAATGGCCAGTGCCTCGGGCTCATAGCCGGGGGCGATGATGCCGTCGGAAACCTCGTGCTGGATCAGCTTGGCGGTTGCCACGTCACACACATCGCTCAGGGCGATCCAGTCGCCAAAGCTGGACATGCGGTCTGCGCCGCGTGCGCGGGCATAAGCGCAGGCCAGTTCGGTCAGCTCTGCGTCCGGTGCAATGTGGTACATCCGGCGTTCCACGCTGGTCAGGGGCAGGCCCAGTGCAGCGCCTGCCGGAGACACGTGCTTGAAGGAGGCTGCTGCCGGCTTGCCGCAGGCCTTTTTCAGCTCGTTGACCAGCTGGATGCTGTTCAGCGCGTCCAAAAAGTTGATGTAGCCGGGTTTGCCGTTCAAAACGGTGACGGGCAGATCGCTGCCGTCAGCCATGTAAATGCGGGAAGGCTTCTGATTGGGGTTGCAGCCATACTTCAGTGCCAGTTCGTTCATGATGCGTACTCCCTTTCGTTTTATCTTATCACAGTCGTCTGGATCAATCCAGTTCTTCGGGCAGCAATTCCGGCTCTTCCGGATCTTCCATGTTGCTGTCCACAGCGTCGTACTTGTTGTAGATCATATCGCCGGTTTCGCCGGTTTCCAAGTCGATGACGCGGGCAAAGAAGCTGACCTTGTTCTCCTCGTTCAGGCTGCTCCAAATGCCGGTGGCAAACTCGCCGATGGTCTTGGGGCAGGCAAAGCGCAGGGGCTCACCCTCAAAGCTGGGGATGGGGTTGCCGTTTTCCTTATAGGTGCTGATGAAGTGGCCCTCGCCGGCAACCGGCTCAGAATAGTCAAAGAAGTAGCGCTGCACGCTGTCGCCGTTGCCGTCCGCAGACTTCAGAATGCTCATGCGGTAGCTGCCGTCCGCAAACACCACAGCGGAAATACGGGGGGTGTAGTTGGGGGCGTCCGGCTCAAAGGTGCGGGTGCGCAGGGCCTGCTCAAAGCTCTTGCCGCGGCTCATCAGGTCATAGATGGTGTCGGTCTGGTCACCGTTGGTGACGATGTGGGTCTTGCCCAGGGTCAGCACCGGGTTATAAATGATCAGGCTGGGGTCTTCCAGCTTGGCCGGGTCAGCGGCGCGGGTCTCGATGCCGCCGCGCTCGGGCACCGGCTCAAACACGCGGTTGCGGCTGTTGGCGCTGCGGCCCATGATCCAGTAGCCGATAAACATCTGCTTTGCGTCGGGGGCCATGGCCACTGCAATACCGCGGCCGGGATATTCGTTATTGGCCAGATACTGGCACAGATCGATCTTTTCCATTTTCGTTTTGCCTTTCTTCTCTGTATCGGGGCTATCAGATCTCGCCGTCGCACACCATGCGGATGGCCTGGGGCAGGATCTTCCACTCGGCCTGCTCCATCACCCGCTTTTGCAGGATTTCGGGGGTGTCGCCGGGCAGGATGTCCACCGCCTTTTGCAGGACGATGGGGCCGCCGTCACATTCTTCGTTTACAAAGTGCACCGTTGCGCCGGTAACCTTGCATCCCCGTGCCAGGGCTGCCTGGTGGGGGCGCAGGCCGTACATGCCGGGTCCGCAGAAACTGGGGATCAGTGCCGGGTGCACGTTCAGGATACGGTTGGGATATGCCTTGACCACCGCCGGGCCCAGCACGGACAAAAAGCCTGCCAGGACCACCAGATCAATGTGATGGCTCTGCAAGGTATCCAGCAGGGCCGCGTCAAACAGCTCACTGCTCTCGTAAGACTTGCGGGACACCACAACGCTTTCCACGCCGGCCTTTGCGGCACGCTCCAGGGCGTACACGCCGGGCTTGGAAGCCACCACCAGCGTCACCTGGCCGTTGGGGTTTTCGCCCCGGGCCTGGCTGTCCAGGATGGCCTGCAGGTTCGTGCCGCCGCCGGAGACCAACACTGCAATGTTCAGCACAGTTCCACCTTCTCTTCGCCTTCCACGATGGTGCCCAGCTCGTAGGCGTTCACGCCGTTGGCGATCAGAGCTTCCTTAGCGGCCTGAGCGGTCTCGGCGCTGACGATCATAGCCATGCCCACGCCCATGTTAAAGGTGTTGAACATGTCACGCTCGGGGATGTTGCCGGTCTTCTGGATCAGGTCAAAGATGGGCAGCACATGGATGTCCTCGCGCTTGATCTTTGCGCACAGGCCATCGGGGATGCAGCGGGGCAGGTTCTCGTAGAAGCCGCCGCCGGTGATGTGGCTGATGCCGTGCACATCGGCTGCTTCCAGTGCTGCCAGCACGGGCTTGACATAAATGATGGTGGGGGTCAGCAGGGCTTCGCCCAGGGTGCTGCCCAGCTCATCGTAGTACTTGTTCAGGTCGGCGTTCTCCACGTCGAACACCTTGCGCACCAGAGAGAAGCCGTTGGAGTGCACGCCGCTGGAGGGCAGGGCCAGGATCACGTCGCCGGGCTTCATCTTGTTCTGATCCAGCACCTTCTTCTTGTCGATGATGCCCACAGCAAAACCAGCCAGGTCGTAATCATCGGGAGCCATGGTGCCGGGGTGCTCAGCGGTCTCGCCGCCGATCAGAGCACAGCCGGACTGCACGCAGCCCTCAGCCACACCGGAAACCAGGGTTGCCACCTTTTCCGGCTCGTTCTTGCCGATGGCAATGTAGTCCAAAAACAGAATGGGCTTTGCGCCGCAGCAAACGATGTCGTTGACGCACATTGCCACGCAGTCGATACCCACGGTATCATGCTTGTTCATCAGCTGGGCGATGCGCTGCTTGGTGCCAACGCCGTCCGTGCCGGAAACCAGCGTGGGCTCTTCCATGCCGGTGATGTCGGGGGTGAACAGGCCGCCGAAACCGCCAATGTCCGAAACCACGCCGGGGATCATGGTACGGGCCACGTGCTTCTTCATCAGGCGAACGCCCTCGTAGCCGGCGGTGATGTCAACGCCTGCGGCGGCGTAGCTTGCAGAAAAACTCTTTTCCATGATATTGTCTCCTTTACCCTTTTTTGTGTTCGTTCTATCAGTCGGTTCAGATCGTTTCGATTTCAGCCTGCAGCTTGGCTTCCTTTTCTGCGATCTGGTTTTCCATGTCCACGCGAGCAGCTTCCAGACGAGCGTCCAGAGCCTCATCGCCCAGAGCCAGGATCTCGGCGGCCAGCCAAGCAGCGTTCTTTGCGCCGTTCAGGGCCACGGTTGCCACAGGAATGCCGCTGGGCATCTGCACGGTGGACAGCAGTGCGTCCAGACCGTCTGCTGCGCCGCCCTTCATGGGGATGCCGATCACCGGCAGGGTAGTGTTGGCGGCAAAGGCTCCAGCCAGGTGTGCTGCCATGCCAGCAGCGCACAGGATCACGCCGAAACCGTTCTTTTTGGCGTTCTGTGCAAATGCAGCAGCAGCAGCGGGGGTACGATGTGCACTGAGGATGTGTGCTTCAAAGGGGATCTCCAGCGCTTTCAGCTGTGCGCATGCTCCCTTGACGACGGGCCAGTCACTATCAGAACCCATGATAACTGCAACTTTACGAATCATACCAAATCCTCCACTTTCCTGTGTGAAACAAAAAAGGCTGTGGCACACCTGCACCACGGCCTTTGAGTTTACGTTCTCTGGGTAAAAACTTCGCAGAAGGGTGCAAAATGGCCTTTGCCGAACGGATCAAATCGAATTCTCATCATGTAAAACCCTTCGCCCTGCATCGACAATTCCTCCGCATCTTCTGCCTGTTACGTCACAATTTTACGTCACTTTTTCGGTTTTGCAAAGGGCCCTAAAGCATTTTCAGCCAAGTGTCCTTTCTGTGCAAAGCACTTTTGTGCTTTTTGTCAATATTCACCACAACAAAGGTCCAGAAGTCATACTTCATCAGTTATTTTGTCAGCCCGGGAAATACTCGTTTTGCGAGGGCCTGCGCGCGGCCTGATTTCCAAGGGTTTTGCCGGTACGGCGGTTCCTTTTTTTCGGGAATACTGGCGTCCGAACGAAAAAACAGGTATAATAGAAAGGAGATTTTGTCGCGGCGGTATAGCCCGCCGGGAAAGGGATATACTTATGAAAGCACATATTGCCCGCAATCAGTTTGCCGGCGTACCCACCCTGCTGATCTGGAACCTGAACAACGGTGACCGAGGCAAGCTGGATGGCATCGCCCCTGCCTTCAAAATGCGCGTCGTGGTGGTCGGCCCCCAGGACGTGGGCTGCACCGTGGATCAGCTGCTGGGTGAGCCGGGCCGCAATGACCCGCCCATGCGTCAGCCCGCAGACACCCCCGCCCTTTTGATGGCCAACTTCACCGGCGAACAGGTGGACCAGCTGCTGACCCTGTTCCGTCAGATGGAAGTCAACGTCCCGCTGAAAGCCATCGCTACCGCATCCAACCGCCGCTGGGCCTTCAGCTACCTGCTGGAGCACCTGGCCGAGGAGCACGCCGCCTACCAGGCCGGCACCCAGGCACAGCACTGACCAGCCTGCGGACCTTTTATACATAGCACCGGAGACCCCGATGCTGTGAGAAAGAAAGGAGATCCGCAATGATGAAAAAGACTGTACTCGGCCTGACTCTGGCCGCACTGATGGCTCTGGGCCTGAGCGGCTGCTGGGGTGGCAATGACATGCCTGACCCCCATTACACGCCCGCACCTACGCCGGGCTGCACCGCTACCCCGGAGCACATGCCCTCCGCCACCCCGGAGCACACGCCCTCCTATACCCCCGAGAACGGCGCGACCCCCATGCCCAGCGCTGCTGCACCCCAGCCCCGTACCGCATGGTAACGGCTCTGCCGTTTTCCGTTTGCGATAAAGGATTCACAGCGAGTGTGACCTGCCCCGGTTCACAGCAGCCGG
>RCNI01001789.1_pt1 | contig 11084 bp, 11 predicted proteins | sample 2041151 | NCBI WGS metagenome assembly RCNI01 (sample SAMN09708214, study PRJNA481090) | feces metagenome | isolation source: feces | place: Antarctica: Albino Rookery
TGTATAGTAGATGTAAGCCAAACAGTAGAAGATAACACAGATGTTTATTTGCCGGAATGGGCAGCAGACGGAAGTACAAATGGCAGAGGCATAGTAGGTTCAAGAATATTTGACTATGTAATAGTTGATGGTGACGGAGAAAAAGAAGGCGGAACAGTAGGAACATCAACGAATGCAGATTTTCCGGAATATGTAGAAGATATGCCTAAACTTGACGGAAACGAAAAAGAGATACAGGCAAGTGGACAAGTAGACTACGAAAATAGTACAAGCAAAAAACATATAATCAGAACAGCCGGGTATTTGACAGACTGTACAATAGCAGTAAGTATAAATTCCACAACAGCAGGAGATGTAAATAAAGACGAAATATCACGCCATGTAGCAAAAGCGGCAGGAATAAAAACAACAAATGATACAGAAATGAGAGAAAAGATATCAGTAATGTCAATGCCGTTCTACGAATCCGGAATAGAATTGCCTGTAAATGGTGGAATATTAGTAGAAAATTGGATGATATATACAGCAATAGGGGCAGGAGTATTATTGTTGCTGATATTGATAATAGTGTTTGTTATTGTAGGTAAGAAAAAGAAGAAAGAAGAAGTAGTAGAAGAAATAGATGAAGAATATTTTGTAGAAAATACAGTAATTCCATCAGAAACAAAAGAGCAAATGGCAGACATAATGAATCCAAAAGTGGAAAAGAGTGTAGAGCTAAGGAAAAATGTAAGAAAATTTGCAGAAAACAATCCAGAGATAACAGCACAGATAGTAAAGAACTGGCTAAAAGGAGGAGAGTAAAAGATGCCTGAAACACCTAATGAAGCAGAAAAAGCTACGAAAAAACAGAGAAAATTAACAGAGGCACAAAAAGCAGCAGCAGTAATGGTTGCGTTAGGGTCAGAAAAAGCATCAGAACTCTACAAATATATGGAGCCGGAAGATGTGGAACAACTGACAGTAGAGATAGCACAGTTGGGCTACTTGGACGGAGATGAAACAGAGGAGATATTAAATAATTTCTATCAGATATGTCAAACAAATAAAGCAGTGACAGAAGGTGGACTTAAATATGCCAGAACAGTATTGGAAAAGGCATATGGAGAAGAAGTTGCCCAGACATTGCTTGAAAAAGTGTCAAAGACATTGAAGAAGAAAGAATTCTCCTTTATGAACAATGTAGATGAAAGATTTTTGTTTTCAGCATTGCAGGGAGAAAGACCACAGACAATAGCATTGATATTGTCATATTTGGATTCATCAAAAGCAGCAGGAGTATTATCCCAGCTTGAAGAAAAGAAACAGATACAAGTGGTAGAAAACATAGCAAAAATAGATTCAGTATCACCAAAAGCAATAAAGATAATAGAATTAGAGATGAGTAAGAAATTCTCTAATATCATAAGCAGCAACAGTGTAAAAGTTGGTGGTATAGATTATGTTGCAGATGTAATGAACAGTCTTGACAGAACAAGTGAACAGAACATCTTTGAAGGACTTGGAAGTAAAGACCATGAATTGGCAGAAGAAATCAGGAAGAGAATGTTTGTATTCGAAGATATCGTTACAATGGACGACCGTTCAATACAGAGATTTCTCAGAGATTGCGATCCAAAAGACCTTGTACTGTCCCTCAAAGTTGCAAACGAAGAAGTATCCCAGAAGCTGTTTAGCAATATGTCTGGCAGGGTTGCAGAAAACATCAGAGATGAACTTGAAATCACCAATAATGTTCGTATGCGTGATGTATCAGAAGCACAACAAAGAGTTGTTGAGGTTATCCGTAGCTTAGAAGAAAAAGGTGAAATTATAATATCAAAGAATAGTCAAGATGATATTATTGCTTAATTATTAAAGAAAAGGGTGAGATAGTATGAAAAGGAAAACAAGGGATAGCGGTGGCGGAGCAAACTGGATGGATACATACGGAGACATGGTGACATTGCTATTGTGTTTTTTTGTACTGCTTTACTCAATGTCAACAATAAGTGAAGACAAGTGGCGTTCGATAGTAATGAGCTTTAACCCAGATGCAGCCAAAACAGCCACAGAAACCAGTGGAAATGACGGACCGATAGCAGACCCGGTAGAAGATGGAGAAGGATTAAATGAAGGGTTGAGCGAAGAGGAAACAGAAGCTCAGCTGCAAAGCTTGTATGAAGCAATGCTTGAATATCAGGAAACAGAGGGACTGACAGATAGTATGTCAGTAACAAAGGGAGATGGAAGAGTATTTATTTCATTTAATCAAGCGGTATTTTTTGCAGGGGACAGTGCAGTATTGTTGCCGACAGCATATCCGATATTGGACCATGTAAGTGAATTGTTCAGTAATATATCAGAAGCGATAGGAGAAGTGCGAATAGTAGGACATACAGCACAGAAGTATTTAGATGAGCCAAATGATGTGGCAGTAGACAGAAAGTTATCCAGTGACAGAGCAACAAATGTAGTAATATATGTACAGCAGCATAGCACAGTATCACCAGCAAGACTGGTAAGCGAAAGTATAGGGCAGTGGAGACCAATAGGAGATAATGAAACAGAGGAAGGCCGAGCATTGAACAGAAGTGTAGAGATGATAATAAGTGGACGGAATCTGGAGGAAGTAATAGGTGATAATATAATGTCATATGAGAAACCTTAAAGTTAAGAATATAGCATAAGATTTAGAAATAATAAGAAAAGAAAATAAGGATGGCAAGGAGAGTATATGGCAGAAGTATTATCGCAAAGCCAAATAGATGCTTTGCTAAACGCAGTGCAAACTGGAGAAAAGGATATATCACAGCAACAGGAAGAAGGACAAGAAAACAAATACAGGTTGTATGATTTCAGCAGTCCAAGGAAGTTCACAAAAGACAGAGTCAAAATGTTGCAAAGCATATATGATAATTATGCAAGAGTGATAAATACGAGATTAAACGCAGTAATGAGAACGAACTGCGAAGTAGAAGTAGAAAGTGTAGAAGAACAGAGGTATCATGAATTTTCGAATGCATTGAGAGAAAGTGATGTAATAACATTAACAGATGTAATGATAAAAGAAGAGAAGCATGAAATACCGATGATGATATATCTGTCAACGCCAATAGCGCTAAGCATGATGGATAGATTGATGGGTGGAGAAGGAAACACAGATGATACACTGGGAAGCGATTACAGCTATACAGAAGTAGAAGTACAATTGTACGAAAACATCATACAAGACTTAATATCAGTAATGGGAGCAAGTTGGGAGAACTATGTAGATGAAGTAGATTTCAGATACAATAAGGTAGATGTAAATCCAACAATGAACCAGATAACAGGCTTGGATGAAACAGTAGTAATAGTAGATATGAAGATGCAGTTCATGAATGTAGACGGAAGTATGAGGATATGCTTGCCAGGAGAAGTGTTGATGAGCATATTTGGAGAACTGAATCGAGAGAACACAGCAAGGAAAGTGTCATCGGAGAAGAAGACAGAAGAGATATTTGGAAGTATCCGAGACAGTCAGTTGGAGATAGTAGCAGAGCTGGGAAGTACACAGATGCTATTGAGTGATATCTATCATTTGAATGTAGGGGATGTAATAGATATAGGTAAATCAAAAGATTCAGAGATAAACTTAAAGATAGGTGGATACGATTGGTTTACAGGAAGAATGGGAACGAATAAGAAAAACATAGCTGTAAAGATAGAGTCAGTATATCAAATGGAATAAAGGAGCAAAATAGAAGATGGTAAAAAATATATTCAGCCCAATGGAATTGGATGCCCTTGGCGAAATGATGAATATCAGTTTGGGGTCTTCTGCCACAGCTGTTTCAAACATGTTGGAACATCAGGTAAATATCACAACACCACAGGTATCAGTGGTTGATGTGGAATCCTTTGAACTTGGAGATTTGGAGCCAGCGTTAGGGGTACAGATAAAATATGTAGAAGGATTGACAGGCAGCAATATATTGTTGTTAAAAAAGGGTGATGTAAAAGTAATAGTAGATATATTACTTGGGACAGAAACACCAGATGAAGAATTTGAACTTAATGAGTTGACAATAAGTGCAGTGTGCGAAGTAATGAATCAGATGATGGGTTCATCAGCAACAGCGTTGTCAGACTTTTTGGGATTTCCGGTAAATATCTCAACACCAGAAACATTGGAAATGGACGATGTAGAGAAATTTAAAAAAAGTCAATTTCCAAAAGGAGAAGAAGAGATAGTAGTAATCAGATTCTCATTGAAAATAGAAGATGCGCTTGAAAGTGAATTTATGAATGTAATAAGCGTATCATTGGCAAAAGAATTGTTAAAAGGTTTGGGAATTGGAGAAGAAACAAAGGAACCGGTAGCAGCAGCACAGGAAAGCAGTGCATCAAGTGGCGACAAAAAGATGAGCCAAGAAGACATAGAAAAAATGATGTCCGGAATGTCAGCGCCTGCTGAAAGCAGTGCACCAAGTGGCGATAATAAGATGAGTCAGGAAGATATCGAAAGAATGATGTCTGGAATGTCAGCACCTGCTGTACAACAACCAATGCAGCAAATGCCACAAATGTCACAGCAAATGCAGCAACCAATGGGACAACCGATGATGCCACCATACGGCTATCCACCACAGATGTATTATGCACCATATGGATATCAGCCAGCACCGGAACCAAAAGTAATTTCAACATCACCATTGCAGATGTCAGAAATGCAAATGACACCACAGCTTGGAAAAGAACAAAGTGAAAATCTTGACTTGATAATGGAAGTGCCACTACAAGTAACAGTAGAAATAGGCAGAACAAGCAGAAAAGTACAGGATATATTGGAATTTTCCAAAGGCACATTGGTAGTGTTGGATAAATTGGCAGGTGACCATGTAGATTTGTTTGTAAACGGCAAATGTATAGCAAAAGGCGATGTAGTGGTTGTAGATGATAACTTTGGTGTAAGAATAACAGAGATAGTACAAAACAACCCAATAGAAACATTGGCAAAGAAGAAATAAATAGGATAAGAAAAGGAAGGTAAAATAAAAATGGCAAAAATATTATTAGTAGACGATGCAGCATTTATGCGTAAAGTAATTAAAGACACATTGACAAAGGCAGGATACAGCGACATATATGAAGCAGTAGACGGAGCAGATGCAGTAGCAAAATACAACGAAATCCAACCAGACTTGGTAATGATGGATATAACAATGCCAAATATGGATGGATTGGAAGCATTGAAAGCAATCAGAGGAAAAGATGGCAATGCAAATGTAGTAATGTGTACAGCAATGGGACAGGAAAGTATGGTAATGGATGCAATCCGTTCAGGAGCAAAAGACTTCATAGTAAAACCATTTAAAGAAGATAGAATATTGAAAACAGTATCAGGAATATTAGGGAACGTATAAGGATGCTTTCAGGAAGTGCATGGGTGTCATTTTTGGGCATGGTGATATCAGTGTTATTAATAACATGTCTGGCATATTTGTTCACACGATATGTAGTGGGAACAAAGCAAGGCATGTTAATAGGCATGCAAAATAAGAAGGAAAATATGCAAGTAATACAACAGCTATACCTTGGAAAAGGCCAGCGAGTAGTGGTTGTGCAGGCAGGAAAAAGGTATATGGTGTTGGGAGTTACAGAAAATAATATAACAATGCTGACAGAGATGAGCGAAGAAGAAGTATTACCATGGCTTCAAGAAAAAGCAGAAACAAAGCCAGAGTTCAAGAAATCACTTATAGAGGTTTTAAAAAAGGAAAAAGCAGGGGTGAAAAACAGTGGCGGAAAACTTGATTAACATCAACGGAGAAAGTGTGCAGACAATAGAGATACTATTGCTGACAACTATAATAACATTGTTGCCATCACTGCTTATTATGATGACATCATTTACAAGATACATCATAAGTTTTTCATTTATAAGAACAGCAATAGGAACACAACAGACACCACCAAACATAGTTTTGATAGGAATGGCGTTGTTTTTAACACTGTTTACAATGGGACCAACAATAAGCAGAATCGAAGAAGAGGCGTACATACCGTATAAGGAAGAGCAGATAAGTCAGGAAGAATTCATAGACAGGGCACAGGAGCCGTTAAAAGAGTTTATGATAAGAAACACAAAGACAAACACGATAAAAATGTTTTGTGATTTGGCAAAGGTAGAAATGCCAAAAGAAATAAGTGTAAAGACGATATCAGAACTTCCAATGAGAATAATAGTACCGTCATTTATGACATGTGAACTGCAAAGAGCATTTGAAATAGGCTTTTTGCTGTTTTTACCGTTTATGTTGATAGATATAGTGGTATCATCAACATTGATGTCAATGGGTATGATAATGTTACCACCATCAATGATATCAATGCCGTTTAAATTGTTGCTGTTTGTAACACTGAATGGTTGGGAATTACTGTTTTCCAGCTTGGTGCAGGGATTTAAATAGGAAAAGGAGACAGAGGGAGAGTTAAGATATGGATTCAACCATAGTTTCACAGGTATTGAGAGAAGCACTGATAGTGGCAATAAAGTTAAGTGCACCAATGCTGATATTGGGAATGTTGGTAGGTGTAATAGTTGCAATATTTCAGGCAGTAACCCAGATACATGAACAGACATTGGGATTTGTGTTTAAACTGATAGTAATAATAGGAGTATTGTTATTAGCAGGAGGCTGGATGATGATAACATTGCAGGATTTTACAAAAGAGTTATTTAACATAATAAAATCTGGTTGGTGAGAAAGAGATGAACTGGGAAGGATTAACGTTATTTTTGTATATAGTGGCAAGAGTAAGTGGATTCATAATGTTTAACCCATTGCTTAACAGAAATAATATTCCTTCACTGTTTAAGGCAGGAATAATATTGGTATTGTCAATATTTACAATGTCAATAACACAGCAGGTGGTAGAAGCACCGGCAGGAGTATTTGTGTTTATGATACGAATACTGATGGAATTTATGCTGGGACTTACATTGGGAATGATAGTAAACTTCTTTTTGGCAATACCACAAATTGCAGGGTTAATGATAGATACCCAAATGGGTATGACAATGAACCAAATATATGATGCAGGGTCACAGTCAAATATGTCAGTAACATCAATATTTTTAAATGTAATGATGATATTGATGTTTTTTGTTGCAGGAGGACATCACACACTGTTTAGGATATTGATAACTTCTGGAGAGATAGTGCCATATGGAGCAGTAAGGTTTAATATGGCAGTAGTGGCAGGAGCAGTATTAGAGTTGTTTGTAGAGTGTATGATAATGGCAATAAAGCTAAGTTTGCCAATACTAGCAGCAGAATTACTGGGACAATTGGGAATGGGGATATTGATGAAAGCAATACCACAGATAAATGTATTTTCAATCAATGTAGAGTTGAAGATATTGATAGGGTTGGTAATGCTGTTTTTTATGATATCACCATTTAGTGAGTTTTTAGTAGAAGCAGAACATACCATGCTGAATAGTTTGGAAATGGTATTAAAGCTTACAGTAAGATAAAAACAAGGGGGGACAGCTTTGGCAGAGGGTTCAAAAACAGAAAAAGCCACCCCGAAAAAGCGACGAGATGAGCGAAAGAAAGGTAATGTATTTTTAAGCAAAGATGCAGTATCGGTCGCAACACTGGTAGGAGCAAGTGCAATGTTTTTTCTGACCGGAAAAAATATGGCAGAAGAAATAGGGAAATACATACAGCTATGTATAGCGCAGGTAGGAACAGCAGGAAGTTTGTCAGAAAAGATAACAGACATAATGTATCCGGGAGTAATGGTGTTGATAAAAACAACATTACCACTATTGTTAGTAACAGGGGTATGTGCAGTGCTGGCAACATTTGCACAGACAAGAATGTTGGTAAGTAAAGAGCTGATAAAACCAAAATTCAGCAAAATAAATCCATTGCAGGGATTTAAGAGGTTGTTTTCACTAAAAAGTGTAGTGGAAGCATTGAAAGGGATATTGAAGATATCCGTATTGATAATAATAATATATATGAGTTTGAAGAGTATCTTTCCAGATAGTCCGGTGTATTTAGATACAGATATATTGGCGTCCACAAACCATATTTTTGAGTTAAGCAGAAGTATGGTAGTTAAGATAGTGGTAGCATTTATTGTAATAGCAGGTGCAGACTTTATGTACCAGTGGTGGAACTACGAAAAAGAAATGCGAATGAGCAAACAGGAGATAAAGGAAGAATACAAACAAACAGAAGGTGACCCACAGATAAAGGGTAAAATAAAAGAAATGCAGCGCAAGAGAGCTCAAAGCAGAATGATGCAGCAAGTGCCAAATGCAGACGTAGTAGTGCGTAACCCAACACACTATGCAGTAGCGTTAAGATACAGACCGGAAATAGATTCAGCACCGATAGTGCTTGCAAAAGGACAAGATGAGCTGGCATTAAGAATAGTAAAAGTAGCAGAAGAAGCAGGGGTCAAGGTAATGGAAAATGTACCGTTGGCAAGAGCGTTGTATGCACAGGCAGAGATAAATGAAGAAATACCACAGGAACTCTATGGAGCCGTAGCAGAGGTACTGGTTTACATATTTAGAATAAATGAAGAAAAGAAATTGGTAAAGTAAGAGAAAAGATGGAGCAAGACGGCAAAATGAAAAGCAAAAGGGAAAGGGAGGAAAAAATGAATGAAGCGTATTCTGGATAATTTGGTATCGCTATGTGTAGTGGTAATAGTAATGTTTTTGATAATACCATTGCCACCATTTATGCTGGATTTTCTATTGATAGTAAATATAGGCATAGCAATAATGATATTGATGGTTACAATGAATATATCAGAAGCGCTGGAATTTTCAATATTTCCTTCGTTATTATTGGTAACAACATTGTTTCGACTGGGGCTGAATGTATCCAGTACCAAACTGATATTATCAAAAGGAGGTAATGCAGGGCAGGTAATCCGAAACTTTGGTGAATTGATAACGGGTGGTAACATAGTAATAGGTGTAGTAATCTTTCTGATTATAGTGCTTATACAATTTATAGTAATCACCAAAGGTGCAGAGAGGGTAGCAGAAGTAGCAGCAAGATTTACCCTTGACGCAATGCCAGGTAAACAGATGGCAATAGATGCAGACTTGTCATCAGGGTTGATAACAGAAGAAGAAGCAAGAATAAGAAGACATAAAATCCAAAAAGAAGCAGACTTTTATGGAGCAATGGACGGTGCTACAAAGATAGTAAAAGGTGACGCAGTAATGTCACTGATAATAACAATGATAAACTTTGTTGGCGGCGTAATAATAGGAATGACAAGCGGAGGAGAATTCTCAAGCGTATTGTCCACATATTCCATAGCAACAATAGGTGATGGTTTGGTATCTCAGTTGCCAGCACTTATGATATCCACAGCAACAGGTATGATAGTAACCCGTTCTGTATCAGAAGGCAGTTTGAGCAAAGACTTAATGCAGCAGTTCTCAGCACAGCCAAAAGCAATAACAGCAACAGGTGTAATACTGATGATGTTGTCGTTGGTTCCAAGAACACCACACGCAGCATTGATAGCAGGTGGTGTAGTGCTTGTATTTGCAGGAGCATTTATTCAAAAGAAAATGAAAGAGCAAGAGGCAATACAGCATCAAGAAGAAGCACAGGCAGCAATAACAGAGGCAACAGAAGAAGAATTAAGCGAAAACGACTACTACAAGGATATTAACAATGTGTATTCATTGTTGTCAGTAGAGCCAATAGAAGTAGAATTTGGATATAGCTTGATACCACTGGTAGACGAAAGTCAGGGTGGTAAACTGATAAACAGAATAGTAATATTCAGAAGACAATATGCACAGGATATGGGTTTTGTATTTCCTTCAATAAGGCTGCATGACGCAGCAGCACTGGGAACAAACCAATATGCTATACATATTAGAGGTGAAGAGGTAGCAAGAGGGGAAATATTGGTAGACTACTTGCTGGCATTAGAACCAACAAATCCATTGGGAGAAATAGACGGAATAGAAACAATAGAACCGGCATACGGAATACCGTCAAAATGGATATTGCCGGAAAACAAGGAAATGGCAGAAATATATGGATACAGCGTAATAGACCCACTATCAGTTATGCTTACCCATTTATCAGAAACAGTAAAGAAACATGCGTATGAGTTGCTGAACAGAACAGAAACAATACAACTTGTAGAGAACTTAAAACGAATATCACCGGATTTGGTAGAAGAAGTAGTGCCAAAGGTAGTGTCATATCAGACATTGGAAAAAGTTTTAAGGGGATTGCTCAAAGAAGGAATACCAATAAAAGATATGGGACTGATATTGGAAAACTTATCAGACGCATTGTCGTTGGGAAGAGATATAGACGGAGCAATAGAACAAGTAAGGGGAGCATTGGCAAGAACCATAACAAGAAGATTCTGCGAAGATGGACAGCTTAGAGTAATAACATTAGATGCAGAGGTAGAACGCAGAATAATCACATCACTTACAAGAAATGAGCAGGGCACATATCTTGCAATGGGTGCAGAGTTAATGCAGGAGACAGTTGGACAGATAGGTGAATATATTAGGAAATTTAATGATTTGTCACAAACACCTATTATATTGGTAAGCCAAGTAATACGAGGACATTTCAGTAAAATGATTACACAGTTCTATCCAAATGTTTATGTACTTGCATTTAATGAAATCAGCAGCAATGTTCAGATTCAAGCTATTGGTAATGTTACTATGAAATCTGTTAAACAGCCTTGATGAAGGATGGTGAAAACATGAGTGATGCATCAACCAACAAAAGTAATGTAAAACAAGATTTAAAAGGTATGGATACTATGCAACTTATGGAGTTGTATAAAAAAACAGGCGATGTAAAAATTAAATGGGAAATTGTTATTAGATATGAGTATTTGATTAAATATGTGGCTATGCAATCCAGAGAAATTTATAGTAGTTTTGCACAATTAGAAGATATAATAAATGAAGGTTTATTAACTCTTTCAAATGCTGTTGATAAGTTTGACCCAACTAAAGAAGTCAAATTTGATACTTATGTTTCAAAAAGAATTCGTGGTATGATAGTGGACCTTGCAAGAAAACAAGACTG
>RCNI01001790.1_pt1 | contig 11083 bp, 11 predicted proteins | sample 2041151 | NCBI WGS metagenome assembly RCNI01 (sample SAMN09708214, study PRJNA481090) | feces metagenome | isolation source: feces | place: Antarctica: Albino Rookery
CCATGAACACGAACATCATCACGAGCACGATGAGCACTGTGATTGCGGCTGCCACGACCATGACCATGAGCACGAACACGAGCATGAACATCATCATGAGCACGATGAGCACTGCGACTGTGGCTGCCACGACCATGACCATGAGCACGAACATGAACATGAACATCATCACGAGCACGATGAGCACTGCGACTGTGGCTGCCACGACCATGACCATGAGCACGAACATGAACATCATCACGAGCATGATGAACACTGCGATTGCGGCTGCCATGACCACGATCATGAGCATCACCATCATCACCATGCAGACGAAGTATTCGTCAGCTGGGGTGCAGAAACCTTCAAGAAGTACAGCGAAAACGATATTACCGAAATGCTCAATGCTTTTGTGGACAACGAAGACTTTGGCATTGTCCTGCGTGCAAAGGGTTATGTTCCCGCAACCGAGGGCGAAGGCTGGATTTACTTTGACTACACTCCCGGTGAGCTGAATGTCCGCCGTGGTACTGCGGATGTTACCGGTCGTATCTGCGTAATCGGTTCTAAGCTGAACGAAGAAAAACTGAAGGAGTTGTTCCGCGTTGGATAAAAATACACCCAAAGAGGTTCCTGTATATCTGTTTACCGGTTTTTTGGAAAGCGGTAAGACTACTTTCATTCAGGAAACGATGGAAGACCCTCGATTCAATAACGGCGACCAGACGTTGCTGCTGCTGTGCGAAGAGGGCGAAGAAGAATATGCACTGGAGCGTTTTGCCAGCAAAAATGTTGTCTGTCGTGTGGTAGACGAACAGGAAGACCTGACCACCGAAAATCTGGACAAATGGCTGGAAGAAGCAGGTGCAGTTCGTGTAGTTTGCGAATACAATGGTATGTGGCTGTTGGAAACGCTCTACAACGCAATGCCTGAAGGCTGGATGGTTTATCAGGAGTTCTGCTTTGCTGATGCGCGTACCATCTTGAATTACAACGCCAATATGCGTCAGCTGGTGTTCGATAAGCTGCAGAGCTGTGAACTGGCAGTATTCAATCGTTTTGACCGTTCTATGGATAAGATGGAACTGCACAAGCTGGTGCGTACCGCAAACCGCCGCAGCGAAATCGTATATGAACACGCTGACGGTAACATCGAATACGACGATATTGAAGATCCGCTGCCCTTTGACATCAATGCTCCCGTCATTATGATTGGTGATGCAGACTATGCCGTATGGTATCGTGATATGAACGAAGATTTGGAGAAGTATGACGGAAAAACCGTTATGTTCACCGGTCGTGCAATCACTCGCCGTACTATGCCCGGTTCTTTCTATGTGGGCAGACATGTGATGACTTGCTGTGCAGATGATATTGAGTTTGCAAGTATGGTATGTAACTGGGATAGAGCAAAAGTTCGTGCTATGGCAGCTGACCAGTGGGTCACTGTTACGGCAAGAATTGATGTAAAATTCCACCCCGCATATCGTGGAAAGGGCCCTGTACTGACGGCTAAAGAAGTGCGTGTAGCCAAAAAGCCTGACCCCGAACTGGCAACATTCTATTGATGTTAATAATTACTAAAAAATCCTCCCTAACATGGGGAGGATTTTGACATTTAGAGAAAACTATGGTATAATTCAACCATGGATATGGATCCAACAAATCCTCAAAAGGAGGCTTTTCTATGAAAAGAGTTATTACAATTAGCCGTGAATTTGGTTCTGCCGGTCGTACCATTGGTAAACTCGTTGCCGATAAACTGGGCTACAAATATTACGACAAAGAACTGATCGTGAAAGTTGCAGAAGAAACAGGATTTTCTCAGGCATACATAAAGGAACGCGGAGAATATTCTCCGTCTGCGAGTGCATTTTCTTATTCCTTCATGGGTCGCTCTACAGACGGTATGAGTACCGATGACTACCTGTTTTCCGTTCAGCGTAAGGTGATTTTGCAGCTGGCGGACGAAGGAAACTGCGTCATCGTTGGCCGCTGTGCAGACTATATCCTGCGTGACCGTGAAGATGTAATGAATGTGTTTATTCATGCCGATAAGAAATGGCGTGCAAAGCGCATTGTAGAAGTTTATGGCGCAAACAAATATCGTCCTGAACGCCGTGTAGAGGATAAGGACAAGAAGCGTCGCATTAACTACAAGTACTATACCGACCGTGAATGGGGCGATTATCGCAACTACGATATGTGCCTGGACAGCGGCAAGTTGGGTATCGATACTTGCGTGGACATTATTGCCCGACAGGCAAAAAATGCAGATTAAGTGAATGAGTCCCCTCATCGAATTTCGATGAGGGGATTTTTACATAAAAAAGAGGAAGCTCATTTGAGCTTCCTCTTTTTACTTTGTGATTAAATTAAACAACTACGAAGAACTTGATCAGGAACAGTACAGAAATGATGTAAGTGATCAGAGAAACTTCCTTGCCCTTGCCGGTGAAGAGCTTAATAGCTGCGTAAGAAATCATGCCCAGACCAATGCCGTGGCCGATGGAGCCGGAAATAGGCATTGCAATCAGCATCAGAGAAACGGGCAGAACCTGAGTCAGGTCGTTGAAGTCGATGTTCTTCAGGTTACCAATCATCAGTACGCCAACATAAATCAGAGCTGCGGAAGTAGCAGGTGCAGGAATGATTGCAGCGATGGGAGCCAGGAACATGCAAGCCAGGAACAGAACACCGGTGGTCAGTGCAGTCAGACCGGTACGGCCGCCAGCTTCAACACCGGAAGCGGACTCAACGAAGGTGGTAACGGTGGAAGTACCCATGCATGCGCCAGCAACGGTACCAACAGCGTCAGCCATCAGGCACTGCTTAATGCCGGGCATATTGCCGTTTTCGTCCAGCATGTTTGCACGAGAAGCGGTACCAACCAGAGTGCCGATGGTATCGAACATATCAATCATGCAGAAGGTAATAACCAGAGTGGTTACGGTGAAGAAACCGACATTCATGAGGTTAGAGAAGTTGAACTTGAACAGAGTGGTTTCGACCATATCGCCAAAAGCGGGTACGAAAGAAGCGCTAGACAGAGATGCGAAGGGGTTAGTGCCGAGGAAAATCAGCTCGCCTGCCCAGTAGATGATGCAGGAAACCAGCATACCCAGCAGAACAGCGCCCTTGAAGCCACGCTGAGCCAGAACAGCAATAACAATCAGACCAACGAACATGGTAACTACAGTCAGAACCATCTGAGCGTAGCTGTCGCCCATGTTGCCTGCGATGACAGAAGGAGTCAGAGCACCAAAGAAGTCACGCATAACGAAGAAAGGACCACCGTCAGCAGTGAAGATGCCGGCGTTGGCACCCAGACCGATGTTCATCAGCATAATGCCGATTGCAGGTCCGATACCTGCACGAACACCCAGAGGAATGGAATCAACAATCTTTTCACGGATGTTGAAGAAGCTGAGGATAACGAAGATTATGCCTTCGATCAGAATGATGCACAGAGCTGCCTGGAAGGATTCCACGTAGGTCATGCCGGTCAGAGCAACCATGTTTGTGCACACAACAGCGAAGAAGCTGTTCAGACCCATACCGGGAGCCAGAGCAAAAGGTTTGTTTGCGTAAAATGCCATGACAAACATAGCGATTGCAGAAGCAATGCAGGTAGCCAGGAATACACCGTTCCAAAGAGCGGATCCAACATCAAAACCGGTCAGAAGATTAGGGTTCAGGGCAATGATGTAAGCCATGGTCATGAAGGTGGTCAGACCAGCCATGATTTCTGTTTTCACAGTGGTCCCATTTTGAGAGAGCTTAAAGATTTTTTCCACGTTTGACTTTCTCCTTACAATATTTAGTTCAATAAATATAAAACGAACAAATTTTATACTACCACAAAATATTGGGAAAATCTACTTATTTCGACACAAAAAAGCACCCAAAAACAGATAGTTTTTGAGTGCTTTTTCAGTATTTATGGCTTAAATGTTTTCTTCAATGTACTGTACCAGGTCATCCAGGCAGTTCCACTGCAAGGAAGTGGGGATTTCAATATCCCAAGTATCTTCTGCGAAGCTGCTGATTTCAAAAATATCCTCTTCGCTCAATTCCAAGTCATCGCGCAGATCCATGCCCAAACGCAGTGAGTCAACAGCAAATTGATTGGTAACAAATTCATGCAGTTTAGATTCGATTTCAGTCATGGCGATCGGCCCCTTTCAGAAATGTATGTCTCAAATTCTGTACGATTATAGCACAATCGCAAAGCATTGCAATATACAATTGTAAACTTTACATTCCGTACAAAAATCACCGCAGAATTTCTCTGCGGTGACGGTTCAGTTGTTGAGAAAATTTTGCACATAGTCTTGCATTTTGCTGCGACTGTGTATCTCATCTGCGTGATCGATGAAGGCCTGCTTTTCTGCACGACCTAAGGCGGCATATTTTTCCAGTGCGGCGGGATTTTCTACCAGAGCCATGCCCAATTCATAGGGCAGAGGACCTTTCAGCCAGTTTGGTTCCATTTGGATTGCTCCTTTCGTTTTTTATAGTATGAACGAAAATGGTAGCAATTATTCCCAAAACAAAATGCCCCATGGCGGCAAACCACGGGGCAATCTGATAGGATGAGGATAAAATGAAAAAGATGAAACTTAGCTTATCTTGCTTGAGTATAGGATACCCAGAAGATGTTACATAAAAAAGGTAAATATTATTACAGAAATATTAAATGCAAAATTTATCCGAAAATTGGGCCGAACCAAGGGCTGCCATCGGGCAGTTTTCGCTGATTCGGTGCGCAGGATACATACTTTTTTGCGTTTCCGGCAATGGTGCAGCTACACTGTGACTTATTGAGATGTACCATCAGCGCATTGCAGAGGACAGAAGCCGTGTGTTCTTCTGTGCAGGGGACAATTTCCTGTACTGCTACGGACTGTTCGTCCCAGTATACATCGGCGATAGCGTCACCGATGCGGAAAAATCCACCGCCATAGGCACGGTGCAGCAAGCTTTCCCAGTTAAACCACGCTAGACTCAGCTGCACATGGTCAGTGCTTTCCAGAAGCGTATTGCGCAAATCATAATAGGCCTGCGTACTGAGCGGTGTGACGGGCAGAGTGGGTGTGTTGCTTCGTGCAACGGAAAATGTTTGGCAGCCAAGCACAGGTACGGCATTAAGTTTTTCTTCATACCATGCATATAGGCTGTCTTCTGCAGGTTTGGTGAACAGATAGCTTGCACCATGGGCAAATGCGTTATCTCGTAAAGCGACACAGAGCGTTTTGGCCAGTCCATGTTTTCTGTGGTCAGGGTGGGTGGCCACAGCATAGAGGTAAACGCCTTTTTCGGTACCTTGTGTGGTGACGAGGTCGGCACCTTCCGGACAGTAGGCAGCGGCAACCAATTTGCCCTCATATTCAGCACCCATACCGAATGTGGGCAGATGCGAAAACAAGCGGAAAAACTCCAGCACCAGCGATTCGTCATCGCCAAATACCAAGTTCCACAGTTTTGCGGCCTGCGGGCCATCTTGTTCGGTTAAAGGTCGGATGATGTACTCGGACATTAGTATTCCTCCTCGGGGTATAGTTCGGGATAGCTGAGTTTGAGTACTCTGCGGAATTCCCGCAAATCGGCAAAGGTTTCAGGGCGTTTGTGTTCATCTCTCAGCAGCGCAGAGGGGTGGTATATGGCCATGATGCGGCGCTTATCACGCAAAAACCATTTGCCGTGTTCTTTGGTAATCTTAAAGTCCGGTTTAATCATGGTTGTGGCGGCTACTCGGCCAAGACACAAGATAATATCCGGGTCTTGTATCCGTATTTGTTCGTCCAACCAGTGACGGCAAGCTTCCTGTTCGGTATGCAGAGGATCACGGTTTCTAGGCGGACGGCATTTGACGATGTTGGCGATATAGAGCTTTGAACGGTCAAGTCCGATTAAGCGGAGCATATCGTCCAGCAGCTTTCCGGCTGCCCCAACAAAGGGCTCACCCTGCAAATCTTCTTGCTCACCGGGGCCTTCGCCAATTAGCATGATGGGGGATTTTCGGTTACCGGTACCAAAGACAACATTGTGTCGTGTTTCGCATAGGGGGCACTGGTTGCAGTGCATGCAGGCTTCTTCCAACTCCTGCCATTCAGTTTGCTTTGTCATAGGCATTCAGCCTCCTTTTTTGCTAACGCCAATAACTGTTCCGGCGTGTTTTGTTTGGGGTCACAGATGACGGCATCCAGTAGATGTGCTAACACTTTGCCTGTGGCTATGCCGCAAATTCCCATAGCCTTTAGCTCTTTTCCGCTGATGCAAAGCTCGTGCAGGGTGTATGGCTCATGGAGCGCAAGAACTGCGTCAATAGCAGCTTTTGCTTTGGCAAAGTCTGTGCAGGCAGCTGCACAGAACAGCGCCTCACTTCCGTATGTGGATAAGCAGCGTTTTATGGATATAGTATCCTGTGGAAAGCCGTTTTCGGCGATTTCGATGCCTTTTACTACCCGTTTTGTGGTGAGATTGTCCATGCGCAGCTGCTTCATGAAGACTTGCGGACTGTTTATCGCATGATTGCAGTATAAGGCATAGGTGAGGGCGGTATACCGTAAATCTGCCTGTTTCGGTAGTGTATCCAGCAGTTTTAGTGATGGGGTATTTTCCGGAACCGCATAGGCTCGCAGAAGACCCAGAGAAAATACTTGCTCCAATAGATGGGCACGGTCAGATAGAAGTGTCTTTTCCAGTTCTACCCGAAGCCGTTCAGCGGCTACATACTGACCGTATTCCGCTTGCTGCGCAATAGCGGTGTAAGTATTCTCTTCGATGGTAAATCCCAGCTGAGCGGCAAAGCGGAAAGCACGGAACATACGCAGGGCATCTTCCTGAAAACGCTTTTGGGGGTGACCTACGCAGCGGATAACCTGTGCGTTTAAATCAGCCTGACCACCAAATGGGTCGTACAGCGTGTAGTCCTTATCCATGGCCATAGCATTTATGGTGAAGTCACGGCGGGCAAGGTCTTCGGTAAGATCTTTGGTAAAGTACACCTGATCGGGCCGTCGGTGGTCGGTATAAGTGCTTTCTCGGCGCAAAGTAGTTACCTCGGCGGAAACGCCATCATAGAATACCGTGATGGTACCATGAGCTATCCCGGTAGGGATGGTTTTGTCAAATAGCGCTATGGTTTCCTCGGGTAATGCTGAGGTACACAAATCGTAATCATATGGAAGCACCCCACGAAGCGCATCACGCACACAGCCGCCAACGGCATAGGCCTTGTGCCCGGAAGCTTCAAATACTTCTAATATGTGCAAAATTTGTGGGGGAAAACGAAAATTATTCTTCATAAGAGACCCTTTTTGAAAAAAGATGTAAGAAAAACGGTAAGATTTATCGGAGAAATCCGTGTAAGGACTTGTTTTCCACCGTTTAGGATATTATAATACCTAGGAATAAAAATAACAATTAGGAGGCTGCGAATGACAGCTTTTAATGAATATTTGAGAAAACGTGCCAAGGGACACCTGATTGGTGTCGGCGGAGTAAGTATGTCCCCTCTGGCAGAAGTGCTGGCTGGTGCAGGAATGAATATCACCGGCTCGGATATGGCACATAGCGAAAAAACTGCGCATCTGGAAAGTCTGGGCGTAAAGGTTTATTACGGCCATTCTGCGGACAACATTGAGGCAGATACCCAGTTTATTGTTCGTACGGCTGCGGTTCATGATGAAAACCCCGAAATCGTTCGTGCGCACGAGATGGGTATTCCCGTATTTGAGCGTGCAGAAGCTTGGGGCGCAATTATGACCTACTACGAAAATGCACTGTGCATTTCCGGTACTCACGGCAAAACGACTACCACTTCCATGTGCACCCACATTCTGATGGCAGCTGAGAAGGACCCCACCGTTATGATTGGCGGTACGCTGCCCATTCTGCAGGCAGGTCACCGTATCGGTAAGGGTGATACCATTGTTCTGGAATCTTGCGAGTACTACGACTCTTTCCTGAACTTCTTCCCCACCATTGCGGTAATTCTGAATATTGAGGCTGACCATTTGGACTACTTCAAGGAAGGTCTGCCCGCAATTCAGCGTTCTTTCCACAAGTTTGCTGCTTCTGTCCCCGAAAACGGTGCGATTGTAGCAAACTACGAAGACGCAAACACCATGGAAGCCATTGCCGGCATTGACCGCAAGGTGATTACCTTTGGTCTGGATCACGGCGCAGATGTCTATGCAGATAATATCAGCTTCTCTGGCGCAAAGAGCATGTTTGATTTGTACGCTTACGGCGAAAAACTCACCGATGTGACTTTGCATGTACCCGGTATACACAATATCCGTAATGCACTGGCAGCGGCGGCTGCTATGCTGCACTTGGGTATTACTCCTACTGCAATTAAATACGGTCTGGCGGGCTTTAACGGCGCAGGTCGTCGCTTTGAGTACAAGGGCAAGTACAATGGTGCAGAAGTATATGATGACTATGCCCATCACCCCGGTGAGCTGCAGGCTACTCTGGATGCAGTGGAAAGTCTGGATTACAAGCGCACTATTGTTGTGTTCCAGCCCCACACCTATACGCGTACTGCCGCATTGTTTGACGACTTCGTTGAGCAGCTGAAGCGTCCGGATATGATTTATCTGGCTGAAATTTATGCGGCTCGTGAAAAGAATACGCTGGGCATTTCCTCCAAGGATATGGCAAAGGAGATCAACGGCGCAAAGTACTTTGATAATTTCGACGACATTGTTGCCGATTTGAAGAAGTTTGCACAGCCTGGCGACATCATTCTCACCATCGGTGCAGGCGATGTATACAAAATTGGTGAAAAACTGGTTGAGGTAAGCCATGAGACTTGATAAATTTCTGAAGGTCAGCCGCATTATCAAGCGTCGTACCGTAGCCAATGAGGCTTGCGATGCGGGTAAGGTATCCGTAGGCGGCAGACCCGTAAAGGCGAGCTACGATGTAAAAATCGGTGATGTGATTGAAATTGCTTTTGGTCAGAAAACGGTTAAGGTAGAAGTACTGGAGCTTTCCGAAAGCACAAAGAAAGAAGATGCAGCGGCAATGTACCGCGAAATTCTATAATATAATTGTTCTTGCTGAATGCACATCAGCAAGGAAAAATCGGAGCGGTTCGGCGTTAGCTGAGGCCGCTCCGATTCGTTTATGGATTTGTGCGAACGGGTAAAAATGCCCCAAAACCCTTACCTGTTCACGGTTCGTCTTTTTCTACGGCCTTTGTTTGCGGATTGTTCATAAAGCATTTAAGGATTCTTCACCATTGCTTATGGCAAATCCATTATATTATACTCGTAAGATGTAAATCGAACAAAACGAACAAAACAAACTTTATTCCTCTTTTTTTCTCTCTCTTTCTCCCTAATAAAGAATAAAGTAACAGCTGCTTGTTTGCTACCAACGAACAGGCAGTTAGAGTGGGATACCTGTCCGCCCGAGAACAAAAGGACAGACTACATACTCCGCCCATTTGGCGATTACATACAAAATCATACACCTCTTTAAAACTCTCTCTAAACGAAAACGCCCCCCTGATGTTCAGGGGGGCATTTTCGTGCGTTGGAATGGTTGATTAAATGGTATTCCAAAATCTATCAGCAATGAAAAAGTCTCTCTGCAACGTCAGGGGGTGTAAAACAGCAACAGCAGGCGGAAAAATTTCTGCCTGCTGTTTTTCTCAAAATATGGATAGCTCAATAAACCGGAATCTGTCGGACAATCATTTTATGCAGTCCTACGGGGAGATGGACACCGCAAGACAAACGGAGAGGAGAATTCATTGTTCGCAAAACCGGAAGTCACCTTGGGGTATGTTTTCGAAGAAAATCAGATACCCAGAAGTTCTTGCAACAGCTGGAGTCCATAGCTGTCGGTGCCATAGTCCTTCACGCTGTCCAAGGAAAGTAAATTGGTATCGTGGGCAGCATTGTACGATTTCACAAAGCCTGGAATGGCTGTATTGGCCTCCTCCAGCGTCAGAGTATCGGAGTAGCCGCTGGGGTCATTCCAAGAAACTTGGCCCAAATTGTCTACCAGAGCCAGCAGAACATAAGCGTTTCCCTCAATCAAAAAACGGCGGTTCTCATCGACGGGCTGGGTGAAGTGGAGTGTGACGCCGTACGGCTCTTTTTCTGTCTGCAGTTCCAGCGTGTAGGGGGAATCCAAATCCATGAAGAAAATCAGATTTTCTAGAGCCGGTGCATTACCTACATAGGGCGTGCGGTTCTCCAGCAGACGGTTGGTGTGGCTGTCGATGGACAAGCCGTCCTGCCAGATCAGCTGGCCAAAGGCTATGATTTTCGTGATTTCGGTAGTGTCTACATCCATGGTGGTGGATATTGACGGGGAGTGGAACGGCGACACCAGAACTTTGCGTGCGGTAATGTAGACGGTGTCTTCCACAGTCTCCATCTTCAAGCCCACCAGAGTGGTGGCAGAGTCCAGATTGGTATAGCTTACACTGACGGAATTTCCCTCCTGAACGGTTTCTACGCTTACGCTGCCTCCTGCAGTAGGGGAACCGATGAGGAAGGCGTAGGACGCCACACTGCCCAGCACCAGCACAACTGCTAAGGCAACGGCCAGAATAATCTGTTTCCCATTCTTCTTCCGCACAGTTTTCAGGTAGTCCACCTCTTTTTCATCGGTGACGGCCGTGGCTTCGCCGCCGGTCATAGCCTCGTATCTTTTACGGCAGTTGGCACAGCTTTCCAGATGCGCTTGCACAGCGGTGGTCGTTTCTTCCTCCGTCAGACTCTCGACATAAGAGGGCAGTAGATCCCGCACAATGGCGCAGGGTAATTCATATTTCATGGTCAAATCCTCCTTTGATGCGTTCCTTGCTTCGGTAATATGTCACTCTGGCCCAAGTTTCGGTTTTTCCCAGCACATCGCCGATTTCTCGGAAGCTGAGACCACCGAAGGCTCGGAGATATACCACTTCACGGGCAGGCTCAGATAAACGGTGAATCTGTTTCAGCAAATCCAAGTGACTTTCTCGTGCCAGTGTCTCCTCCTCTGCTGAGGAAATAGCAATATCAAAAGTTGCCTCGTCGGCAGGAACTTCTCGATTTTTCTTTTGCAGGTATTGATACCATAAGTGCTTGCCAAT
>RCNI01001791.1_pt1 | contig 11079 bp, 13 predicted proteins | sample 2041151 | NCBI WGS metagenome assembly RCNI01 (sample SAMN09708214, study PRJNA481090) | feces metagenome | isolation source: feces | place: Antarctica: Albino Rookery
CGAGATTTGAACTCGCGTCCTAAATGCTCTTGCCAAAGCTTTCTACGAGTGTAGTTTATTTACTAGAGATTCCCCTCACAGCACGCCAATAAACAGGCTTACTGCTACGGTAGCTTCTAATGCGTGATAAGAGCCGAAGCACTCCCTTATTCACGGACGCCACTAAGTCGACGCTCTCGTATGGTCCGTGGCACTACCAAGGAGAACGCAAGCTGCGATTAGGCAGCTTGAAGTACTGAATTATTTTTGTCAGTTAATTTTAAGTTGTTACTTTTAAAGTGGTGCAACTCCACTACTCGCTTACTAAGGTTCAAACACCCAGTCGAAATCCTTTCATCCCCTTATTTATATCTTTCCTTCAAAGCTCTGTCAATTGTTCTGTCGGAGCTTTTTTTAGCCTCTACGGCTCTTTTGTCGTAAAGTTTCTTACCTTTACAAAGGCCAATTTCGAGCTTAGCTCTACCATTTTTGATATATAGTTGCAAAGGAATTATTGACAAACCTTGTTGTTGTGATTCACCAAACAACTTCATTATTTCTCTCTTATGGAGCAATAATTTTTTCTTTCTCAAAGGTTCTCTATTATATCTATTGCCCTGCTCGTAAGGTGAAATGTGCATACCTATTGCCCACATTTCGCCATCATCAACTGAACAAAACGAATCTTTAAGGTTAACTCTGCCAGCTCTAATGGACTTAATCTCAGTACCATAAAGCTCAATTCCAGCCTCGTATTTATCTAAAACAAAATAGTCGTGATAGGCTTTTTTGTTATTAGCAACAACTTGTATTGAATTTTTATCCACGCCTATCACTCCTTATAATCAAATTAAACTTCTGCCCTCAATAGCACGGCTAAGTGTAACTTCGTCAGCATACTCAAGGTCTGCACCAACTGGCACGCCATAAGCAAGTCTACTTACAGTAATGCCCATAGGCTTTAACAAACGAGAAATATACATAGCGGTCGCCTCGCCCTCGATAGTAGGGTTAGTCGCCATAATGACCTCGTCAATTTCTCCGTCGCTCAAGCGAGCCAAAAGCTCCTTAATGCGAATTTGGTCTGGGCCAATATTGTCCATTGGAGAAATAACGCCGTGCAAAACATGGTATGTACCCTTATACTCGTGGGTTCTTTCAATCGCCATTACATCCCTAGGGTCTTCAACAACGCAAACTACGCTCTTGTCCCTATTTTCAGCCTTGCAGATTGGGCAAAGTTCATCCTCTGCAAAATTACAACAAATTTTACATTGCTTTATTTTAGTATGTGCGTCAGTGATTGCTTTAGCAAACTTATTTGCCTCCTCGTCACTTAGCGAGAGCACATAAAATGCCATTCTCTGAGCAGTTTTATGCCCAACACCCTGCATTCTTTCAAATTGGTCTATTAAATTTTGAAGTGGTGCAAGATTATACGCCATAACTAAAACCTCTTATCTATTAAAGACCAGGAATATTCAAACCGCCTGTAACTGAATCAAGTTCTCTTGAAGCTTCTTCATCAATTTGACGAGCAGCTTCGTTAAGTGCTGCTACAAGCATATCTTCAAGCATTTCAACATCCTCTGGGTCAACAACCTCTGGGTTGATTCCGATTGCTTTTACTTGGTGTTTACCGTTAACAGTAACTTCAACCATGCCACCGCCTGATGAAACTACATAATCTTTTTCTTCAAGCTCTGATTTCTTTTGTTCAATCATTTCTTGCATTTTTTGTGCTTGTTTAAGCATTGATTGCATATTAGCTGGGCCGCCACCCATACCCTTTGGAAGTCTTGCTTTCATATTATTCTCCTTTATTTAAGGTCAATGTCAACATTGCCTTGGATATTATTTATTAAGTCCTCGAGAGGATCTCTTTTTACTTGTTCTTGTGTTTTATTTTTCGCTAATCGTGTTTGATACTCAATACCAGTTACATCGAAAAGTGCCTTTTTAATTGACCTAGCGTGTGATTCGCTCTTCAATATTTCTTCAACAGCTCTGTTTGAGCTTTGAATAATGAAGGTGTTACCTCTAACATAAGCCTTTGACCCACACAACAAGCCAAACATTGGCATATCGTGTTTTGCAAGCTCGTCCATAAATTCGCCCCATCTATCAAACTCGACCTTAACAGCATTTTGATTATTTTCAACATTCTGTGGTCTTTGAGGTTGTGGAGGAGCTGGAGGCTCAAATCTTGGCTCTTCTGGTGGCATAGGTGGTTCATCATTAAAGATGTTCACATCATTTACTCTTGGCTCTTCAGCTATTGGCTGACGGCTTCTTTGAGTTGCCACAGGAGCTTGATTTTGTTGAACATTATTGCTAGTACTTTCAACTCTTTGAACCACATTTTGAACTTGTGGCTGAGGAGTGTTATTAGCAACAGCAGGCTCGCTAGTTTTAACGCAAACGCCTGATTTAACGGCTCTTTCTAATGCGCTAATTCTTTCTATCAAAGAGTCAATAGACTGCTCTAATTTAGGCTCGCATAGCTTAATAAAGGTCATTTCAACCTCAATTCTAGCGTTAGCACCGCCCTTAATTGTAACTAGAGTATCTTGGAACAAATTAAGCGCATAAATAATATTTTCAAGTGTAAAGTTCTTAGCAATATCAACTATTGTATTGTACTCGTCATCAGTACAAATAATGAGCGACCTATTCTTTTTAACTGTCTTTACAACAAGCAAGTTTCTAAAATGGTTAATCATTTCAACGCAAAGTTGTTGCATATCGTAGCTATTTTGATAAAGGTCATTTATAACAGAAATAGCGCTATTGCTATCTTTATTACATATATAATTAGTTAACTCATAAAGCGCTTCCTTGCCAGCAATACCAGCAACATCGCTAACAATTTTTGAGCTTATCTCTTTACTAACGCCAGCGCACTGGTCGAGAATTGACAAGCCGTTACGAAGCGCACCGTCGGCAATTCTAGCAATAAGCACGGCTGCGTCATCATCTAAAGTTAGATTTTCGAGTTTTGCAACCTCTTGCAATCTTACTGCCATTGTTTCTGGTTGAATTCGCTTAAAATCGAAGCGCTGACAACGAGATAAAATTGTAGCAGGAATTTTATGAACTTCAGTAGTTGCTAAAATGAATATAACGTGAGCTGGTGGCTCTTCAAGAGTTTTCAAAAGCGCATTGAACGCACCTTGAGATAACATATGAACCTCGTCAATGATATAAACTCTATATTTACCACGAGAAGGAGCATAATTTACCTCTTCTCTCAAATCACGGATATTATCAACGCCATTGTTTGACGCGGCATCTATTTCAACAACATCATAAATTGTGCCATTATCCAAACCTTTACACACATCGCACTCGTTACAAGGTTCTCCGTCGTGTGGATGTTCGCAGTTAACTGCCTTAGCAAGAATTTTAGCACAAGTTGTTTTACCAGTTCCACGAGAACCAGTAAACAAGTAGGCGTGAGAAATTCTACCATTATTAAGTTCATTCTTTAAAGTAGTAATAATATGGTCTTGACCATATACATCCTTAAAGCATTTTGGTCTATATTTTCTATATAAAACCTGATACATTCTCTCACTCCCTTAAAAATAATAAAAATTAAGTGCCATTGCACCCTTTACGCAGCGTACAGACTTGTCTGAGGCACACAGAATAATCAACTTATTGCTGCTCGGTTCCCCGCCTGACAAGGTTCGTAGCATCCCGTCGCACAGGGCCCATACGCTACGTAAAAAATGCAAAAGCACTCTTTTCGCAAGTATTATACTATATTATTAGTCTAAAATCAATACTTTTTCAATACTACCATAATAAATATAGTGAAAATCATTATTAGAATATTGCTTATCAATAATTGATTTGTCAATCATTTGCTCTGGCTTGAACTCGCCTTTAGCAACTTTTTTGCATACTAAAACAAGTTTAGCTTGTTCAAAATAAGGAGCTTCGCAATCAAAAACAGGAACTAAGCCAGTTTCCTTAATTTTATCGCAATCTCTACCGCTTTTAGCGCCACAGAATTTAAGGATATCCTTATCCTTGCTATCAAAAAATGAAATTGTGAAATAATCGTTATTTTCTAAATAATTAACAGTATGGCGTTGTGGTCTAATATAAATTGTAGCCATATCTTTGGCCCATAATTCGCCGATTGCACCCCAAGAAACTGTCATTGTATTTAAGCCATTTTCATCACCGGCGGTAACCAAACCCCATTGATTTTTCAAAAGGTCAACAACATTCTCTTTAACATCAGTAAATTGTATTTCTTTAAACATATAAACACCTCTAAAACATTCTGCAGATATTATATCAATTATAATTATTATATGCAACAAGATAATAAAAAAGAACGAGCCAAAGACTCGTTCTTTAAAATAATTATAGAGTAAAACTTATTTAAGTTCAACAGTTGCGCCAGCTGCTGTAAGAGCTTCTTTAAGAGCTTCAGCGTCTGCTGTTGGGCAAGCTTCTTTAACAGTTGCAGGAGCACCGTCAGCGATTGCCTTTGCTTCTTTAAGACCAAGACCTGTTGCTTCACGGATAGCCTTGATAACTTGAATCTTGTTAGCGCCGCATTCTGTAAGAACTACGTCGAATTCTGTCTTTTCGTCAGCTGCTGCTGCGCCACCTTCAGCTGGAGCTGCTACTGCTACTGCTGCTGCTGCGCTTACGCCAAATTCTTCTTCTACTGCTGATACGAGCTCTGAAAGCTCAAGAACTGAGAGAACTTTAAGTTCTTCAACAATTGCCATAACTTTTTCTGATGCCATTTTATTTTCCTCCGTAAAATGTAATTTAAGTTAAATTTAAAATTATTCAGCTGGTGTTTCTGCTGGAGTTTCCTCAGCAGGAGCTTCTTCAGCTGGAGCTGGTTCGCAAGCCTCTACGCCACCCTTATCAACGATAGCTTGTACTCCACGAGCAAAAGCTGCGATAGGTGCGTTGAATACATTGCAAACTGTTGCAAGAAGAACTTCTCTTGATGGTAATTTAGCAAGAGAAACAATTTTTGCATTGTCAATGATTTCGCCGTCAAGATAACCTGTTTTAATATTGAAGTTATCATGACCTTCTGCATAAGCGTTAAGAATACGAGCTGCTGCTACGTAATCTTCGCTACTTGTTGCAACTGCTGTTGTACCTTCTACAACTGAATTGTCAATCTCAAGGCCAGCTTCTTCAGCTGCACGTTGAAGGATAGAGTTTTTAACAACTGTGTATACAACACCTGCTTCACGAAGCTCTTTTCTGAGCTTAGTATCGTCAGATACGTTGATACCCTTGTAGTCAACTACTATACCTGCGCAAGATGACTTAATTCTGTCTGTAAGGTCAGCAACTTGTTGCTTTTTCTTTTCAAGAACTACTGTACTTGGCATTAAAATTACCTCCATAATTATTTGCCGATAAAATCGGTCTTATGGCTGTTTATCCAAATAAAAAAGTGCATCCCCAAGCGAGGATGCACTACATTACAAAACAATACATAGCTAAAACTATGTTTTATAATGCTCATTCCTCGGTAGGCGGCTATGCTTACGCCATGGTTGGCACCTACTGTCTTTGGTTGAACAGCGAATGTATTATATCACAGGGTACAACCCCTGTCAATACCAAAAGTTAAATTATTCAGCTGATGCTGCTGAACCAACTTTGTTAGGGTTGATGCGAACACCAGGACCCATTGTTGATGCAACTGCGCAAGACTTAACATATTGACCCTTTGATGTAGCTGGCTTAGCCTTAAGGATAGCGTCAAGAAGAGCATTGAAGTTTTCCATTAACTTCTCAACACCGAATGAAGCCTTACCGATTGGGCAGTGGATGATGTTTGTTTTGTCAAGACGGTATTCAATCTTACCAGCCTTAGCTTCTGTAACAGCCTTAGCAACATCCATTGTTACTGTGCCAGCCTTTGGTGATGGCATAAGACCACGAGGGCCAAGTACCTTACCAAGACGACCAACGAAGCCCATCATATCAGGTGAAGCGATGGCAACGTCGAAGTCCATCCAGCCACCTTGAATCTTAGCAACAAGGTCTGCATCGCCAACAAAGTCAGCGCCTGCTTCTTTAGCTGCTGTTGCAAGTTCGCCCTTAGCGAAAACAGCAACTCTAACATTTTTACCTGTACCGTTTGGAAGAATAACAGCACCACGAACTTGTTGGTCAGCGTGACGAGAGTCAACACCAAGACGAACGTGAACTTCTACTGTTTCATCAAACTTAGCTTTAGCAGTCTTAACGCAAAGGTCAAGAGCTTCTGCTGTTGTGTATAAATTAGTGCTATCAATAAGTTTAGCACCATCTGTATATTTCTTTCCGTGTTTCATTATAAATTACCTCCAGTGGTTAAACGGATTTTTCCTCCCACACGGGGAATTAGTCTTCTACTTCAACACCCATGCTGCGAGCTGTACCAGCTACCATTGACATAGCTGCTTCAACTGATGCTGCATTAAGGTCTTGCATTTTTGTTTCAGCGATCTTTTGTACATCTGCTTTGCTAATCTTAGCAACTTTGTTCTTATTTGGAACACCAGATGCCTTATCAATACCGCATGCTTTCTTTATGAGAACTGCTGCAGGTGGTGTCTTTGTGATGAATGTGAATGAACGATCCTCATATACTGTGATAACAACAGGGATGATAAGACCTGCGTCATTCTTTGTTCTTTCATTGAATTCCTTTGTGAAAGCCATAATGTTAACACCGTGTTGACCAAGTGCTGGACCAACTGGTGGTGCTGGTGTAGCTTTGCCGGCAGGAATTTGAAGTTTAATTAAACCTACTACCTTTTGAGCCATTTTTATTTCCTCCTAATATAATGTGGTAATTGGCGGAGAAGGAATCTCCTCCCACTCATCAATCACTATAAATAGTGACGATGGTAAAATGCAGTAAAAACTGCGAATTACTAAAATTAATCTTCGACCTTTTCTAACTGGTCAAGTTCAAAATCAACAGCAGTCTCACGACCGAACATTGATATGATAACCTGAATGCTATTGTTAGCAGCATCAATTGATTCAACAACGCCTGAGAATCCTTCAAGAGGACCATCAATAACATTAACTTGGTCGCCGACTTCGTATGCAACCTCGACAGTAACTTTATCTACGCCGAGATTTTTAACCTCTTGCTCAGTCAATGGAACTGGTTTGCCTTCTGGGCCAACGAAACCAGCGCAGCCACGAATATTACGAACTACATACCATGTTTCGTCTGTCATAACCATTTTTACAAGAACATAGCTTGGGAAGATTTTTCTCTCAATCTCTTTCTTTGTTCCATCTTCTTTAATTTCAACAACTTTCTCAGTAGGAACAACAACTTCTTGAATTAAATCGTGAAGATTGCGGTTTTCTACTACGATGTTTATATCGTTAGCTACTTTATTTTCATAGCCAGAAAAGGTGTGAGCAACATACCATCTTGCTTCTTCCATTAAATAGCCTCCTAAATTACTCGGCTGTTGTTTGTGCGTCTGCTTCTGAATTCTCTGCTTCAGTAAGAGAATCTAAAGCTGCAAGTGGGTCTTGAGTTGACTCTTCAGTAACAGCGGTATTGTCTTTAAGGCTCTTAATACCTTGCATACCGTGGAATAACAATTGGTCAACTCCATAGATAACCACGCCAACTATTGCAACTATTACGATAACTATACATGTGTTACGCAATACTTCTTTAGCTGTAGGCCAAACGATTTTTTTGCACTCACTTTTAAGACTCTTGAAGAATTTGGCGATTGACTTGAAAGGGTTTTTCTTAGACTTAGCTTTGTCTGACTTCTTATTAGCTGATTTTTCAGCCTTAGTTGAAGTTTTCTTTTCTTCAGCCATCGTTAATCCTCCTATTACTTTGTCTCTCTGTGAAGAGTGTGTTTTTTACAGAAACGGCAATACTTGTTCATTTCAAGTCTGTCAGGACTGTTTTTCTTGTTTTTCATTGTGTTGTAATTGCGTTGTTTGCATTCAGTGCAAGCTAAAGTAATTTTAACTCTCATTTAAAAGCACCTCCTATATATAATTCGATAACAATCTCCCTCGCTACGCCACGCATTGCGTACTTAAAAATAGGCAAAAAAATAAAGCCCACTACGAGGTAGCAATAATATAACACATTAGTCAAGCTTAGTCAAGTGCTTTTAGCACATTATTTCATAATAAAGGTAATATGAATTTTATATTTGCAATTTTGTCGAATTTATAATAATATATAGTGGTTAATGAAAAGTATTAGGGGAAGCAAATGAGAACTACAATTATCGGTGGTGGCGCTTGTGGTCTTGCTTGTGCAATTAGAATTAAACAAAACGACCCAAGTCACCAAGTAACTATTTTAGAACATCTTGATACAGTTGGTAAAAAAATACTTGCAACTGGTAATGGTCGTTGCAACATCACCAATAAGAACGCAATGCACTATGAAATAACCAAAGAATTTTTCAATTCTATTGGCTTAATAATGCGTGAGGATGATGAGGGCAGAATGTACCCTTATTCTAACCAAGCGGTGTCCGTGCTAGATATTTTAAAATCAACTTGTGACAAGCTCGGTGTGCAAACTATTTGTAACTGCACAACCGAAAGCATAGAGCATAATGGCGATATATATAATGTATATACAAATCAAGGCACTTTTAATAGTGAAAATCTAGTGCTCGCAACTGGTGGCAAAAGCCAAAAAGCATTAGGCTCGGACGGAAGTGGCTACAAGCTAGCTAAGACACTTGGTCACTCAATCACTCCTTTGTCCCCTGCTCTAGTTCAGCTAAAATCATCAAGCAGACATTGTAGAGCGTTAAAAGGTCTTAGGACAAAATGCAACCTCAAAATTGAAATCAACGGTCAATCAGTTGGCGAAGAATACGGAGAATTACTCTTTGCTGATTACGGAATTTCTGGCATTGTAGTTATGAACATTGCCCAACTCGTTGATGACAACAGATTAAAAAATGGCGAAGATAAAGTAATCGCTTGCATTGATTTTGTGCCTGATATGACTAAAGAAGACATAATTGAGCATTATCATAAATTCGGTAACCTTATGGGCATTTTGCCAGAAAAACTATGCGCAATTCTCAAAAAGCAATCAAACGGCGACATAGAAAAAGAAGCTCAATATGTTAAAAGCTGGCGAATAATAATTACTGGAACAAAAGGCTATGACTTTGCTCAAATCACAAAGGGCGGAGTTAACAACAACGAATTAGACGAAAATTTCCAATCAATATTAAACAAGAATTTATACATCATAGGAGAGCTTACAGACAATCAGTTCTGTTGCGGTGGCTATAATCTTGATTTCGCATTTTCAAGCGGTGTTATTGCAGCAAACGATATTGTAAAAGAGTGTAAATAATGATTAGAATAAATGAAATTAAACTGTCACTCGATGACGATGAAAGCTTGCTTAAAACAAAAGCAGCGAAAATACTGCATATAAATGAAAAATATATCAGTAATATAACTATATTTAAGAAAAGCGTTGACGCAAGGAAGAAAGACGATGTACATTTTACATACGCTTTAGATGTTGAAATTTCACTCGACGAAGTTCAAATCGTTGGCAAATGTAAAAGCGACAAAGTAAGTATCGTAACACCTTATGTTTACGAAATGCCAGAAAACAAAAGGACATCTAAATTTAGGCCAATCGTTGTAGGCTTCGGCCCTGCTGGTATGTTTGCTGGCCTTATTTTAGCTCAAGCTGGTCTTAGACCAATCGTTCTCGAAAGAGGCAAAAATGTTGACGAAAGACAAAAAGATGTTAACGAATTTTGGACTAAGAAAAAGCTAAACGAAGAATCAAATGTTCAGTTCGGCGAGGGCGGTGCTGGTACTTTTTCAGACGGCAAATTGACAACTGGCATTAAAAGTCCGCACATCAAAAAAGTTCTTGAAGAGCTTTACAAAGCTGGCGCACCGGAAGAAATTTTATATTCTTCTAAGCCACATATTGGTACAGACAGACTTGCAATAGTTGTTAAAAACATTAGGAAAGCAATCGAAAAACTCGGTGGCGAAGTATGGCTTGAACACAAGCTAGAAAAAGTTATCGTTGCCAACGGTTTCGTACATGGTATAACATATTCTCACGACGGTAAATTCTACGATTATGAAACTGATAGTGTAATTTTAGCAATCGGTCATAGTGCTAGAGATACCGTTGAAATGCTATACAATATGGGCGTAGAAATAATACAAAAACCATTCTCTGTTGGTGCTAGAATTGAACATCCACAAAGCCTAATTAACAAATCACAATATGGCAAATTTGCTAACCACCCTAAACTTGGCGCTGCTGACTACAAGTTAGCTTGTCACGGCTTGCACGAGAGAGGTGCGTACACATTCTGTATGTGCCCTGGCGGTACAGTTGTTGCTGCTGCAAGCGAAAAAGAGGGCGTTATTGTTAATGGTATGAGCAGTCTTGCTCGTGACGGCGAAAACGCAAACTCTGCTATCTTGGTTGGCATTGATACTGCTGATTTTCCTAGCGAACATCCACTAGCTGGTATATATTACCAAAGAGAAATTGAGCACAAGGCATTCTTGCTTGGTGGTAGCGATTACAAAGCTCCTGCTCAGCTTGTTGGCGACTTTTTAGCTAATAAAAAATCAACTCAATTAGGTAGCGTTAATCCAACTTGTCCAACTGGCGTAACGCTTACTGAACTTGACGAATGCTTGCCACAAAAGGTGTGCGCAACTATGCGTGACGCCATTGTTAAAATGGACCAAAAACTAAACGGTTTTAAGCTATATGACGCTGTTTTAACCGCTCCAGAAACTCGTTCTTCAAGTTCTGTTAGAATTTTGAGAAATGAATTTTTGCAATGCAACATTTGTGGCTTGTATCCTTGTGGCGAAGGTGCTGGATATGCGGGCGGTATCGTATCTGCTGCCGTTGACGGCATAAAATGCGCTCACGCAGTATTAGAAGACGAGCATTACTAAATATTAAAATATTGATTTTTCAAAAAACACTGCTTATAATGTAAGTGGTGTTTTTATTTTATGACATTCTATTCTATAAAATTAAGGAGTATATATAATGAATATTGATTCAATCTGTGTACAAGGCACATACCA
>RCNI01001792.1_pt1 | contig 11075 bp, 9 predicted proteins | sample 2041151 | NCBI WGS metagenome assembly RCNI01 (sample SAMN09708214, study PRJNA481090) | feces metagenome | isolation source: feces | place: Antarctica: Albino Rookery
CTCCAAGGCTAACAATTATGTTTAGTGATACAATAAACGGAGTGGGACCAATTTTGCTCCGTTTATATGTCCTAGAGAATTTGCAAATTCAAATAGAACCCCTATCAAACACTCGTAGGTATAGAACAGGGATACAGTACATTATAAAAAGTACTGTATCCCTGTTTTTTATTATAGTATCTCAGATCAATCTGTGGCAAAATCAAGCTGCTGAAACGAGCGAATAGAACGCCCCGTTTACGGCTGTTATCACCGATGATAACATACGGATGACATCGTGCAGGGCAGGCCCGATCCTACGAATCAATGAAAACAATCAAAAGACAAGGATGCACAATCTCTAAACGAAAGTGTTTAAGCCCAGTTTCCTTGTGACGAGTGGGAATAATTACATATGCATACAAGTACCCGGAAGGTCTTGACACACAAGGCCTTCCGGGGCTTTCTTTTGGCTAAATTTATTTGTCTGTCCTCTTACACTGCGGAAGCTCCAGGTGGGACTTCCCTATCCACAAGTGTATGCAGCATATCAATCATGCGCCTTTTGAAATGCTGTCAGCTTTTTTCTGCGCTCTATGGCTCCAGCTCTTATCCAGAACTGCCAGTGCCTCATCTTTTGAAACATCACATTGCTGCATGGCTTCATACAGGCTGATACACGGAAAAATATTATTTTCTGTATGCGTTTTGACGGCTTTGGCGTCAGATTGATTTCCCTCTATGAGCTGTACAAGACGTTCACCGGCCAACTGTATAATCTGACGGCTTTTCTCTTTGCCTATGTATGCTTCCAGCATAGGGGAAATTTCTTTCATTGTTTTATTCTGCATTTTCTCTCAGCCTCCACGGGGGTGTAATTAAGGTTTCCCAAAAAACAGAAAGATAATTCTGCTATCATCTCTTCTGTCAGAAACGCAGCAGTATGAATTTTCGGCATTCATAATGCATGCTCGTTCCTGATTCCCCTTTTTACGCGGTTAGCTCAAACGAACCAACGAGTTAGAATAAAATATCCGACTCCGCTTGATTTGCCGGACATTTTTACAGAGTTATGCAAAAAACATTCTTCAGATGCTTCCTAAAACAATGCCTAAATCATTCTTTTTATGCACATTATCATATATTGGTTCCGTAGCTTTGTCAATTGGGTTCCTGGATATGTCCCTTTGCATTCATTACGATATATTATTTGCGCTTTTTCCATGTGATATCCCATGATATGTATGAGTATTGGAATAATCCGATCCATTTTACAGTTTTACGTACCCATGCTTAGAGCGAGTTCCCAACGGACGGAGTGTATTCTGCAGAAATCCATGATGCACCTGTTCGTAGAGGTATCTGGCTAACCTGGGAGAGGCAGTTCTCCCTTTAAAAAAACTTCCGGGAAAGAACAGCTTAGTTCCAGTGGCCGCAGCATCAATGGTGTGTTCAATACTGGCAGAAAATTCCTTTTGTTCCATACTATTAAGCTTCATTTCTATGTCTCCTTTCAATTTCAGTCCGAAAATAGCACAAATTCCAGAGTATTTTTGCATCTGACTATCTGGACATTCGCAAAGACTCTGGAGCGTTTACCTTTCCGCAAGCTTCAGCAGCAGTTTGTAAATTTCCAGTCGCTGCTGCGCATCGTCCAGCTTCTGAAATCTTAACAGTTCCTCTTTAAAATCCATGTCAGCGGCATCCGCTTTGGGTTCCCCTTCCGAATCTTGTCCCTGGCTGGTTGCGCAAATCAGCAGGATTTCAATCACCTGCGCAGGAAACAGGGATCTGCCGGTATACTGATCCAGTTTCAGCTTTGCACAATTTAGCTGCTCAAACGCCTGGCTGGTAACATTCAGATTCACAGGAATCCCATGACCTTTTTTCTCATCCGAAATTTGAAGTGCCCGTTCTACCATTGCCTCCTCAGAGAGAAAATGCTCCCATTGGCTTAGAATTCTTGATACCACGTACCCTCGGGTCACCCTCATGCCCGAAAAATGGCTTTCTGTGTAGTCGGTCAGGCAATCCAGTGCATTTTGCTGCAGTTTACTTCTGATATACATGTTTATCACACTCTTTTCCATTTTCTTTATACACTTTATTGTTATCTTTATTGTAGCACGCTTCTTTAAAAAGATCAACACTTTTCTATACACTTTTTTTGTTCTTTTCGGATTGCAAGGGTGACTACACCTACGCTGCAATAAAACGGGAATGGAATTTTAAAACAGAATTCGCACATTCTGCACATTAGTATAATACAGCCACCCCCCATCTTTCAGCCCACAAAAAGACGCCTTATACGTTGGTGCGAAGGAGATACCGAAAAATGGACGAAAACGAACTGAAGGAAATAAGCAAAGGCAAAAATGCAAAATATTGTCCTCTTCGTGATTTTCAGTGTTTTACTGGCAACGGCACGGGTGGTTTTCCTCACGTGGACCATTCAGCACACTTTTTCCCAAAGGAGACGGAACGAATTTCCCGAAAACCGCTATAAAATCGTCAGTGACATGATGTACAAAAATGAGCTGGTTGGCATGACGGAGCAACAGGTCATTTCGCTTTTGGGCAACGAAGCGCAGGACAGAAAACCTATTTTTGAAACCCCCGAGGAAAAATGCCCCTCTGATACAAAATCTATTATTTGGGCGCGGACTGGAGCGATGTCAACTGGCTGATTCTCTTTACGGATGACGGTGTTGTGACGGAAGTCTGCACGGATTACAGCTATAGTTAAGATCTCCCCCCAAAAGAAGCAGGGATACCTTATTTAAAACGTACGGTATCCCCTGTTAATTATTATGTATATTTACATATTCTCCGCTGCGAGCGAAAATCGTGCAGCAATTTGTTGGGATTCCTATGGCAAAATTTTTCCCGTTTTCGATTAACAAATCCAAACATAGTACGATATTATTCGTACGTTTTTAATTGGTAAGAGTCTTTGCAAAGCAAATACGACTACTGATGCAAATCAGCTAAGGCCATACAGACAGCCGGGGCGAATGCCGAAAACTGCAGGCGTGCAATTTGCACCTTCTGTTGCTTTATTGATTGAGGTAAAATCTCAGTTTTATAAGTTGGTTACTATAGACCAGTGCCACGTGGCATATGCTTGTGAAATGGTCAAAAAGAGTGGTAACCGTAATCTTTGCTATATAGGCTCTGAGCTCATTATATTTGAAACACAACGTTATTGGGGAAATCTTCATGTATTTCTGTCTATTTACCACAGGTCAGATTTTCAAGTTTCCGTGTGTTCCCGATGATTTTACAAGTGGTGTACTGCTTTGGCAGCACACCACTTTTTGCATTCTGGGTTTCGCAGAAGCTCCCCCCCGGTCCTAAGTAAATACACTCCCTCTCAAAGCGGTCCTCCCTGCAATGCTGGATTGCAATCAAATCCTCCGGAAACTGTGGGATTCTGTTCGGATCGTCCATTTTCTCCTCATGGATATTCTGAAACACCAGACTGATGCACTCCATGATAGAATACTGCGTAAACACGCACCCGCTTTCAGTATCCCTGCCCCATTCGGGTACAGGGGTCGGAAGCACCTTACATTCTCACCGTATCGACAGAAACAACAGCATGGTTTTTTCCTGCTTTCTGTTGAGCCGAACGGCATCTTTGGACAAGAAGTTGCCGCTTGCCTTCTGTGCGCCGGGTATGCAGCCCTGTTTGCAAAACGTCTGCACGCATCTTTCGCTGCGACTTCAAAGGGCTGTCGCCTCCTAAATGGTTATAAATAATGTGATGTCCGATTCCCCTATACAATTTCGTTACAGCGAAATTATGTCACAGGGTTTCTTTCAAAATAACCTATTGTACGGCACTGCAGATACGATCCGATCGTGGTCTGACTGCCCCTGTGGAATGGCCCCTTTCTTCACATTTTGCATGTGCCGATTTCGTGATGCCTATTGACTTTTACGTCCGGTATCCTCTATAATAGCTACGTCTAATTACATACTGCATCATGTCCCTGTGTCTGTATAAAGTAAGCAGACGCAGAGATTAGGAAATCCGGTGTAAGTCCGGAGCTATCCCCGTAGCTGTATGTGCAGGAATCGGTTGTTCGTCGGCGTGAGTCGGTCATTGTGCTTTGGCATGAGAAGGCAAGAACAATCGGTACAGGAGCTTTTCCCCAATGCACGAGCCAGAATGCCGATGATGTTTCTAAGCGCCCCCCTTTCGGTGCTGTTATTTTTTTGTTCGCATAAAAAACGGTTGCGGTAAGTCTAAGGACTTGCCGCAATTTCTTTTTCTGCGGAAGCTTTCAATTTCATACGAAGCATCATGTCTTTTCGCCTGTCTTTTCTGGCAGACGCAGAGATTAGGGAATCCGGTGTGACTCCGGAGCTATCCCCGTAACTGTATGTGCAGGAATCGGTTGCCCATCGACGAGAGTCGGTCATTGTGCCTTAGCATGAGAACACAGGGCAGTCGGTGCAGGAGCTTTTCCCCAATGCACGAGCCAGAATGCCGATGATGCTCGAATCAGCAGATCCTGCTATAGTGTCTGCTCATGAGTGCGAAAAAACGGTCGTAGTTTATCTGCGGCCGTTTTTATCTGTAGAAAAAACTTATCAAATCCATATGAAAATATTGGATTTTTACAGGGAGATTGATCTATGAATAAAAAGAACATTTTGCTGCGTATCACAGCGATGATGATGGCGGTCATTCTGATCTGCAGTTTTGTATGGATGGGATTGGGTTTAACCCACGAGACTTCTCCTTCCCTTCCTCAACTGCCTCAGGAGGAGATTCAGCCGGAATCTCCCGCTGCCAATATGGATTCCACCGTTCCGAATCCCACCGATGAGACTACGCCGCCTCCCGAAGAAACCACCGAGCCGCCGGAGGAAACCCAGCCGGAACCGCCGGAAGAAGACGACGAACTTCCGGTGCAAACCTCCGAAGAGACTACCCCTACCACAGGCGACTCCGGGGAAACCTCCGAGCAGGATAAGGATCCAGATTCCCCGGAAAATAACACAGACCCCGGAAATGGTGAAACCGATAACAACGGCGGCGGCACTGACATTCCCACAGCAGGCGAAACCGATGAAACTAAACTGCAGATCATCACCGATCTTTCGAGCCGTACCATCACCTTTGATCAGCTGGAAAATGACACCCTTCCCTTCTATGCCTACTTGATTAACGGCGGCAAAAAGACCTTGAAGGTAAAGCTCAAAAACAGTGCTACGCCCCAGAACGGTCAATATCTGGTAGGTGACGGCCAGAACTACAGTGCAACACTGCAGAAGAAAGAAATCAACTATTTTACATTATATGTAAAAGACGGCAATACCACCGTCCACGAGGTCACTTACCGGATTCGGTATATGGCCCAGAAGGCGGATGAAAACAATCCCACAATCGGTGAGCATCCTCCCACAATCGAAACCAATCTGACGGAGGGCATGGAGCACAGCACTCGTAATCTGACCATGACCGTAAGGGCCACGGATTACCACGGTAAATCCATCCCCTACAGCAACATCGATGTACGAATGGACGGCAAGCAGGTCACGAATCCCACCGGTGGTCCTCTGTATGAATATCAGCTGTACTTCCCCAACCCGGAAGTGGGCGATGAATCCCATCACTACATTACCATCACCGCCTGGGATACAGAGGGAAACAGTGCCTACATCGGCTACAACGTGATTTACCACATGATCGATACCGGCGATGTCATTGGCACTGCCACCATTATTCTGGATGCCACCACCGTAGGTCTGGGCCGGCTGGAAGCCCCCTTCACCTACAAGATTAAGCAGGACGAGCCGGCTTCCTATGCGGTGCTCGCCATGCTGAAAGAGTGCGGTTACGAAGCCGTATACGCCGGCACGCCGGACACCGGATTCTATCTGAAGCGTATCTCCCGAGGCGGCTTTATGGACTACGCCTCTATCCCTGACAATCTCTGGCAGAAAATTCAGCAGGATGGTTTGAACTTGACCGGCCAATCCTCCGGTGACAGCTTGGGCGAATTTGACTACACCCAGGGTTCCGGCTGGGTCTATTCCATCGGCGGAACCGACTATGCAGGAAAGGGCCTTTCCAACTACTACCTAAGCAACGGAGACACCCTTTATCTACGCTTTACCCTGGCTTACGGCAAGGATCTGGGAAGCCATGTGGACGGCAACGGCAACTTCGGTCATTTAACAAGCTATTGTGGAAAATGGATCGACGGCGGTTACATTCCCATGCACCGCTGGGACGGACAGCGTCACACGGAGGAGGCCACCTGCGACAAAGACGGACAGGTTTACGAGCTTTGCACCGTCTGCGGTGAGAAAAACGTTTTAGAAACCATTCCCGCAACCGGCGAACATCATTTTGAAATCGTAGAACAATTAGACCCGGCCGACGGCAATGACGGCTGGATTCTCTACAGATGCACCCAGTGTGGCGCAGAAAAGAAGGAGGTCATCCCATGGAAGGGAGAAGAAGAATCGGAAGAATCGGAAGGATCAGAAGGAGAATCCAATCCCCCCGATGTGCCCGAAGAATCGTAACTGCCGCAGTGGCAGTTGTCATGTCCGCAGTGCTGTTTGTGCAGCCTGCCCAGGCAGCAGCCCGCACCTCGCTGGATGCTTTGGCCCAGAATTTTGACACGGAATTTGAGGAACTTTTATCCTCTGATAAGCTTCTGCCCGGCGACTCCATTTCCGACTGGATCGCACTGGTATCCGGTCGCTGCGGCGCAAAGAGCGATTCCTACCTGAAAAATCTTCAAGAGCATGTGACTGATGCCTACGCAAGCAGCAGCGGTCTGGATTATGCCAAAGCGACGGAGTGGCACCGCATTTCTCTGACTGCCCTGGCATTGGGCGGCGATCCCACTGCCTTCGGAAAAGACAGCCACGGAACCCCCGTCAATCTGATTGCCGACGGTACTTACAACTGGCACACCACCGACACACTGGGAACCCAAGGCCTTAACGCCTGGATCTTCGCTCTAATCACGCTGGACTCCAAAACCTATTGTGTCCCAGAAGATGCCGCCTACACAAGAGGAAAAATCATCCAGACCATTCTGGAATCCCAGGAAGCCGACGGAGGCTTCGGTCTGACCCAGGGCAACAGCAATCTGGATATTACCGCCATGACCCTGCAGGCCCTGGCCCCCTACTGCAACAGCACCGTGGTTTACCACTTAGCTTCCGGCAAGGATACCACTGTAAGAGATGCGGTTACCGCTTCCATGCAGTATCTGCACCAACAGCAGACATCGGACGGCAGCTTTGGAAACAGCTGCTCCACCGCACAGGTGGTTGTGGCACTGTGTAGTCTGGGCATTGACCCTGCCACCTTCGCGGAAGACGGTCACAATGCCGAACAGGGACTTCTTTCCTATCAGACGGAAAACGGTCTGTTCAGCTATCTGCCCCAGGACTCCAACCACGATGTGATGGCAACCGAGCAGGTCATTCTGGCCCTGTCCTCTCTGGATCGGCTTCGGAATCATCAGCGACGGATCTTCGACTTCCGCCCGGAGATGGAAAGTGATTTGCAGCAGCAGATTCAGTCTCTGAACGATGACATCAACGCACTGATTCCCGAGCAGCTGGACGATCAGGCTCAAGTATTTTACGACCGCTATCAGCAGATCCCTGCCCCGGAGCGCAGCTATGTGTCCGCATACTGGAAGCTGGCAGACGCTATGGAGCGTTCCGGCCTGGAAGTAAATGCAGATGATCCGGCTGAAGCCTATAATCTGACATCTCCCACCCAAGTAAAAAATACACATACCATCTGGTGGATCGCCGCCGCCGTTCTGGCAGTGGGCGCAGTCACCCTGATCGTTGTTCTTCAAAAGAAAGGAAAACAGCAGCATGTATGAAATGACAGATAAAATCACCGCAGAAGTACGAAAGGTCATTGTCGGCAAAGACGATGTAATCGAAAAGATCTGGATGGCAATCCTTGCCCAGGGACATGTGCTTCTGGAAGACGTGCCCGGCGTAGGCAAAACCACTATGGCACTGGCCTTCTCCCGTGCGCTGGGCCTGGAAGAAAAGCGTGTCCAGTTTACACCCGATACCATGCCCTCCGACATTACCGGCTTTTCCCTGTATGATCACGGAAAGCTTGTCTATCAGGAAGGTGCCGTCATGACAAACCTTCTGCTGGCCGATGAAATCAACCGTACCAGCAGCAAAACCCAGGCTGCCCTTCTGGAAGCTATGGAAGAGCGGCATGTGACCGTGGACGGTGTGACCCGTCCCCTGCCTCAGCCCTTTGTGGTGCTTGCCACGCAGAACCCGGTAGGCTCTGCAGGTACGCAGAATCTTCCCAACTCTCAGCTGGACCGATTCATTATTAAGCTCTGTATGGGTTATCCCGATCTGCAGAGCCAGATCGACATTCTGAAAGACCGGGGCCACAGCAATCCCCTGGACCATGTGCAGCAGATCATGGAGCAGAAGGAGCTGCTGGCTCTCATTGACGAAGTATCCAAAATTCATATGTCCGACAGCGTATACCGCTATGCCGCAACCCTTTGCCATGCCTCCCGGGAACACCCGATGGTTCAGCTGGGCATCAGCCCCCGTGGCGCACTGGCCCTGTGCCGGATCGCACGTGCCAAGGCGTTTGTGCAGCGGCGTGACTATGTAACCCCCGAAGATATTCAGTCTGTGGCACCTTCTGTATTCTGTCACCGTCTGATGCTCTCCTCCAAGGCACGTCTGAACGACTACTCCGCAGAGATGATTGTGAGCGAACTGCTCAAAGAGGTGGCAGTGCCTGCCATGACGGAGAAAACACTATGACCGCCATTGTATGGCTGGTACTGTTTACCGGGATTCTGACAGTCTGGCTTCTGTCTCCTTCCCCGCCGTTATTCAGTATCCTGTGTCTCATGATTGCAGCGCCCATTGTGTCGTGGCTGCTGCTTCTGCCCCTTCGGAAACGTCAGAGCGTAACTCTGCAGGCTCCATCCGTTGTAAGTAAGGGTGCGCCTGCGGTTCTGACCCTGTCCCTGCCCAAATGCAAGCTGCCCCTGGGCAGTGCGCTGGTATGGGTAGAGATTGAAAACTGCTCCACAGGAGAAGTTTTCCGCCGTCGGTTCCGGGTTTCCCACCAGATGCAATGGACACTTACAAGCCAGTACTGCGGTGGCCTGCGCTGCCGTGTCACCCGTGTTTGGGGGCTGGATCTGTTCGGACTTCTGGCATTGCCCCTTCCCTGCCGTGCTAAAAAGCGGATCACGGTCATGCCAGACACATTCCCCATTGAAATGGAAGAGAGCCTCAGCCTGTCCCGCAACGAGGATTGCCCGGATTATGCCCCCGACCGTCGGGGACAGGATCTGACTGAGACCTTTCAGATCCGGGATTACGTGCCCGGTGACAATCTCCATCAGATTCACTGGAAGCTCTCCAGTAAAACAGGACAGCTGGTGGTCCGGGAAGCCTCCTGTCCGGTGGATCACTCCCTGCTGGTCTTTGTGGAACGGCGGTGGGATGCGGTATCTGCCCCCCACGCCGATGCCCTTATGGAAGCGGTGGTTTCCCTGTGTCAGTCCCTAACGGAAGCCGGAAGACCCTTCCATCTGGCATGGAATCAGGCACAGATTCATCAGTATGCCATTTCTACCGCCGATCAGCTTCCCGAAGCGGTAACCGCACTGCTCAAATCCAGTGCCGTGAAAGAAGGCCCTTCCGGTGCCGCCATGTATCAGCGCTCCGAGATTCCGGCCGGTCACATTCTTTACTTCTGTAACCAGCTTCCCCCCGATGGCGAACGCTTTGCGGAAAATGTTCAGGTATTTCTCTGTGCTGATGCCGGAAGCGGTGACGGTGTGGTCACATTCACCCCGGAAAACATGACAGATGTTCTGGGGCATTTGGAAGGAGGTGCTGGCGTCTGATGAAAAAAACATCTTTATCGCTTACAAAGCAAAAGAAAGACAGGCACCTGTCTTTGGCAGAAACCTTTTCTCTTCTGCTTCCGGCCGCCACTGTCATCGTGGGTTTCTGGAGCATGGTATCTCCCGTTTTGCAGACGGGTCTCCTGCTTCCCGTTATTTTGTCACTGGCAGCGGCAGCATTGACCCTTTGGATCGGACGCTCTTCCAAAAAATACATTTGGCCTCTGATCCTTTTGTGCTCCGCACTTCTTCTTTGTCTGATTCTGCGGCAGCCGCTGCAGGACAGTCTGGGCGAAATGCTAAACCGGATTTCCCTATGGCTGACCGAGAAAACCGGCATCTACCATCTTCCCTACCGCACCCAGGGCAGCGTACTTCCCATGCTGATTGTGTGCAGTCTCATACTGGGTACCTTCGTAGGCCTGCTGGTACAGTGCCGCAATCCCTTCTGGATTCTTCTGCTGCTTCCGGCACTTCTGCCTGCGGCAGCCCATATGGTAAGCGCCGGATGGGGGCTTACCATCTATCTGCTGGGCTGTGTTTTAATGCTCTGTGTATCTGCTTCCGGTACCGGCAAGCCTCTGGTGGCAGCTGCACTGGTCGTGGCTGTTTTTTCCGGCATCTTCGGCGGTATTTTTTCCGCGATCCCTCTGCCTGCCGAAACAACCGGTGCCGGGGAGGCGCTGATGCAGCACCTGCATGATCGCCGTTATGAGCCGATTAAAAATCCCATGCCGGAAGGAAAGCTTGCGGATCTCCCCTCCTATGCCCCTTCCAATGAATCTGCGCTGGAAGTTACCATGGATCACTGGACCACACTTTACCTCCGTGGATATGTTGGCTCCGTCTACACCCAAAACGGCTGGAAACCCACCGCACCGCAGGATGCCGCCCAAAATGCCCCGGCGCTTTATGCCCTGCAAAAAGACGGCTTTTTCCCTGCCCTGCAGCTGGATGCAGGATGGCAGGAAACCGATATTCCCTGTGAAAACTCGGTCACTGTCAAAACGATGGGAGCGTGCCATGCCTATACTTACCTCCCCTACGGTGCCGGTGCCCCCGGCGAAATGGAGCTGGACCCGGCTCAGCTGGTGGGCGAAGGGACCATGCATCCCCACAGTCAAACGCTGACAGCTTCCCTCCGGCCTGTGGAAAAGAGCTACATACTGCAGGATAATCTGTCCAAAATGG
>RCNI01001793.1_pt1 | contig 11074 bp, 8 predicted proteins | sample 2041151 | NCBI WGS metagenome assembly RCNI01 (sample SAMN09708214, study PRJNA481090) | feces metagenome | isolation source: feces | place: Antarctica: Albino Rookery
AAGACATATGACACAAAGGGTGAACCAGCACCTGCTGCTCCAGTTGTAAGTGAAGGAAAACCAGTTTCTCCACAAACAAACGACGCAGCTCCATTTGTTTCAATCATGTCTACAGTTGCAATGTTGTCAGCTGCAGGCTATGTATTTGTAAGCAAGAAATAAGTTTTTGTGTAAAACTTGGAAAGATTAGTGGAAACGCTAATCTTTTTTTAATGGAAGTGTGATTTTGAAAGCGTTTTCTATAAACTATTTGCTTTGAAAGCGTTCTAAATAAGTGGAAATACGATATAATAAATACTGTTAAAGGAGAGATATCAATTATGTCAAAATGCTTAGTAGCACAATCTGGCGGACCTACTTCCGTCATTAATGCAACAGTAGCTGGTGTTGTAAAAGCAAATCAGCTAAATCCGATTTACGATACAGTTCTTGGAGGACTTAACGGAATCGAAGGAATTCTACAAGAACGCTTTGTAGATCTAACAAACATGAGCGACTATGAAAACTTAGTTCTACGTCAGACTCCATCTTCAGCTTTAGGTTCATGCCGTTATAAGCTAAAAAGAGACAACGTAGCAGATTTCGAAAAGCTAATCGAAATCATGGATAAGTACGACATTGAAACATTATTCTACACAGGTGGAAATGACTCAATGGATACCGTTGCAGCTTTAAGTGAATATGCTGAAAAGCACAACATCACAAATCACCGTTTCGTTGGTTGTCCAAAGACAGTTGACAACGACTTAATGCATACAGACCACTGCCCAGGTTTCGCATCTGCTGCAAAGTTCATCGCAACTACAGCTCTTCAAACTTGGTTGGATGTTAATGTATATACACGTCAAGAAGTATTCATTCTTGAAACAATGGGACGTGACGCTGGTTGGTTAGCAGCAAGTGCATGTCTAAGCGGAAAGGTAGACGTTCTACTTCTTCCTGAAGAAGACTTCGACAAGGAAAAGTTCCTAGCAGCTGTTAAGAAGTCAATCGATGAAAAGAACAAGTGCTACGTTGTAGTATCTGAAGGATGCCACTACGCAGATGGTTCTTACATCGCAGCTGGTGAAGCAAAGAACGATGGCTTCGGTCACGCAGTTCTTGGTGGAGCAGGTAAGGCTCTTGAAGAAATGATTCTTTCAAGCGGTACAGCAGCTCGTTGTAAGGTTCAAGACCTATCAACAGCTCAACGTTGCCACGCTTCTGAACAATCACTAGTTGACGTTACAGAAAGCTTCAACCTAGGTATGAGTGCTCACATGCACACAGCTGACAAGAACTTCACAGGTAAGATGGTTGGTGTTAGACGTGTAGAAGGCGATAAGTATGATGTTGAATACTTCGCAATCGAAGCTAACAAGGTAGCAAACTTCGTTAAGGGCTTCCCGAAGGAATGGATCCTTGATGGATATGCAGGTATCTGCGATGAAGCAATTGCTTACCTAAGACCATTGATCGAAGGTTCTCCAGTTGTAATCTATGAAAATGGTTTACCAGCATATGTTAAGCCATACTTCATGCGCTAATTGATTGTATAAATCTTAAGAATGTCTAAGTGTAATGCTTAGGCATTTTTTTGATGTATAGAACACAAAAAAAGAAGGACGCATCCTTCTTGTTGTGTTTCAATGGCGGAGAAAGAGGGATTTGAACCCTCGCACGCTTTGCAACGCCTGCTGGTTTTCGAAACCAGTCCCTTCAGCCTCTTGGGTATTCCTCCGTGTGTCATCATTATATCACAAACAATTTTGGAGCGAAACAAGAAAAAAACGCTTGAATATCGTGACCATCGCAAATAGTAATGTAACTGATGGATGTATAAGGAATTCTAATAAGCATATCACTTGCAATCTGAAATCATTGGCTGTTTACATTGACTAATTTTGAGGTGAGATATTGGATTGTGGCTTTGTTGTCGTGAAATTAATGTATCAGTTTTTCTTATGTAAGTGGCTTTCCTAAATGTACTTTAGCACAAGTTACAGTGTTTTGTATACATATGTAAATTATTTCTGAAACAAAATAAATACAAAGTGAAAAATGTTACGTATTTATGTTGACAATTACATCGTTCGAAAATAGAATGAAAACACCAAAACATTTGGGGAGGACAGAATTATGAAAAAGTATATGAATGCTGCACTCGTAGCTGCTATGTTAGCAGCTGGATGTAGTGCAAATTCAACTGCTCCATCGGATACCGGTGCAGCAGGGAATGAAGGTGAACTAACTTCAGAAGATTTCTACTATGTGTATGCAACAGACGTGAAATCATTGGACTATGTATGCTCCTTTAGTCACAGTGATAGTCAAGTGTTTACAAACTTCGTAGACGCATTAGTAGAAACAGATCCATATGGAAACTACATTCCTTGTCTAGCGGAATCCGTTACCAAGAATGCGGATGCCACAGAGTGGACATTCAAGCTAAAGCCAGGAATTAAGTGGGTTACAAATTCCGGTGAACACTATGCAGATCTTAAGGCACAAGACTTTGTGACAGGTCTACAACACGCAACAGAATTTGAATCACAAATGCTACCACTTGTACAAACATTGATCGTTGGATTAAATGATTATGCAACTGGTCTAACAACAGACTTTAGCACAGTTGGAGTAGAAGCAAAGGATGACATGACAGTTGTCTATAAGCTAAATAAGCCATGTTCTTACTTCGACACAATGTGTAACTATGGTCTATTGATGCCAATTAACTCCGAATTCCTAGAATCTTTAGGAGAAGGTTGTAAACTAGGTGCTCCTGACAAGCAAACTTGCCGATTCGGTGATGCAAGTGATGCGTCAAGTATCCTATATAACGGTGGTTACATCTTAGCCGCTTCCGATGCGAAGTCAAAACAAGTATTCGTTAAGAACAACGACTACTGGGATGCAGAACACGTTTATATCAATAAAGTTACAAACGTATACATCGATGGATCAGATCCATCTGCTACAGTTACTGGATTCATGCAAAAGGATAACCCATTTGCACAAGCTGCACTTCTTGCGACATCCGATAACTTTGAAGAATACCTTGAAGAATTCAAGGATATCCGTTTCACAGGGGAACAAGCAACAACTTCCTTTGGTGCAACATTCAACTTTAACCGTACAAACTACGGCCATACTGCAAAAGAAACAGATAAGCAAAAAGCTGACACAAAGGCAGCAATCAAGAATAAAGACTTCCGTCTTGCATTCAGAGCTGCAATGAACCGTGTAGCACAATTAGAAACTCTAGTTGATAAGTCAATCGCTACAAAGGCAATCCGTAACATGGAAGTTCCTTATGGTTACGTAAAGACTTCCGATGGAACTCTATATGGTGATTTAGTTGCTGAAAAGAGTGAATTCAAAGTGGATTACCATGAAGGTCAAGATCCATTCCACGATAAGGATACTGCTCTTGCACAAATCGAAAAGGTAAAAGAAGCACTTCCAGATCTTGATTGGCCAATTCATCTTGATGTTATGGTAGAAGAAACAGATAAGCAAACAGTTGCTCGTCTAACATCTCTAAAACAATCTGTTGAAGCTAGTACAGATGGACAAATCGTCGTTGATCTTGCTTACGTTGATACAGATACATTCCTAAGATCTGCTTACCTATCTACAGGTCCAGAAGATTCTGACTGGGATCTAAATACAAGTACAGGTTGGGGTCCAGACTATGCCGATCCTCTAACATACCTACACATCTTCTCACCAGTTGACGGTGACGTTACTCGTACAACTCTAGGTCTTGACCTATTAGAAGAAGGTAGTGCAGAAAACAACAAGGTAATCGAAGAAGTTGGATTCATGAAGTACCAAGAGCTTCTTGAAGAAGCAGACGCAATCGTTGATGACAATGATGCTCGTTATGCGAAGTTTGCTGAAACAGAAGCATTCCTATTAGACAATGGTCTATATCTTCCAGGAATGACAAGTGTATCTTCTGTTAACTGGAGAATCTCACGTGTTGTACCATTCCGTGCTGGATACGGTTCAGACAAGTACAAGAATGTCATTGTACGTAAAGATCCTGTATCTGCGGAAGAATACCAAAAGCTACGTGCTGAATGGATGGCGAAACGCGAAGGTAAATAAATTTCCTCTTGAAAAGAAGTCTTGCAAAGGCAGGCTTCTTTTTCTATCACAAATTGTAATGTAAATAAGCTTTGTATTAGAAAAAGTGATGGCACTAGAAACAAACGGTTTGTAACTAGGAGTGAACAACTGTTTGTTAAAGTTTCACAATGTTTTATCTCCCCTCTATTATGGGGATATTTTGATATTTTGTAGTCTTTTGATGATGTGGTTTACGTTGTCTTTTATACAATATGTTTCAAGTGATTGAAATAATATGTAAAAGTTTTCAGAAAGACTAAATTGAAAATATGAAAGATTCATCATAATTTGTTGACTTATGTTTTATATGAAAATATAATAGTACTATCCAAATTTTTGGGGAGGGAAGAAAAAATGAAGAAATTCATGAATGCAGCGCTTGCGTTTGCTCTTTTAGCAGCAGGTTGTAGCGCAAGTTCAACTGTACCAGCTGGTACAAACGAAGCAGCATCCAGTGATGCAGCTTCAGAAGATCTTTACTTCGTTTATGGAACGGACGTCAAGTCTCTTGACTACGTAACATCAATGTCTCACTCAGATATTGAAATCAACGAAAACTTAGTAGATGGTCTTACGGAAACAGACAGATATGGAAACTACATTCCATGTCTAGCAGAAAGCTATGAAAAGAATGAAGACGCAACAGAGTGGACATTCAAGCTAAGACAAGGTGTAAAGTGGGTTACTAACTCTGGTGAACACTATGCCGATGTAAAAGCGGATGACTTTGTAGCAGGTCTTCAACACGCAACAGAATTCGGTTCACAAATGTTGCCACTTGTACAAGGCTTAATCGTTGGTCTTGATGACTATGCAAATGGTCGTACACAAGACTTCAGCACAGTAGGTGTTGAAGCAGTTGATGATTACACAGTTGTATATCATCTAACAAAGCCATGTACATACTTTGATACAATGGCAGCGTTTGGTATCTTATTACCAGTTAACCGTGAATTCTTAGAAGCACAAGGTGAAGGTTGTAAGCTAGGTGCTCCAGATAAGCAAGCTTGTAGTTTCGGTGACGCAGGTGACTTATCTCGTATCCTTTATAACGGTGCTTACATCTTTACTGCAAACGACGCGAAGTCTAAGCAAGTACTTGTTAAGAACCCTAACTACTGGGATGAAGAACATGTATACATTAATAAGATGACATTCATCTATATTGATGGATCTGATCCATCTGCTACAGTAACAGGATTTGAACAACCAGAAAATCCATACTGTGCAGCATCTCTATTAACATCTTCTGACAAGTTCGAAGAATACCTTGAACAATACAAGGACATCCGTTTCACAGGGGAACAAGATACAAGTACATTCGGTACTACATTCAATCTTAACCGTGTGAACTACAACCATACATATAAGCAAACAGATAAACAAAAAGAAGACACAAAGAAGGCAATTCTAAACAAGAACTTCCGTCTTGCCTTCAAGTTTGCACATGACCGTGTTGCTGAAGTTTCTTCTGTAGTAGATGAAACAATTGCTCGTAATGCAATTCGTAACACAGAAATTCCTTATGCATTTGTAAAGACATCCGATGGTGTTCCTTACGGTGACTTAGTGTCTCAAGCAAGTGAATTTGACTTCGACTTACATGAAGGTCAAGATCCATTCACAAATAAGGAATTGGTGAAGAAGCACCTTGACCTAGCTAAGGAAGAACTTCCAGAAGTAGAATGGCCAATTCACTTAGATCTTATGATCGATGAAACAATCAAGTCTGGTGTAGCTCGTGTTACATCAATTGCGCAATCCGTTAAGGATAACTCTGATGGTGACATCATCATCGACCTATCTTACGTAGATGCAGATACATTTGCAAACTCTGCATACTTCTCAACAGGTCCTCGTGACGCTGACTGGGATATTTCCGTAAGTACAGGTTGGGGTCCAGACTACATGGATCCAATGACTTACCTACACATCTTCTCACCAGTGGATGGGGAAACAGTTTCTTCTACAATGGGTATTGATCTATTAGAAGTAGGTAGTGCAGAAAACAACAAGGTAATTGAACAAGTTGGACTATTGAAGTACCAAGAACTTCTTGAAGAAGCTGACGCAATCGTTGATGACAACGATGCTCGTTACAGAAAGTTTGCAGAAGCAGAAGCGTTACTACTTGATAACGCATTATTCCTACCAGGAACAACTCTACTAGGTTCTGTAAACTGGAGAATTTCTCGTGTTGAACCATTCCAAGCTGGTTATGGTCTAGACAAGAAGAAACATGCCAAGATTCGTAAGGAACCAATCAGTTCTGAAGAATACGCTAAGCTTCGTGCTGAATGGAAGAAAGTTCGCGAAGGACAATAAATTTTGATTCAACATTTATCGGTAACAAACAGTCTAAAAGTATAATTAGGGGGCTGAAAGAGCTCCCTAATTATTTGTATTTTTGAATCGTAGAGGTATATACTAGAGAGAAAGCAAAGGAGGGAATAGACTTGAAACGATATATAACAGGCAGACTATTACGTGCCATCATTTCGGTCTTCATCGTAACCGCAATCGCAATGACGATGATTTATACACTAATCCCAAGAGAATTGATCTTTAAAAATGACCCGGTTTATCAAAAACTTGGTAATAAAGATGATACTCGTAAGGCATACGAATACACAACTTATGAAAAGCTAGGTTACTTGTATTTCGACCAACAAAAGGATATGTGTGAAGCTTTCGCAAGTGACAATTATGACGCTTGTATGAAAGTCGACAGCAAGGAAATTAAGGAAATTCTAGAGGATTACAAGCAGAAGGGCTTTACGATTGAACAATACAAAAGCGGTCTTTATTATGCATATAAGGACATTCCGATCAGTAGCCAGATTTTCAAATTCTTCGGAAATCTTTTAGACTTTGATCATCCATTCCGTGTTCAAGATGAAAGCAATCCAAATCTTGAACGTAAGTATTATATTGCCAATGACCATAATGGATTACCATCCATTCAATGTTCTGGTTGTAAGTACAAGTACCAATGGTATATGGACGCATCCTGGCCATTCGTACACCAAAATGCATTAAAACTAAACTTTGGTATTTCATATCCAACGTTTGCATACCAAGAAATTGGTAGTATTCTAAGCAACCGTCAAGGGGAAGAAAAGCGTGAAATGGTTGTATTCCCAACAGGGGAAATGCAAGAATCAAGCTTGTTGCTACATACAGCGAAGTATAAAGCAACATCCACATTGGATCGTCTTGACCAAAACAAATTCACAGACAACTATGCAGACTGTGACAAGATGTACTCAGATCCATCGATGATTCAAACATCTATGACATTTGGTATTATCTCAATCTTCTTAGCATATCTCATTGCCATTCCAGCAGGTATGAGCATGGCAAGTCACAAAGGTAAGTGGCAAGATAAGCTAGGTACTGTATACATTAACTTCATGATTGCGGTTCCATCCTTAGCATTTATCTTCTTCGGTTGGAGTCTTGGTACAAGTGTGTTTGGATTACCTTCGAAGTTCCCAGTTCTTGGGGCGCATAACTTCAAGTCCTACATCTTGCCAGTCGTGATCCTATCACTATTGTCTACATCTGGACTCATGTTATGGACACGTCGTTTCATGATCGACCAAGCATCTGCGGACTATGTTAAGTTTGCACGTGCAAAGGGTCTAAACCAAAAAGAAATCTTCAGACGCCACGTTATGCGTAATGCGATGATTCCAATTGCGCATGGTTTACCAGGATCTATTATCCTTACAATCTGTGGTGCCGTATTAACAGAAACTGTATTTGCGATTCCAGGATCTGGTAAGTTACTTCCAGATGCGATCAACGATCACAACAACAGTATGATTGTCGCTTTAACAATGCTCTTTACCGGATTATCCATCTTAGGTGTATTGCTTGGTGATATTCTTATGACATTCTTGGATCCACGTATCCAATTAGAAGAAAAGAGCGGAGGTGCACATTAATGGCAGAATTGAATAAATTTGAATTCGTCCCAGTCAATGACTTGGATTCTGAACATATTGCAGCACCGGAATATTCCTATTGGAATGCTGTATTTAAAAAGTTCTTTGCAAGTAAAGCAACGGTTACGGTAATGATTATTGCCTTAGGTGTTGTATTACTATCCGTGTTAGACCCAATGATTTCTCATTTCGATGGGGTAGCACACGTAAACATCAACAACTCAGCAATGAAGTTTGTACATCCAAACGCAAAACTTTGGTTTGGTACAAATGAACTTGGTGACAACATGTGGAATGTTGTTTGGCTAGGTTCAAGAAACTCTTTAGGTATCGCCATTATGGCAACTTTGATTACAACTGTATTAGGTGTAATTGTAGGTGCGATTTGGGGATATTCAAAATCAATGGATAAATGGATGATTGAAGTTTACAACGTCGTTGCAAACGTTCCATTTACCCTTGTTGTATTCGTACTTATGTACGTTATGGGCCGTGGTGCTTGGCAGTTAATCTTTGCGATGTCTGTTACAACATGGCTTGGTACAGCTTACTTTATTCGTGTGCAGGTTATGATTATTCGTGACCGTGAGTACAACTTAGCATCTCGTTGCTTAGGTACAAGCACATGGACAATTGTTAAAAACAATATCTTCCCATATTTGATTTCGGTCATCGTTACTGCAGTATCGCGTGACGTTCCAGCCTTTATCTCAATGGAAGTATTCATGGCATGGTTAGGAATTGGTGTCGGTGAACGTACAGTTTCTCTTGGTAAGACCATTTCGAGTAACCGTACCTATATGGCAAGTACGCCATACTTGTTCTGGATTCCAGTAACAATCTCAGCATTAATTACGATTTCACTTTACGTTGCCGGGCAAAGCTTAGCAGATGCGGCTGACCCTAAGACACATATGTAGGAGGTAAGAAAATATGAATAACGAAATTAAACCAGTATTATCTGCCTCTGATATTGTTGTTGAATTCACAGTGCGTGGAAGACAACTAACAGCGATTCGTAACGTATCTTTGGACTTATATCCAAATGAAACACTTGCGATTGTAGGGGAATCAGGTTCTGGTAAATCCGTACTTACAAAGTCTTTTGTAGGTATGCTTGAAGCCAATGGTTGCGTTACCAATGGTAAGGTAATCTACAATGGTGAAAACTTATTGGAAATTGCTAAGAATGGCGAAGGATGGGAAAAGATTCGTGGTTCGCAAATCGCGATGATCTTCCAAGATCCTATGACATCTTTAAACCCAATCTTAACGATTGGACAACAGATTACAGAAGTAATCATTAAGCACCGTCAACTTCCTTACGAAGAAGCAAAGGAACTTGCAATTAAGTTGATGGAAGAAGTAGGAATTCATAATGCCGAAAAGCGTTTTGATGAATACCCATTCCAATACTCTGGTGGTATGAGACAACGTATCGTTATTGCGATTGCGTTAGCTTGTCGTCCAAAGATCTTAATTTGTGACGAACCTACAACTGCCTTAGACGTAACAATCCAAGCGCAGATTCTTCGTTTGATTAAGAAACTACAAAAAGATTATGGTTACTCCATTATCTTTATCACTCACGACTTAGGTGTAGTAGCTAACGTAGCTGACCGTGTTGCGGTTATGTACTGTGGTCAAGTTATTGAATACGGTACAGTAGAAGATATCTTCTACGATCCTCGTCATCCATATACTTGGGGATTACTATCAAGTCTTCCTCAGTTAGGTGCGAAGGATGAACCATTGTATGCAATTACAGGTACTCCACCAAGTCTATATGACAAGATCCAAGGGGATGCATTCGCTCCTCGTAATCCATACGCAATGCGTATCGACTTTGAAGAAGAACCACCAATGTTTGCCGTAAGTAATACTCACTTTGCAAAGACTTGGTTATTAGATCCTCGTGCACCAAAGGTACAACCTCCAGTGCAAGTACAAGGATTGCATGAACGTATGAAGAAAGCATTGAAACTAGAAGAGGAGCGTGAAGCAAATGTCTAATGTAAATGAACAAGTGAAGAACGAATCCTCAGAAAAAGAAGTACTTCTTGAAGTAAAAGATCTTGGTGTTACGTTCTACCAAGGACGTAGAGAATTCGAAGCTGTTAAGCATGTAAACTTCGAAGTATACAAGGGAGAAACATTCTCCATCGTAGGTGAGTCTGGTTCTGGTAAGACAACAATTGGTCGTGCCATTATGCGTATTCATCCAACAAGCTCTGGTGATGTCATCTTCATGGGTAAGAAAATCAACCAAAAGCTAACAAAGGAAGAAAACCGTGATGTTATCCGTAATCTTCAAATGGTATTCCAAGATCCAGCTGCGTCCTTAAATGAACGTGCTACGATTGACTATATCGTTTCCGAAGGTCTTAGAAACTTTAACCTATTCAAGGATGAAGAAGACCGTGCGCAAAAGGTTACTGATGCATTAACAGCAGTAGGGTTACTTCCTGAACATGCACGTCGTTATCCACATGAATTCTCAGGTGGACAGCGTCAACGTATCGGTATTGCAAGAGCGATGGTTATGGAACCTAGCTTATTGATTGCCGATGAACCAATCTCAGCACTTGACGTATCGATTCGTGCCCAGGTGTTGAACCTATTGAACAAGTTCAAAGAAGATAAGGGTCTAACTCAAATCTTCATTGCCCATGACTTATCTGTAGTACGTTATATCTCAGACCGTATTGCCGTAATTCATAAGGGTGAAATTGTAGAACTTGCACCAACGGAAGAATTATTCTTGAACTGCTTACATCCATACACAAAGTCATTGATGTCAGCAATTCCTCTTCCAGATCCACAAATCGAAAAGAGTAAGTCACTCATTGTCTACGAAGAAGCAATGCATGACTATTCTGTCGATAAACCAAAGTTCCAAGAAATTAAACCAGGACACTTCATCCTTGCGAATGAAGCAGAAATGGAAAAATACCGTAAGGAACTTAAGTAAGAAACAAACTAGTTTGGCCATTTGGTTGAACTAGTTTTTT
>RCNI01001794.1_pt1 | contig 11072 bp, 14 predicted proteins | sample 2041151 | NCBI WGS metagenome assembly RCNI01 (sample SAMN09708214, study PRJNA481090) | feces metagenome | isolation source: feces | place: Antarctica: Albino Rookery
ACTTTAGAAGACAATCGTTACTGGTGTAAAACATTTATAACTTATTTTAAAGTTGATAAGATTACACCAAAGGGAAGAATAAAACTCGATAATGGTGTTTTACTAAATGAAAATGGTGAAAACTATAGTAAAAATATTCGTATATATCCAAACGACCAAGAGGTAACAGACTATAACGACTATTTAGAATTCACCAACACTGTAGGAAATTTACTTAGCACTATGAATAAAATGGTAAATAATAATTTCGGACTACAAAGATACTTTGGTAAATATAATAAACCACCTATGAATAAAAAAGACCAAGAATTATTGGTTCAAAAACTTACAGAATGTTGCAACTTAATCCTTGACAATAGTAATTAAGGTGTTATATAATGAGATTGTTCATTTAATAACACGTTCTTTTTTTCTGATAATGGGACATTACCATTCAACAAGATTAGGTTGAAATTTGTATTCTATGAATACATTATACGAACCCCTTAATTAAGGCTTTATGAGTTCAATGATTTAAGTTTATACTTGAATATGTTAAGAATTTATAAAGTCTTTTTATTTTAATTAAAAGGAGAGATATGAAATGAAAAAAGAAAAATTTTATGATGTAGATACTAATATATCAAATATTGAGGAAGCTTACTTAAAATCACAAATACAAGTTGTAAATCAAATGAACGAAGGATTAATTCAAAGAACACCTATAACAATATATGCAAGGGATACAAAAGAAACTAATTATTTCTTAAATTCTATGAAAAGCATGTTTTACAAGTTTGGAATACCTTGTGTAACTTCACTATTTAATCCAAACACAATATCTTTAGACACTTTAGTAGGAATTATAAATAATACAGTAGGTGCTTATATCTATGTTAGAGTAGATGAGTCTAAGAGGGACTTAGATTTAATATCTCAATTTGTTAAAAAAGAGGGAGATATAGACGGAGTAAGTTATGAATTACTAAATAGTCACTTCTTACCTGCTGTAGTAAGGGCAACAATAAATATAATATCACATAAATATCAAGGATTAGATTTAAAAGGCAAAACAGTTCTTTTAGTTAATCGTAGTTCATACGTAGGTATGCCATTACACTATGTATTAACACAACAAGGAGCAACAGTATTACAAGCTAACTCAACAACACCAAAAGAGGTACTAGACATTTTAGTAAGTAAAGCTGATATTCAAATATGGGCAACTGGAGTTAAGGGAATAGCTGATGAATATGTAGACCAAGGAGAACTAGTTATAGACTTGTCACAAAGAGACGTACAAAGAGAAGCAGTTATGCCAGACAAAGTATGTAAAGTAACAGGAAAGCTAACTTGTTTATCTTTAATAAGAAATTATTTAGAAGCATTACCAACTGAACCATTAACACAAAATCAAAATTAGGTTAAAATATAAGAGGGCTTATGCCCTCTTTATTTGATTACATAATATTTTATTGATATACTTAAAGAGAGCAAAACCCTTAAAAATAAGGAGGTGAAGTAAATGGGAGGAAGAGGTGGAAGCACTTCAACACAATATAAACCACAAGGAATAACAATACTTAGAAAGAATCCCAATAAGGACACTAAAGATATTTACATGAAAGAAGGTAAATATTCTTCTGAACGTCAAAAAGTTCATAATAGAATAATGAATAAAATGATTAGAGAGTCTAGTACAAGGACAACAAACCCAACAGTTCATATAGTAACTGGAGACTCTGCAAAGTCACTACAGGGAGTAACAAATGAAATTAAAAGTGGGTATACTAAGATAGCCACAGTAAATAGCAGTCGTATTATTCAAAGTATTCCAGAGTATAAGCAATTAATAAAGAATGGCTTTTCTCGTTTAGAAGCTACAAGAAAGGTTTCAAAAGAAGCAAATGACATATTAAATAAAACACTAAAAGAGTTGAGAGGAAAGAATAGAAGTTTAATTATAAGTATGCCTATATCAAATCCACAGGTAGGTAAAAATCTGATACAAGGATTTAAGAATAAAGGATATAATGTTAATTTAGTTTATTCACAAGGAACTCAAAAAATAGAAATTAAGAGTCCTAATGCTAAAATAAGGAGAGACCAAATATATAATACTTATGAACAGCTTAAGAAACAAGCTTCTAGGTATAATTATTATTCTACAAATGGCTATGTATCTACAAGAGTTTCAAGAAAGAGTTTAAATCCTAAATACATTGGAAGAATAGCTAAACCAACACGAAGAACTACTTCAAACATAACAAGAAGTAGAGGACGTATTTTAACAGCGTCAGAACGTGATAGGAGAAATGTAGAAAGACAACTACAAGAAGCAAGAACAACAGCCCAAAGAAATAAGGCAAATAAAAAGAAAAAAGACGATTTTCTAAAATATATATTTAAAGATAAATAAGGAGGTTTGAATAATGACAGAAGAAGACTTTGAACAATTTGAGGATTTTATAGAAGTGGAGGTAGAAAACAATGATAATGAAGAAAATTAGGTTTAATATTAGAAAATTATTAATGTCAAGAAGAAACAATTATATTTATCCAGACGACATAAGAACAGTTGGAAAGACAGTTTATTTACTTAAAAAGGCTTATAAAGACCCTAAGCCTCATGTAATAATTTTAGTTCCAAACAAAAGTCAAGGAATACTACTTAAAAAATATGCAACTCAACTAGGATTACAAAATGATAATGTAACATTTTTTTCTATACAGGATTTTGTTTTTATCATGCAAGTAACTACTGAAAAAATACTACAAAGTTCATTATATATTGAAGAAGGAATAAAACAAGAACAGTTAGAAAAGGTAAATAAGTATATACCATTTCCTATACTCAAAAATTTAGTTAAGTTATCATATAGTGACTATAGACCAAAGGAATTAAAAAATGACGCTAAATAATCAAGAAAAATGGGTGAAGACTCCAGGAAACTATGATAGTTTAAATGTATCTAAACTGTATCCTTCTTCAAATATTTATGGAATACCCGATATTCCAAAGCAAGAGAAATATTTAATACCTATAGACCTAGTACCCTATGGTACACGTAAGAAAAATGCTATAGACTATGGACTACATTTCTTTGTAGACGACTATAGATTTGAACCAGTATGGAATAGACCTTTGAAGACTTTATCCTATATACAACAATTCGGGGTAGTTTTAGCACCAGATTTTAGCTTATACACTGATTACCCTAGAATAGCACAAATGTGGAATATTTATCGTAGTAGGTGGTTAGCTTGTTACTGGATAGAACATGGAGTTAATGTAATACCAACTGTAACATGGGGAGACGAGTCAAGTTATGACTTTTGTTTTCTAGGAATTCCTAAGCATAGTATTGTAGCCATATCTGGAATGGGTTCAAGAAAAGCAAGTACTAAAGAAGCCTATTTAAAAGGATTTAAAGAAATGATTAGACAATTAATCCCTCAGCAAGTAATAGTATATGGAGGGACAGATATACCTTTGGAAGAATATATACCCCGAGTATACAAATATAAAACATACTGGGAGAAGCGAAGGGAGAGTGCCAATAGTGACTGATGAAGATTTTAGAAAGATTGTACAAAGAGTAAAGGAGAATAAAAAGAGGTTAGAGTCTTGTTCTTTTCATTCCTTTACAATACCAGTACCAAAGCCTTATAATGAGAACATAATTGATAAATACAAATGTGAACATTGTGGTGGAGTCGTTGATTATAAAGAGAAAATTTTTTATGAGAAAGGACTTGAACATGGACGCAAAAACAGAAATTAAAGATTTATTAATTAAAGATTTGAGCGAAGTCGGTATGCCAACTGACTTCGTTTTAGAATTAAGGGGATATAGTAAAAGATATAATGGAACTTATAATCCGAACACTAAGACAATAGTTTTATATGCAAATGAAAAAAATGGTGAACTTAGAGAGTACCATTTATTATTTTTAACATTATTACATGAAGCGACTCACCACTATCAATATAACTATGAAGACGGATTTATGAGACTAAAAGGAGTAATGCATAACCCTAAATTTTATGATATGTTAAATAAAGCAAAAGAAAAAGCAGTACAATTAAATATTATAGAGAGGAGGGACTATAATGCTATATAAATTTGGAGTAGTAATTTTAATACTTGCTATTTGGTTCTATTTTATATTTCTTACACCTAAATGGGTAGAAAGAGCATGGAAGTCATTAGTAAATTTAGTATCTAACTTTAGTTTTAACAAATTAGGGATAGTACTATTATCTTTATTACAATTATTACTAAAAGGACTATTAAAATTATTTAACATAGTAGAAAAAGTACTAAATTTTATTTTATATAATGTACCTATTAGTTTATCATTTGTATTTATATTACCCTGTTTAGTACTGGGATTAGAATTTATATTTAGACAAAATAATATTCTATTAGGTCTAGCATGTTTATTATGTACTTATTTACTAATTAGAATAAACAAAGATATGCAAGGAGGAAAATAACATGAAATCAGACACAAACATTAAAGGACTACACATTGATATGTTTTTAAGAAAGACACCAGAGGAAACAGTAGCAATTTTAGAAAAAGAAAACAAAGAAGACTTATTACAATTTAGAAAACAACTAGATTATAATTATCATAATCAAGTTAAACCATTAATTATTATGGGCAAGAAGCAATTATTAGCCCTACAAGACGACGAGGAACAAATTAAAGAGATAAATGCCAATTTATTAGTTGTAGGGGCATTAGCACAGAAAATAGAGGACGTTATAAATATAATAAACGCCCTAGTAGAATAGGTTATTAAGCCCTTTAAAATGAAGAGTTGACAAACTTTTCAGCTTTGATATAATAAAAATGTGCTTTGAAGCACGAACAGAAAATTTAAAGTATAATGGAGGAATTAACATGAAGAATACAAATTTAAATGAGGTACTATCACAAGAAATAAGAATTATAGGAGAAAGCCTAATCATAATATCTGAGGCTTTAAACAACAATGAGAAGGCAACACCTCAACCAGAACCTCAATCAGAACCTATAGCTAAAGAAGAAAAGGTTGTAGCAACTGCACCACCTAAAAAGAATGTGGAAGTTAAAGAACAAGTTAAAGAAGAAGAAAAAGTAACAAAGACTTATACAGAGGACGAGTTAAATGCCATGAAGTATAATGATATTAAAAAAGTTGCTAAAGAATTAGGATTAAGTGCTGTAGGGGCAAAGAACTCTATCGTAGCAAGAATTTTAGAGTCATTCGGAGCAAAAGAGCCAGTAGAAACTACAGAGAAAGCAGACACTGTTACAAATGCTAATGAAAATAATGACGTTTCAGAAGAAGTTACTGGAGATATTGAAGAAGACGGAACAGAAGACGAAATGGACGAAGAAACTATTGCTGATAAAGTAGAAGCTGAATTAAAAGAATATTCAATTGAAGATATTGGAGATTTACTTGAAAGTGTAGGAATATCACCAAAAGGTAAAAGACAGGCATTAATTGCTAAAGTAGTAAAAGCAGTTGAAGAAGGTCTTATCTCTTTAGAAGAAGAAGAAGAAGAGGAAGAACCAGAACAAGAACCTAAGAAAGCACCTAAAAAAGAAGAACCACAAGAAGACAACGAAGACAACGAAGATAACGAAGAAGACGAAGAAGAAAGTGAAGAGGAGTTCCTATTAAAAGCTAATACTAAAGTTAGAAAACAAGCTATAAAAGATATATTTGATGAAGTAGGAGAAGCAATAGAAAACGACGAATTTAGTGACAAGGAAATAGATGAAGCACTAGCAAGTTTTTACCTTCCACACGAAGGATATAGCAAAAAGTTGCCTAAAGCTGAAAAAATAGAAATGTTAAAAGAAATGTATGCAAGAATGATTGATGATGAGGGAGAAACTCACGAATTTGAAGAAGCATATTATATAAATGATGAACCAGTATGTTGTGGTCATATCTTAAAATATGTAGAGGAAGATAAAGAGTTTGTTTGTTCAGTATGTGGAAACAAATATGACGCTGAATAATTAATATAGGGGCGTAATGCCCCTTATTTTTATATAATTAATTATTAAAAGGGGAGAAAAAAAATGACGCAAAGACGCAAATTTTTATTAGAAGTAACAATATTAACAAATGATAAGGACATAATAGATAATCCATTGCCTTATCTTCATGTAGATATGGACGAAGTGCCTTATTTAGATTTTAAAGTATTAGAAAATCCAATTAAATAGTGAAGTGGAGGAATAAGAGTGAGAGACAAATATAATTTACAAGAAGCAGTTCAAGAAGTGGAGATATTAAATATAACTCCAAAACCTATTGAAACTATATACAAAGCATATAGACAATGTTATGCAAAAGGAAAAGCAAAAGATATAGAGATACCAACTTTAGTCTCACTAGGAACAACACATTGTAAAGCAGTAGACTATAATAAAATGATTAATTTTATAACACCATTAATGAATGACGGTCATACTTCACCCTTAGAACATTGTTGTGTAACATTTGCAGTAAGTGGGGTATCAAGAGCCTTAACACACCAATTAGTAAGACATAGAACAGGTAAGTATAATCAACAAAGTCAAAGATATATTAATTTTAAAAGTTTTGATTTTATTTTACCCCCTAGGTTTGCAAAGAATAGCTTAGCAAGAGAAGAGTTTATGAAGGCAATGCAAAATGACGCACAACAATATGAAAATCTCTTAGAAATAGGAATAGCTTTAGAAGTACAAAAAGTATCAGATAAGATTAAAAGACAACTATTTGAACATGTACATGGAAAAAAACCAACGGATAGTAGTGTCATAAAATATATGTTTGTTCCATTGTGTACTTATTCATGTAACAAATATGTACAAGCTTATATGGAATTATATCCAAAAGAATATAACAAGATAAAGAAAGCAGTACAGGAAGACGCTAGATATGTATTAAGTAATGCATGTGCAAGTAATATTATATTTACTATGGATTTCAATAACTTTAGAAAATTCTATGGTTTAAGAAATTGTGTTAATGCACAATGGGAGATTAGAGAATTAGCAAGAAAATGTGGGGAATTACTAAAAGAAGAAGTGCCATTTATATTAGAAGGTGCTATGAATTGTGGTAAGACTTGTACTGAATGTGAAAGAGGTAGAAAGTAATGTACTATTATTGTATGAAAAGTGAAGAATTTAATAAATTTAAAGAAGGATTTCATACTAATGTGACTATTCCCCCTTTTGAAGTAGTAGACCAACCTTATACTAAAGGTTCATTATATGTAATCCCAGTTTTTAGAAGTGCTACAACGAATGAAATAGTACCTATTCCCCTAGTAGAGGAATTATTTAGTGCTGTACCCGTAACATGTGAAACAGGCAATGAACCTATAACATATCAAGTAATGAATGCAGTATCTAAATATATAACTAATAACTTAGATATGAAAACAGAAGAAAATTTAAATGCAATTAAAGACTCATTTTTTCAACCTTATGGACTATTGAAAACTAATGACTCAATCATTGCATTAGTAAATATAATCATAAAAGACGAATTTATCTCAATATTAACCAATCAGAATGAAGAGGCATTAATTCCTATAAAAATCAAGGATTTAGAACTATATACAAACCTTTCAGAAATAGATAAACTAGTATTACCGACACTAGTTATTACTAAATAAAAAACATGAAAGGTGGTACAAAAAATGACCGTAAAAATATTAAAAAAGGACAACATAAGAGTAGAAGACTTTGACCCAAGTAAAATAGAAAGGGCATTAGATTTAGCATGTGACAGAGCCAGAGTCCACTTAACACAACAGGACTATGACAACGTTGAAAAATATGTTAGAGATAAAGTTGAAGGGTCTATTGTAGTTCCAGTAGACAAGATACATGGATTAGTAATTGACGCCCTAACTAAAGTTAATGATAAAGTGGCAAAGGCTTATAAAGACTACAGAGGTTATAAACAAAGATTTAATAAGACGTTTGGCAAAATTTTAGACGAAGAGACTAAATTATTAAGTTTAGGTGATAAAGAAAACGCCAATAAAAATAGTGAGTTAGTCTCAACTAAGAAAGAATTATCTAGTGGAATAGTATCAAGACACATGTTTTTAGACTATGAAGTTCCACCAGAATATTCAAAGGCTCACAAAGAAGGATTTATTCATAATCACGACGCAACAGACGAAATATTCGGAAGTATAAATTGTTGTTTATTTGATATGAAAAACGTATTAAAAGACGGATATAGATTGAATGGAATAGATAATACAGAACCTAATCATTTAGAAACTGCACTAGATAGTATAAGTGATATTATATTGAGTGCAAGTTCTCAACAATTCGGAGGATTTACAGTACCCGAAATTGATAATGTAATGGCAAAATATGCAGAGATAGGATACAACGAGTATCTTAATAAATTCGAGCATATGAGTTGTGCTTACGCTTCAAGAGAAAAATATGAAGAGTGGGTTAAAAACTTTGTAATTGGAATAATAGAACACGCTTTTGAAAATAAATTTGACCATAGATTAAATACTATAAATAATAGTAATGGTCAAACTTCATTCACTACTATATCTTTTGGACTAGATACAAGTGAATGGGGAAGAGAAATAAGCAAAGCTATTTTAAAAGCAAGATTAAAAGGATTAGGAGTACGAAAAGTAAGTGCCATATTCCCTAAATTAGTATTTTTGCATAGAGCAGATATAAATGGTAATGAAGACTCACCTAATTACGATATAAAGGAATTAGCAATAAATTGTAGTATGCTTAGAATGTACCCAGATTGGTTATCTTTAGATAGTGGTTACTTAGGAGACATATATGACAAATATGGACTAGCTATTTCCCCTATGGGTTGTAGAGCGTTCTTATCACCTTGGTATAAGAGAGGTGGTATGTACCCTGCTGATGAAAATGACGAGCCAATTTATATAGGTAGAGCAAACTGTGGAGCAGTATCACTAAACTTACCTAGATTTGCACTGGAAAGTAAAGGAGATATTAATAAGTTCTATAGTATTTTAGACTACTACTTTGATTTAGCTGTTAAAAAGCACATATACAAGTTTAATAAGTTAAGAGGTGTAAAAGCTTCAAGTAATCCACTTTTCTTCTGTGAAGGTGGTTGTCATATAAAATTAGACTATAATGACACTATAGAAGAAGCAATCAAGACATTTACATGGTCAATAGGATATATAGGATTAGACGAAGTTACTAGATACTTCAATAATGGTATTGGTATTGACCAAGATAATACCTTAGCAACAGAAATTTTACGTTATATTCAAAACAAAATAGAGGTTGCTAAAAAAGAAACAGGACTACTATTAGCTTTATATTCAACACCTGCCGAAAGTTTATGTTATAGGTTCTTAGAACTAGATAAATCAAAATATGGAATAGTACCTTATGTAACAGATAAAGAGTATTATACAAATTCCTATCATGTGGACGTAAGAGTTCAAATAGAAGCTGTAGACAAACAAATACAGGAAGCACCAATGTTCCACATAGCAACTGGAGGTAGAATAGTTTATAATGAGTTCCCACAAACGCACAATAAGTTAGGTGTAACTCAATGTATAAACCATGCTATGAAGTTAGGACTATATTATGGAATAAATCTTCAACTAGACACATGTTTAGATTGTGGTCATACAGGAGAATTCCCAGATAAGAAATGTACTCATTGTGGAGGAACAAATATTATATCCATAAATAGAACGTGTGGCTATTTAGGGTATACTATAATTAATGGGGATACTCGTATGAACGCAGGAAAAGACGCAGAAATTAAGAAGAGAGTAGACCATTTTAATTAAATAAGACTATAATAGAAGGGCAGAGAATTTTAATCTCTGCCTTTATTTCAATTACTAGGAGGAATTATAATATGAATTATGCAGACATTAAAAAAGCTGATTTAAACAATGGTGAAGGAATAAGAGTAAGCTTATGGGTAACTGGTTGTCCTATTAGATGTGAAGGTTGTCATAACAAAGACATATGGGACCCAAACACAGGAGAACCCTTCACAAAAGATACTTTGGAGTACTTGCTAAATCTTTTTAGATATGAGAAAATAGACAAGAACCTTTCAATTCTAGGTGGTGAGCCACTAGCTAGATATAATGTAGACGTAGTAACAAAAGTATGCAAAGCATTTAAAACAGAATTTCCAAATAAGACAATATGGTTATGGACTGGTTATGACTATGAAGACGTAAAAGACCTTGAAATAATGCAATATATAGATAAACTTATTGACGGAAGATATATAAGTAAACTAGCCAAAGCCTTATGGAGAGGTTCTAATAATCAAAGAATAATAGGAATAAATAAGAATAGGGAGGAAAAACGTACAATGAAAACAGAAAAGCTATATGAAAACCAAATACAAAAACTAAGAGGATTTGAACCTGTAAAGTATGAAGCACAAAAAAGCCATAAGAACAAAATAGTAAGATTACCAGAACAAAAGACAAAAGATAGTGCAGGGTATGATTTCTATTTACCACATGACATAATACTAGAACCCGGAGAGCAAATTACAGTATGGACTGACGTTAAAGCTTATATGCAACCTAACGAATTTTTAGACCTAAACGTGAGAAGCAGTTCTGGAATAAAGTTAGGATTAGTTTTAGCTAATACAAGAGGAATAATTGACGCAGATTATTATGAAAATGAAGCTAATGACGGTAACATTGGAATTTGTATTAAGAATACAAAAGCACCTTTCAAATTATTAGGATATGAAAAAGTAGAAGTATTAACAGACGTTAATGTAGACTGCAATAGTAAAACAGTTAGGACTATGAGAGTCCCTATAATAGAAGACCTTACAGAAATAAATACAATTCATTTAAAAGAAGGTCAAGCAATAGCACAAGGAATATTTGCTATACACCTATCTAGTGATAATTGTAACTCAACAGAGCAAAGAATAGGTGGTATAGGTTCAACTGATAAAGGGAGAAATAATAAATGAAAAGACAACTAACAATGAAAGACCTAGAAAAATGTTTTGAGGAAGCTAAAATTAATAAAAGTCCTTATGTAGCAGTAGT
>RCNI01001795.1_pt1 | contig 11071 bp, 9 predicted proteins | sample 2041151 | NCBI WGS metagenome assembly RCNI01 (sample SAMN09708214, study PRJNA481090) | feces metagenome | isolation source: feces | place: Antarctica: Albino Rookery
ACATGGTTAGAAAAATTATTATTTAATCAAAAACATGGAAAAATTGTTGCGTTATTACTTGCTATTTTAATGTATTTTAGTTTAGGAACTGATTCAAGTAGTTTGTTTGAAAATATGAAAAGTGCTGAAACTTTAGGAGATTTTGAAGTAAATGCAATTGTATCTAATCAAGCATATGAAGTTACTGGTCTTGCAAAAACAGTAAAGGTTCGTATTATTGGTGATATTAGTGATATAAAAAGTGTAAAACAACAAAATCGTTTTCGTGTTGTTGCAAATCTTACGGATTTAACGGAAGGTACACATGAAATTAAATATACTACAGAGGGTGCACCAAGTCGTGTTGAGGTAGTATTAGAGCCTAGTAATGGAGTTGTTACGATTAAAAAGAAATCTATTCGTAGCTTTACATTGGGCTATGATTATGTAAATCGATTCCATATGGATCCTATTTATGATTTAGGTATTCCAGAATTAGAACAAGGAGAAGTGCATGTACGTGCTTCGAAAGATACACTTGATTCTATTGCGTATGTAAAGGCATTGATTGATGTTGATGCAAATTATACTTCTGATTTTACAACAAAGGCAAATATTGTTGCATATGATGATCAGGGAAATAAAATGGATGTAGACATTATTCCAGATAAGATGGAAGCAAAGGTTAAGGTTACAAAGCCAAGTAAAGATGTGGGATTACAAATCGTTCCAAACGGAATTATTCCAAATAATAAGGCGATAGAATCGTATACATTAAATCATGATAAGATTAGTGTATATGCAAAACAGACGATTTTAGATGGAATTGATGTTTTACCAATTGTGATACCAGCATCAACATTAACATCTGATAAGAAATTCCCTATGCCAATTGTTCCACCAAATGGGGTTACAAAACTTAGTGAAAAAGTAGTGCAAGTATCTATTAAATTAGCGGATGCTAAGGAAAAACGAATTACTGAAGTACCAATTCAAATTATCAATGGTAAAAAAGGATATAAGTTTGTAATTGGTAAATCATCACCTAAATATGCTACAGTAACTGTTACAGGTGCTGAAAAAGTAATCAATAAACTTAAAAAGAATGACTTGCAAGTCTATGTAGATGTAAGTAAAATAGATAAGGAAGGTTCTTATGAACAGCCTTTAATTGTAGAAGGAAAGAATAAGTTAGTTAATTATTCTTTAAAAGACGCCACAATTACAGTAACGGCAACGCAGAAGTAGTAGAAAGGATGTATGAATATGGGGAAATATTTTGGAACAGATGGAGCTAGAGGTTTAGCAAATGAAAGCTTAACTTTAGAAATGGCTATTTGCATCGGGCAATACTTAGGTTGGTATTATGGTAAGCAACATCATGCAAAAATTATCATTGGAAAAGATACTCGATTGAGTAGTGATATGTTTGAAATGGGACTTGCTGCAGGTGCGACATCAACAGGAGCAAATGTATATTTACTGGGGGTATGTCCAACACCATCAATTTCTTATTTAGTTCAAAAAGAAAATTTTGATTGTGGTATTATGGTTAGTGCATCACATAACCCTTATCATGATAATGGAATTAAGTTGTTTAATCATTTAGGATGCAAAATGAATCCAGAAATTGAATTAGAAATTGAAAAATATATTGATCATGAATGTTCTATTGAGTTAGCTCATATGGATGGAATTGGTAAAGTTATTGAATGGGATGAAGGATTAGAATTATATGAATCTCATTTAAAGGAAAATGTAAGTCTTGATTTAACTGGAATGAAAATTGCAGTGGATTTAGCAAATGGTAGTGCAACAAGTTGTGCAGTAGAAACTTTAGAATCATTAGGAGCAACGGTAGAAGCAATTCATTCTTCACCAAATGGAGTTAATATTAATACGAAATGCGGTTCAACACATCCAGAATCATTACAAGAAATGATGAAAGATGGAGATTATAATGTTGGTTTTGCATTTGATGGAGATGCGGATCGCTTGATTGCGGTAAATGAAGATGGAGATTTAATTAATGGAGATTACATTCTATATATTTGTGGATGTTATTTACATGATCAAGGTCTTTTAAAAGATAATGTTGTTGTTACAACAGTAATGAGTAATTTAGGTTTATATCATGCATTTGATGCAAAAGGTATTCAATATGAGCAAACAGCAGTTGGAGATAAATATGTATTTGAATGTATGAAAGCACACGATTATACAATTGGTGGAGAGCAGAGTGGTCATATCATCTTTAATGAGTATGAAAATACAGGGGATGGATTAATGTCTGCTTTACAATTGTTGAAAGTAATGGTTTCAACAAAAAAATCATTAAAACAATTAAGTGAAGATTTATTTATTTATCCACAATTATTAGTGAATACACCAGTAAAAGATAAACATAAAACATTAGAAGATAAAGAATTAAATGCAGTTATCGATGAGGTTGCTAAAGAACTTGGAAATGATGGTAGAATTTTAGTTAGACCAAGTGGTACAGAACCATTAATTCGTGTAATGGTAGAAGCAAAAACAGATGAATTATGTAAAGAATATGTATATCGCGTAATTGATTTTATTAAAGAAAAAGGTTTATAGTTAAAAAGGATTAGTGATACTAATCCTTTTTAACGTAAAATATAGGGTTGCTATAATAAACCAATGTGATTTTATGTGAAAACGCACTTATCATCAAAAAGCACTTTTTTTATCACATAATTTGTTTTAAAATAATAGCAAGAGGTGATTTTGGTGAAAAAAGTAATTTGTATTGTTGAAGATGAAAAAGCAATTAATGATTTGGTAAGCCAATATTTAAAAAAAGAAGGATATGAGGCTCGTTCATATTATACATATGAAGAGGCAAGTGCTCATGTTGGAGATGACGATGTTCATTTATGGATCTTAGATATTATGTTAGATGATAAGAGTGGATTTGATTTAATTGAAGAGATTCGTTTACAAGGGAAAGATATTCCAGTTATTTTCATGTCTGCAAGAGATAAAGAATTTGATCGAATTATTGGATTAGAAAAGGGTAGTGATGATTATATTACAAAACCATTTTCACCAAAAGAATTAGTATTACGTGTTAATAATGTGATTAAAAGAGTGTATAAAGATGATAATAATCGAATTATGATTGATGGATATGAGCTTGATGAAGAACAACGCAAAGTGTTTGATAATGGAAAAGAAATTGATTTAACAACAAAAGAATTTGATTTATTAATGATGTTTATAAAAAATAAAGGAATGGCATTTAATCGGGAAGCAATTTTAACAAATGTATGGGAAGAAAATTATTATGGAAGTGATCGTGTGGTTGATGATACATTACGTAGATTACGTAAAAAACTTCCTAATTTAAATATACATACAATTTATGGATATGGTTATCGATTAGGATAATATATGAAAAAATTTAATGAATTTATTAAAGGATTATCATTAAGCCAGCAATTATTTGTATTAATTATATTTTTTGTTACATTTTTTGCAGCATTTTTCTTTGTCTATGTTGATGGAAGAGTAAATAATGCAATTAATGAACAGATTTTTCGCTCTTTAGATGATACGCAAAATACATTAATTAGTGCTAATGCGATTATAGATATACCTAGTAAAACAGCGAATATTGAAAACTATCCTGTTTTAATTGATCGAGATGGTGTACCACATTTTATTGTTTCTATAGAACGAAATGAATCAGAATGGGATCAAATAGAGAAAGATTTAGCTACATTACGTAGAGGAAGTAAAGATCGAATTCACGGAATTTATAAAAATGTTGGAAGAGGATTAGATTCTTACTATAGTATTTTACGAATTTCAGATCAGAGATTTTTAATTTCTAAAACGTATAGTGACAATATGGATCGATTAGAAGATGTATTAGTAAATAGTGTTGTGAATATAACTATTATTGTCGTTGGATTCTTCTTTATCGTATTGATGTTATGGGTAATTACACTAATTCATCCATTAAATCAAATACGTAACTATATCGAACGAGTAAAGTTAGGAAAAGACGCAGAATTACATATTAATCGAAAAGATGAAATTGGTGAATTAGCAGATGCATTAGTTAGTATGCGTGATGAATTACTACGACAAGAAAAAACAAAAGAAGAGATGGTGCATAATATATCTCATGATTTAAAAACACCGATTGCGACAATTAAATCCTATGGAGAAGGAATCAAAGATGGTATTTATCCATATGGAACTTTAGAGAAAAGTGTAGATGTTATCATTGAAAATGCGGATCGATTAGAAACAAAAGTACATTCATTGCTTTTCATGAACCGTGTAGAATACTTGTTATCTCAAGAGTGTGAAGGAATTGCAAGTAACATGAAGGAGATTGTAGAGACGGTTGTGCAAAATACGAAATTAATTAAACCCGAAATAACGATTTATACAGAGTTAGATGAAGTGTGGTTTGATGGATTGCAAGAGCCATGGAGAGTTGTTGTTGAAAATATTTTAGAAAATGCACTTCGTTATGCGAAAACACGAATAGATATTCATTTAAATGAAAAAGATGGTTTAACAATTTCAAATGATGGACCTTGTATGGATGAGGAAAGATTAAAAGTACTTTTCAAACCATATGAAAAAGGACAAGGTGGAAAATTTGGTTTAGGCTTAAGTATTGTTGCTAAAGTTGTAAATGCAAATCATTATCAAGTCTTTGGTGAAAATACAGCAGATGGTGTTATATTTAGAATTATTAAACCAATGAAAAAAGAACATCGAAAAGGACACTCGTAATAAAAAGGCAGGAAAACTCCTGCTTTTTTTTGCGAAATTTGTCTAATTGTAGGAACTCGTTCATATAATGAAAAAGAACGGAGGATTCGATGCTATTAGAAATAATGGGGTGTCAAATAAATGTAAAGGTAAGTGGAGAAGGTCAAGGGGTATTGCTACTTCATGGATGGGGACAGAATATGTTTATGATGAAATTCATTCAAGATGAGTTAAGAAATCACTATAAAGTAGTAAATGTAGATTTGCCTGGATTTGGTAAAAGTAGCGAACCGGAATTTTCATGGGGAATTGTGGAGTATGCGAATGCAATGAAGGAATTAATGCGAATATATAATATCAAGAAACCAATTCTTATTGCACATTCATTTGGGGCAAGGATTGCTTTTGCATATGCATTGAAATATCCAGTAAAAGCACTCATTTTAACTGGTGCAGCAGGAATTAAAAAGAAACAAAGTTTCGGACAAAAGTTTCGTATAAAAATGTATAAAATGCTAAAACAATTATCAATTCCTATTTCAATGGGGAGTCAAGATTATCAAAAAGCAAGTTCAATCATGAAAGGAGTGTTAGTAAAAAGTGTAAATTATGATATTACACCTTATTTAAAAGAAATACATGTACCAACAATGTTGGTATGGGGAAAAAAGGATACAGAAACTCCTATATGGATGGGGAAAACCATGTGTCGTGAAATGCCTAATGCAAAACTTGTGTGTATTGAAAATGAAGGACATTTTGCATATTTTACACAAGGAATTCGATTTTTAAGAATTGTAAATTGTTTTTTGAAGGGAATGAATGAATAATGGAAGTTTTTCTTTATCTATTTTATTTATATGTACCTATCAAACAAAGTTTATTGATTATGCAACAAAATAAATATTATTTTGATCGATATAGTAATTGGTTAAAAAAAGAGATAATGATGAATAAACGAAATATTATTATAACATTTATTATATTATCTAGTGTTTATATCTTATTTTTTGTATCGAAAGAGGCAATTCCAAGAGGATTATTGTTGTTACTATTATTTGTGTATGGTTATGTGAATTGGAAAAAAGAAAAAGATACAAAATATCGGATTACTTTACAGTGTACAGCACGCTTAAAACGATTATGTTGTATGCAAGTTCTTGTACTAGTGTTTTGCATATGCTTATTTGTACAAAACTTAGGAGATTATGAATTGATTTTTTTAACACCTTTTATCTATTTTATTCCATGGTTAACGATGATTGTTGCAGCATTTCTTATTTATCCGTTTGAACAACGCTTAAAACATTATTACCGTGTAGAAGCAGAGAATAAATTAAGTGAATATAAGGATCTTATCAAAATAGGAATTACAGGAAGTTATGGGAAAACAAGCGTAAAGTCTATTTTATTCCCATTGCTTCAAACATCTTATAGTACTTTAAAGACACCAAAGTCATATAACAACAGTATGGGGATTACGAAAACAATTCGAGAATTACTAGAACCAACTCATCAAGCATTTATATGTGAAATGGGTGCAGATCATTGTAATGAATTAAGTGATTTAATGCATTTTGTTAATCCAAAATATGGAGTTGTTACAACGATTGGAAATCAACATTTAGAAACTTTTCGTACAATGGATGCAATTGTTTATGAAAAGATGCAAGTAATAGAATTATTACCGATGGATGGTATTGGCTTTTTAAATGTGGATAATTCCTATATTAGAAATTATTCATTAAAGAATCATTGTAAGATCATTTGGTTTGGAAAGGATAAAAAAGCAAATTATCGATACAGTAATGTGACATATAGTGAAAATGGTAGTAGATTTGAAATTATGTATCATGGAGAAAAACATTTATTTACGACTACTTTATTAGGAGAAAATGCAATTATAGATATTACTTGTGCGATTGCGATTGCTCATACACTTGGTATATCATGGAAATCCATGCAAGAAGAGGTGAAAAGGTTACCTTATGTAAGCCATCGATTAGAAAAAAGAAAAGTAAATCATATTACGATTCTTGATGATGCATACAATAGTAATCCACAAGGTGCTAGATGTGCTTGTGATGTTATAAAACAAATGAAACAACAACGAATCATAATTACACCAGGGTTTGTAGAATTAGGTGAAGTTCAAGAAGTGGAAAACGAGGCATTTGGAGAATATATGTCTGATTGTGTTGATGAAGTTATTTTAGTTGGAGAGCGTCAAACGAAAAGTATTTTATATGGATTAAAAAAGATGCAATATCCAAGGGAACATATTTATCTTACAAGTGATATAGAGGAAGCATTTTGTGTGTGTAAAAAAATAGTAAAGAAGCATGCTGTTGTTTTAATTGAAAATGATTTACCAGATGTTTATCAGCATTAATGCACAATTTTCTTAGGCATGAATATACTACCATTGAGAAGGGATGGGTTTAATATCATGCAAATACATGTAGCGGTTGTGTTTGGTGGAAAATCAGTAGAACATGAAATTAGTATATTGTCAGCAATGCAAGTAATTGCAGCAATGCCAGAGAAATATAGCGTACTTCCTATTTACATTTCAAAAGAAGGAAGATTGTATTGTGATTCTAGTTTCACAGAAGTAGATATATTTAAAAATTTAGCAAATGTATGTCTTGAAAAATATGAAGTTCAGTTTGTGAAGAAATATCGTCAAGTTTATATAAAGTGGAATCAGTTTCATATATTAAAGGCATATGAACCAATTGATTTTGTACTTCCTATCTTACATGGAACAAATGGAGAGGACGGAAATTTTCAAGGGTTTTTAAAAACATTAGATATTCCATTTGGCTTTAGTGATGTATTATCTACAGCTATAACTCAGGATAAAGTTGCGATGAAGATGATTTTACAAGATCGTGGATTACCAATTACACCATGGTTTTATTGGTATAAATATCAATCATTAGATGAGAATTTATATGCAAAAGCATCTCGATTAGGATATCCAATGATTGTAAAACCAAGCAATTTAGGAAGTAGTGTTGGAATCATGATTGCAAATGATGGGGAAATGTTAAAAGAAGCTATAGAGAATGCATTTCAATATGATGATAAAGTGGTGATTGAAAAATTAATCACTCCTCTTCAAGAATTTAATATATCTGTTAAAGGAAATGCTAAAAAACAAAGTTGTAGTGTCATTGAAGAAGTTAAAAAAGATGATTGTATTTTATCTTATCAAGATAAGTATGAAAAAGAAAATAATAGCAAAGGAATGGCAAGTGCATCAAGAATAATTCCTGCTTATCTTTGTAAAGAAGAAGAGGAACAAATAAAAGAATATGCACTTTCTACATTTCAAGTATTACATGCAGAAGGAGTTGTACGCATTGATTTTTTAATGAATGCGAAAACAAGAGATTTATATGTGAATGAAATGAATTCGATTCCAGGATCGATGGCGTATTATTTATGGGAGGCAAGTGGAACATCTTTTACTGAATTAATTGATGATGTCATTTCATTAGGAATTGAACGTTATCGCAATCAACATAAGTTAATATATACATTTGATACGAATGTACTACAGAAAAATAATAAGCAGGGAATAAAAAAATAAAAGATGAATTTCATCTCAGCTTGTTGATATACTACCTTATTTTAAAAACAAATAAAATCAATTTAGATAAAGTGACGGAAAGCTACTAAATTACAGATGATTTTAGGTTAAAATACCTTGAAATCATCTTTTTTTATATCAAAGTGGAAATTAAAAAAAGACCGAATGACAAAGTCTGCTCGACGAGTGACTTTGCCAACGGTCTGAAATAAAAGATAAATTTCATCTTTTATTTTTTTTGATTATTGAGTCTTTCTAATAAATAATATAAGCGTACTTTATCTTTTTCATTTGGTGGTATATTCACATTGTATAAATAATGTTGTAGAACGTCTGCATCTTTTAGTGTTTCAGCAAAAGGACTGTCTTGTCTGCTTAATTTGTTGGAGTGGCAAGCAATTGCATTACAGACTGTTAAAATTTCACCTTCTGTGAATAGATTTGATTCTTCTAATATATGTTTTGCTAATGTGGCGCTATGCTCAGCATGAACAGAATGAGGACAATTTTCGGCATAAAGTGAAATATCATGCAACATGGCTGCAATACAAGCTAATTCGATATCTTCATTACGCAAGCTAGCTAGAATAGCTACTACTTGGGCAACTCCATATGTGTGAATGTAAGCAAATTTACGAAGATTTTCTTGACTTAGTTGTGTGATTTGTGAATCGACTTTTTCACGAATATACTCTAAACGATCCATTGAATCCCTCCTATATAAAAACAAAAAAACTGATATAGTATATGCTACATCAGTCTTTTTTATGAATTATAAAGAATTATTCAGTTACTACTGTAACATTACTAGCTTGTTGACCACGATCGCTATCAACAACATCAAAAGTTACGTTTTGTCCTTCTTCTAATGTACGGAATCCATCGCATTGGATGCTTGAATAATGTACGAATACATCTTTACCTTCATCAGAAGTAATGAAACCATAACCTTTCTCTGCATTAAACCATTTTACTTTACCTGTACTCATGTTTAGTACCTCCTTATATTATCTAATAAGAAGCACTCAAATGTATAAAAAAATCACAGTCCCTTGGATCTTGTACACATGAGTTATAAATACAATTCCGAGAACTTGTGAATCTTGAAATCATAATTATTGCTTTTTATTACATACAAACAATACCACTTATTAGATATAAAGTCAAATGTTAATTTGCAAATTTAAAAAAGAATGAAAGCAGTTTCATAATTGTATGATTTGGTTTATAATGATATTATAAATATAGTAAAATGGAGGTAGACGAAGGATGTTAATTAAAGATGAAAATTTGCGAGTTGCAATAGCAAGACAGTTAAATATAAAAGAAGAAGAAATAGATGAAGAAAAGATGAAAAAATTAACAAGATTGTCTGCGAGAAGTTCTGAAATTGTTTCTTTAGATGGCTTAGAAGCTGCGGTTAATTTGGAATATTTAGATTTGTGCGGAAATAATATTGAAGACTTAAATCCAATCAAAGAATTAAGAGAAATTGAATATTTGAATTTATCTAAAAATATGTTACGTGATATTCAAGCATTACGTGAATATCGTCAATTAGTCCGTTTAGATATTTCTCGCAATAATTTATATACGATGGATATTAGTGCCATTGCAGGTATGATTAATTTACGAGAATTAAATTTAGAGCGTAGTAAGGTAGATAATCTTGTATACTTGGAAAATGTAAAGAAATTAAATGTACTTTATACAAGTATTGAAAATGGTCCTTTTCCATTAGGAATCTTAGGAACTTTAGACAATTTAAAAGAACTTCATATGAATAAAATGTGGTTATACGATATTGCAGATTTAAACTATTTAAAGAATATTGAAGTGTTGGATCTTTCTACAAATTTATTTTCAGATTTATCACCAATTCAGTATATGAAGAAAACATTACGTAAATTGAATTTAACGAACAATCAATATTTAAAGGATTGTAGTATGTTAGAAGAATTTCCAAACTTAGAAGCATTAGATTTATCATTCGATAAGATTAATGATTTTTCATTTTTAAAGAAATTAAAAAATCTTAAAGAATTACGTTTAATTCAATGTGGGATGACAGATTTACGTGATTTAAAAGGATTAACAAAATTAGAAAAATTAGATATTTCAGAAAATAAAGTAAAACATACAGAAGTTTTAAGAGAAATGAAAAATTTAGTTTATTTTAAAGCAAGTTGTTGTGAATTAGAAGACATTGAATTCTTGAAAAATGCAAAAGAATTAGGAGAAGTCAATGTATATAACAATAATATTAAAGATATTAGTGTTTTAAAAGGTTGTGAAAAGATGACAACTCTTGATGTTGGAAACAATGATGTTAAGGATATTACTTGCATCCGTGATATGAAGAATTTAGAGTGCTTAAGTTTAGCTCATAATAATATTGAAAGTATTGAACCTTTGGAAAAATTAGTGAATTTAAGTAAAGTAGATTTATATGATAATGTTATTACAGATCTTACACCTTTAAAAAATCTAAAATTACTTACTTCTTTACGATTGGATCATAATGGAATCATGGATTTAGCTCCGTTAAAAGATTTAATCTATTTAACTTCTTTGACATTGAAGGCAAATTATATAACAGATTTAACACCTATTAAAAACTTGAAAAAACTTTGTGAATTACGTCTAGACGATAACCCAATTGAAGATATTTCTATGTTAGAAGATATGGAATATTACGATAAATTCTCTTATTAATATAAGGGATTTATTTAAGTT
>RCNI01001796.1_pt1 | contig 11063 bp, 6 predicted proteins | sample 2041151 | NCBI WGS metagenome assembly RCNI01 (sample SAMN09708214, study PRJNA481090) | feces metagenome | isolation source: feces | place: Antarctica: Albino Rookery
CACTACCACTGCCACTAAGTTCGTGAATGTTGGTGCTGTTGCTGAGCTGGATGTTGCTGTTACTGTGAAGGCCGCTGCTGTCACCGCTTCTCCTGCTGCCCTGACTGCTGATAGTACTCACACTACTGTGACCACTACTCTGTCTGTGTCTAACGGCGGTGCATATGGCACTCCCGCTGTTGCAGTGACTACTACTGTTGGTACTGCTAACAATCCTTCCGATGTGACTGCCACTATTTCTGGCAATACTCTGACCCTGGCCTTTGCGGGCGGTCTGACTCTGGATGCTGGCGATGTGTACACTGTTACCGTTCCCTGCACCAACGTCGATGGTACTGCTGGTACTTCCGCAACTGTCACTCTGACTTGGAAGTAAGTTCTTCTGAAATTCAGAAAAGCTAATCAAAACTCATTCGTGAGTTGAGATAAGAAATCCCCCCGGATTCGTCCGGGGGGATTTTTTTATCTGCTGTGGGTGCGCTCTCCGTCCCTCTCGAGATAGGGGAGAGGGGCCTTTGTCCGAGCAGTGCGGAAAATTTACCCCCTTAGACAAATGGTGCAAGGTGTATATTGGGCTTTTTCCGATTTCGCTGTATACTAGTGTAGGTATACGGCCTCTTTTCCTGCGGGGAGGGAGGCAGAAATGGAGTGCGATTCATGGAATCCAAAGAAAAATCCAGTTTTATGACCAAATTATCTACCTTTATCGTAGATAAGCGGAACATTTTCTTCCTGTTCTTCATAGCAGCCTGTATCTTTTCCGTGGTGTCCTCCACCTGGGTCAAAACAAACGACGACATTACAACCTACTTACCGGAGGAGACGGAGACCCGGCAGGGCCTCACCATTATGGATGAGCAGTTCACCACCTACGCCACCGCCCGTGTCATGGTGGAGAATATTGACCTGCCCACCGCGCTGGAGCTCTGCGATCAGCTGGAGAAGGTCACCGGTGTTACCTCTGTGGACTTCTACGACCCAGATAAAGAGGACAGCGTCCTCTCGGACTACTATAAGGACACCAAGGCCCTCTATAACCTCACCTTTGACGGCGAGGTGGCTGACGACATCAGCCTTGAGGCCAAAAATGGCGTGGTCAAGCTGCTGGAGCCCTACGACAGCTACATCAGTACTGAGGTAGGCGGGGGACTGGCAGAGCAGCTGACCAAGGAAATTGCCATCGTCATGGTGGTTGCCGTGTTCATCATCGTGACGGTGCTGCTCTTTACCTCCAAGACCTACTTGGAGGTTCCTGTACTGCTGCTGACCTTTGCAACGGCCGCCCTGTTGAATATGGGCACCAACTACCTCATGGGTGAGATCTCTTTCGTCACCAACTCTGTGGCCGTCATCTTGCAGCTGGCTCTGGCCATTGACTACGCCATTATTCTCTGTCACCGCTTCACTGAGGAGCGGGAGACCCATGATGCCCGTCAGGCCTGTATCAACGCCCTGAGCAAGTCCATTCCCGAGATTTCCGGTTCCAGCCTGACCACCATTTCCGGCCTGCTGGCTATGACCTTCATGCAGTTCCGGCTGGGCTACGATATGGGTACGGTTCTGATTAAGGCCATTTTCTTCAGCCTGCTGTCCGTCTTTACCCTGATGCCCGGTCTGCTGATGCTCTTTGCTAAGGGCATGGACAAAACCCATCACCGCAGCTTTGTGCCCAAGATCGACGCCTGGGGCAGGATGGCGGTCAAGACCCGCTATGTCATCCCTCCCATTTTCATCGTCCTGATTATCGTGGGCTTTTTCCTGTCCAACCGCTGCCCTTATGTGTATGGCTATTCCACTTTACACACTTTTCGGCAGAATGAGTCCCAGATCGCCCAGGAGCGTATCGACGAGTCCTTTGGCGGGGAGAACATTATGGCCCTGCTGGTGCCCACCGGGGACTATGACAAGGAGAAGAAGCTGCTGGAGGATTTGGAGGACATGGAGGGCATTGACTCCGCTCTGGGCCTTGCCAATATTGATGCCATGGACGGCTACAAGCTCACCGACTCCCTGACCCCCCGCCAGCTGGCTGAGCTGATGGATTTGGACTATGAGGCCATGCAGGTGCTCTATGCCGCCTACGCCGCCGACAGTGAAGACTACGGTAAAATCGTAGGCGGTCTTGGGGATTTCGGCGTGCCCCTCATTGATATGGTGTTCTTCATCTACGACCAGAAAGAAGAGGGATTCATCACGTTGGACGACGACATGGAGGAGACTCTGGACGACCTCCATGAGCAGTTGGTGGATGCGAAGTTGCAGCTGGCCGGGGATAAATATTCCCGCTTTCTGTTGAAGCTGAATCTGCCGGAGGAGAGTCAGGAGACCTTCGACTATCTGGATGAAATTCACCGCACCGCTGCCCGGTATTATGACAACCATGTGTATCTGGTGGGTGAGTCCACCAGTGACCGGGATCTGGCTAAGTCCTTCCAGCGGGATAATGTGCTGATTACCGTGCTGAGCGCCCTATTCGTCATCATCGTTCTGGTATTCACCTTCCGGTCTGCCGGTCTGCCGGTGCTGCTGATTCTGGTCATTCAGGGCAGTATTTGGATCAACTTCTCTTTCCCGTATTTGATGAAATCCAATCTGTTTTTCCTCAGCAGCCTGATCGTCAGTTCCATCCAGATGGGTGCAAATATCGACTACGCCATTGTGATTTCCAGCCGATATATTGAGTTGAAACAGCGAATGAAGCCCAAGGACGCCATTGTGCAGGCCCTGAATCTGGCCTTCCCAACCATCGTTACCTCTGGCACCATCCTTTCCTCTGCCGGTATCCTGATTTACTTCCTGACATCTGAGCCTGCAATCACCGCTATCGGTGAGTGCCTGGGCCGCGGCACGCTGATTTCCATGCTGCTGGTGCTGGGCGTGCTGCCCCAGATCCTTGTGCTGGGTGATACCATTATCGAGAAAACCTCCTTTATCCTCAAAGCGCCTAATCCGCCCAGACGGGCCAGCGGCACCCTCCGTGTCCACGGTCGTGTGCGCGGCTACGTCAACGGTATTGTGGATGCCGAGGTTCACGGTGTCATTCAGGGCAGCCTGAACGCCATTGTGGAATCCGGGTCCCTGGAAGAGGCCCCGGATCAGGAGGAAAAGCGTTTGCCCGCAGTAGAAGAGGAGGCGCAGCATGAAACAAAATAAGAAAATCACTCAGGTGCTGTCTGTCCTTCTGGCTGTACTGCTGACCCTGAATCTGGCTGCCCCCATGGCCCATGCTGATGAGGAAAGCACCGTTGTTCACATTGCGTCTATGGAGGACTGGAAGCAGCTTGTTCGTCAGTGCCGCATGGATAGCTGGTCTACTGGTATTACCGTTGTTCTGGATCAGGACATTGTTCTCCCGAAAGACGCATCCATTCCCATCTTTGGCGGCACCTTCGATGGCTGCGGCCACACCCTGAAACACCTTGCCCTCACGGACGAGGGCGATCATCAGGGCCTGTTCCGCTATCTCCAGGCGGGGGGCGTGATTCAGAATCTGACCGTTTCCGGTACGGTGACCCCCAGCGGGGACGCGGTTTCTGTTGGAGGTCTGGTGGGCAGCAACAGCGGCACCGTGAAAAATTGCACCTTTGTGGGCGCGGTGGCTGGTACAGACACCGTTGGCGGCATTGTGGGTGTCAATCAGGCCGAGGGCCGCATTGTGGACTGCACCATGCAAAGTGGTGCCGTGTCCGGTGAGCACTACACCGGCGGTATCGTAGGCGATAACCGGGGCGCGGTGATCCACTGCGTCAACCGGGCACAGATCAACACCCAGGCCATTGAGCCCACCCCCGATCTGGAGGACATCGACCTGGAAAAGCTGAACCGGGTGGAGAATCTGCCCTCCTGCACCGACAGCGGCGGCATTGCCGGTTACTCTGGCGGCCTGCTGCAAAGCTGCACAAACTTTGGCACTGTGGGCTATCCCCACATGGGCTACAACGTGGGCGGTATTGCCGGGCGGCAGATGGGCCAGATGATAGACTGCTCCAACAGCGGCTCTATCCGGGGCCGTAAGGATGTCGGCGGCGTGGTTGGTCAAGCTGAGCCCTTTACAGAGCTGAAATACCAGGAGGACACCCTGAAAAAACTGGCCCGTGAGCTGGATAATCTCAGCAGCCTGATGAACTCAGCACTAGACAGCACCGACGACACCAGACACGCCATCAGCGACCATCTCACCACCATCTCCGGCCATGCCGACAGCGCCCAGTCCAACGTCTCCGACCTGTTGGATGAGCTGGAATCTGTGGGCGATCAGACCGTGGATGTGGCCAATGATCTCTCCGGTCGTGTTCGCGATTTCATGGACGACATGGAGCGGGTTACCGGGGGCATGGAAAAGGCCTCCGACCGCTTGACCGACGGCCTGCGCACTATGCGGGAGGCCGCCAGAAAAGCCGGCTCTGCCCAGGGCCCCCTTGAGAATGCGGCAAACGACTTTGAGCAAAGCCTTGCCACCCTGAAAAAGACCATTGAAGATTTGGCTGCACGGATTCCCGCACCGTATGCCCCCGGCGATCCCCCCGTGATACCCGAGATCTCGAAGGAGGATTTGGAAGAGCTGGAAACCGCCATTCTGGGCATTCAGGATTTGATTCGGATTTGCCAAGGCATTGCCGAGAGTGGTTTTGGTGACGCGCTGGATCAGATGACAGATGCCTCTAACCATCTCACCGAGGCGGGGCAGATCGTGCAGTCTACCCTGAAAATCATGGAGGATGCCCTGTGGGAATTGTCCCGCAGCTCTAACCACATGTCCAGCGCCTTTGGCGACCTCACCGATGCCATCAATGCGCAGAATGAGCTGCCGCAGCTGGAACTGCCAAAGCTCTCTCCCGAGTTCCACGAGACAGAAGGTGCTCTCCGGGAAAGCATGACCTCCCTGACGGATGAATTGGAGCGGATGAACCAGACCGCCAATCTGGGCGGTGATGTGCTGTCTGACCAGATGAAGCAGGTGAATCACCAGTTCAATGTCATCACCAATGTGCTGCGCCACGCCGGAGACGAGTTCGACAACCCCGATCTGGTGGTGGATGTTTCCGACGACGCCCTCAACGACGTGACCGTGGGCCGTTTGCAGAGCTGCCGCAATGACGGCGACGTGGCGGGTGACGTGAATATCGGCGGCGTTGTGGGTTCTATGGCCATTGAACTGGACTTTGACCCCGAGGACGACGTACAGAAAAACGGCAATAAATCCATGAAGTTCCAATACCTGACCCGGGCCGTGGTGCACAGCTGCACCAACCGGGGCAGCATTACCGCCCGCAAGGACTGCGCAGGCGGCATTGTGGGCCGCATGGATCTGGGTATTGTGGTTAACGCCCAGAGCTATGGCCGCATCGAATCCACCAACGGCGAAGAGGTGGGCGGCATTGCCGGACGCTCTGATGCCATTATCCGGGATTCCTGGGCCAAGTGCAGCCTGTCTGCCCAGCGCAAGGTGGGCGGCATTGCGGGTATCGGTACCGACATTCAGGGGTGCAGATCTCTGGTGAAAATTGAAGACGGCGCGTCCCGCCTTGGTGCCATTGCCGGCGATGCCGAGGGCATCGTCTCCCGCAATGTTTTCGTCAGCAATACCCTGGGCGGCGTGGACGGCGTCAGCTACGAGGGGAAGGCAAGACCCGTCAGCTGGGAGGAATTTCTGAACATTGAGGACATTCCTCAGGATTTCCGGGCGTTGACTCTGAATTTCTATGATGAGGACGGCCTGATGAAAACCGTCAACGTCCCCTTCGGCCAGCCCATTCCCCCTGAGGATATCCCCAAGGTGCCCGCTAAGCCCTGCTGCTACGGCGCGTGGGAGGATTTTGACGAGAAGTGTGTCACCTTCGATCAGGAGATTCACGCCGTATACACGCCCTGGCTGTCGTCTGTGTCCAGCACTGACGGCAATATCCTGGCAGAAGGTGCCTTTGAACCGGACACCCGGCTGGTGACCAAAGAGCTGGAGACTCTGCCCACAGTGGAAGGCCGGAAGATCTGCGCCGGCTGGTCTGTCCAGCTGGAGGATACCGACGGCGAGTTCACTGCTTTGCGCGTGAAGCTGCCGGAGAAGGTACACAGTGCTGAACTGTGGGTGACGGACAGTGACGGCGTTTGGACGGCGCTGTCCACCACCACCGAAAGCAGCTACCTCCGGGCCGAGTGGACTGGCACAGATACCCAGGTCATCGTGGTCAAGGCCCAGCCCAATATGACCCTGGTGATTCTGGTCGTCGGCCTTGTTCTGCTGGCCATCTTCCTGCTGGTGAATCACCATAAGGCCAAGGGCGGCAAGCCCAAACAGGCAAAGCCGAAGAAGGAGAAGAAGGAAAAAAAGGAAAAGAGACACGGTTAAGCCGTGCCTCTTTTCTTTCGTCTGGTTTCTTTTACGCAAGCAGACTTTGACTTGACAAATGCAACAAAACCCCGTATATTTATAACAGCGTTATGAATCAATGTCAGAAACCGGGAGGACACCACATGGCAAGACAGATTGAAGGCGTAGCCCAGAGAGTTCTGGAATGTGCCCGAGAGGAATTTTTGGAAAAGGGCTATCTGGATGCATCACTCCGTGAGATCGCCAGAGCCGCGGATACCAGTACAGGCTCTATATATACCCGCTTCGGGGACAAGGCCGGACTGTTCCGGGCATTGGTGGAGCCGGAGGCCGGGGAGCTGAAAGCCATGAGTCAGGAGCTGGTACAGCCTGCGGATGCCCAACAGTTTTCCCTGTATGCCCACCCCAAGATCCTGGATTTCGTTTATACCCACTTCGACACCTTCTATTTGCTGGTTCAGGCGGCCCACGGCAGTGAGTACGCCGGGTATGTGGATGAGCTGGTGGAGCTGGAAGAGCGCCACACCTGCGAGTATTTGGAGCAGGTGGGGTATGATATCGCGCTGCAAGAGCCTGCTGTGCGGGAATTCCTGCACATTCTGGCTACGGCCTATTGTGATGGCATCTTCGAGCCTGTGCGCCACAAAATGTCCCGGGAGAAGGCCGAGGCTTATATCCGCCTGTTTGAGACCTACCATCTGGCAGGCTTCCGGGCCATCTTCCAGCAAAGCCCTGAGAGTTAAACAAGACAAAATACCCCCTGCTGCATGTCTCTTGCAGCAGGGGGTATTGCTATGCAGTAAACAGGGGAGATCAGGCAATTTCCAGTCCGGTGCCCTGTCTCCGTCGGCAGAAGCCCCGCAGCGCGCCGGCAATCAGCTGCTGACCCGCCGTATTGGGATGGGTGCCATCCACGCACATCAGGCTGCCCAGATCGCCGTGAGAGAGAAATTCACCCCGGACATCCAGCAGCGCCGTGCCCTCCTCCCAGGCCAGCTGCTCCACCGCGCGGGAGTAGCGCTCCTGATGAGTGTAGATGGTGTGGGTATCGCCCAGCCACTGGTGGACGGCCTCCTGATTGAGGTCTGCACACCACCAGTCAAAAAACCGTTGGGGAATCAGGGGCGGGAGGGTCATCAGAATCGGCTCCATCCCATTTTCCCGCACCTTGCGGATCAGGCGGCGATAGTTCTCCACATACTCTGCCAGTGCTACGGTGGGGAAGTGCTCTCCGGCGGGGTCAGCGGCAATCTCTGCCCAGTTGAAATTACATTCATTACCGCCGAAGTCCATCAAAACCGCGTCCCAGTGGCTTCCCTTTTGCAGGAAGCGGTCTAGCAGCCGTTCACCGTTCAGGGAGGTGGCCCCAAATCGGGACTTATTTTCAATAGAGAGGTCAAATTCTCTCTGTATGCCCGCTAAATCCATGTCGTTTTGCGGAATATAGCGATGATTCTCTTCATCGACCTGAATGCCCTTTAATACAGAATCTCCTAACAGAAGAAGATTAGTCAGCCCGTTCATGTCGGCACCTCAAAACTACGTTATCTGGTATTGAATACTATATTACACGGTATTAGCAAAAAGTCAAGAGAAATATACTGCACAAAATTTCCTGTTTCCTTTCCCGGAATCTATGGTATAATAAAAACAAATGTTCGATTTCGAGGAGGGGACACCATGCGTACCTATGCGGCCATTGATCTGAAATCCTTTTACGCCTCGGTGGAGTGCATGGATCGTGGGCTGGACCCCCTGACTACCAATCTTGTGGTGGCAGACCGGAGCCGCACGGAAAAAACCATTTGTCTCGCGGTGTCTCCCTCGCTGAAGGCCCTGGGCATCCCGGGCCGCGCCCGCCTGTTTGAGGTGGTGGAAAAGGTGGGGCTGGAAAATGCCCGTCGAAAGGAAAGGGCACCAGAGCGGGCCCTGCTTGGGGCCTCTGCCCAGGCCCCGGAGCTGGCGGCCCACCCGGAATACGCCGTGGATTACCTGGTAGCGCCGCCCCGCATGGCCCGGTATATGGAGGCCAGCGCAAAGATCTATCAGGTCTATCTCCGCTATATTGCCCCGGAGGATATTCACGTATATTCTATTGACGAGGTCTTTCTCGATCTCACCGCCTATCTGGACACCTACCATCTCACCGCCCGGGAACTGACCATGAAGATCATTTTGGACGTGCTGCACACCACGGGAATTACCGCCACAGCCGGGATTGCCCCCAACCTCTATCTCTGCAAAATCGCCATGGACATTCGGGCAAAGCACATTCCCCCCGACCGGAACGGGGTGCGCATTGCAGAGCTGGATGAGTTGGAGTACCGCAGAGTGTTGTGGGACCATCGGCCCCTCACCGATTTCTGGCGGGTAGGAAAGGGGCTGGCCGCCAAGCTGGAGGCCCACGGCCTTTACACCATGGGAGACATTGCCCGGTGCTCCCTGGGCGGGCCGGAAACCTATTACAACGAGGCTTTGCTGTATCGGCTCTTCGGTGTCAACGCGGAATTGCTGATTGACCATGCATGGGGCTGGGAGCCCTGTACCATTGCCGATATCAAGGCCTACAAGCCGGAGAACAGCAGCATTGCCTCCGGGCAGGTGCTTCGTGATCCTTATACCTTCCAGAAGGCCCGTCTGGTGGCCCGGGAGATGGGAGAGGCCCTGGCTCTGGATCTGGTGGAAAAGGGGCTTATTTGCGATCAGCTGACGTTGACGGTTGGCTATGACCGGGAAAACCTGCTTGACCCGTCCCGGAAAGCCCAATACCATGGCCCGGTAACCAAAGACCCCTACGGCAGGGCCATTCCCAAACCTGCCCATGGAACCGCAAATCTGGGGAAGGCCACCGCCTCCACCCGCCGGATTCTGGAGGGCCTGCTGCCCCTCTTTGATCGGGTGGTGGACCCGGGGCTGCTGGTACGGCGGCTGAACGTCTGCGCCAATCATGTGGTGCCGGAGAAAGACGTGGTGCAGGAAACCTGTCAGCAGCTTGACCTCTTCACCGATCAGGCCGCAGAAGCAGAGGAGGAGGCCATGGAGCAGCGGGAACGGCAGATTCAGAATACAGTGGTATCCATCCGGAAAAAATTAGGCAAGAACGCCATCGTCAAGGGCTGTGATCTGGAGGAAGGGGCCACGACCATGGAACGGAATCAACAGATTGGAGGACACCGGGCATGAGGAGACAGTACGATGATATTCTGTATTTACCGCACCCCGTTTCACCAAACCGCCCCCACCTGTCCCGTGCCCAGCGAGCCGCCCAATTCGCCCCCTTTGCCGCCCTCACCGGCTACGAGGCCGCTGTCCGGGAGGCGGGGCGGCTGACTACGCCGCGGCGCAGTCTGGACGAGGAACAGAAAGCCCTTTTGAATGAACAGCTGCATCTGGCCGCAGAGGGCCGGACACCCGCGGCCTTTACCTGGTTTGTCCCGGATGCCCGGAAGTCCGGCGGGGCCTACGTGACCCATGCGGGCACGATTCGCCACATAGATCAGGCTCAGGGAACGCTTTACCTCACCGACGGGACAGCCATTCCCATCGCGGAGCTGGGAGCGCTTCATCCCGTGGAGGAGGACAGCGGGGCGTGCTGACCCACAGCCCCCGAGAGAAACTGCGGCCACGTTCTCCTAGCGGGGTGTTTTTCTGAATTTTCTCCATGAAACAGGCAAAATCTCTTCCTTTTCAGAGGGGTTCCTATTGCAATGCATGACAAGATTAGATAAAATATAGCAAGATTTGATAAAGAGGATTGCAACCTGATCCTTTCGTTTTGGGGGAATACCATTGGACAACGCAGTATACAAAAAATTACAGGAGCTCTGCAAAGAGTTTCGTATTGCATATCCGGTATGTGGTGCCGAGGAAATCAATCAGGGCATCATCAACCAGACCTATAAAGTGACAACTCTGCGGCCGGACAACACGGAAAAATCCTATATGGTGCAGAAGATCAACACGCTGGTGTTCACTACACCTGTGCAGGTGATGGAGAATATTGACAAGGTGACGGAGCATCTGCGCAGCAAGCTGCCGGGCAAAACCGCCCTGCATTTCCACCACACCGAAGAAAGAAAAAATTACGTCTCTGACGAGGACGGCTTCTGGCGGCTGTCCAACTACATTCCATCCCGCACCTTCGACATCTGCCACGATCTGGACATCATTCAAAACGCCGGCAAGGCCTTTGGCGAGTTTCAATACCTGCTGTCAGACTTCGACGCGGAGCTCCTCTATGAGACCATCTCCCATTTCCACGACACCCAGCGCCGCTACCAGCACCTGAAGGACGTGGCCGAGGTGGATGCTCGGGGCCGCCGGCAGTATGTCGTCTCAGAATTGAAATGGCTGATTTCCATGCGGGAGAAGGCCTGCACCCTGTCTGCCATGCGCCGCAGCGGAGAGCTGCCGGTTCGGGTGACCCATAACGACACCAAGATCAACAACGTGCTCTTTGAAAAAGAAGGCCCGGAGGCCATTGTGGTCATTGATCTGGACACAGTGATGCCGGGTCTGGTGGGCAATGACTTCGGCGATGCCATTCGCTTTGCGGGAAATACCCAGGCCGAGGACTGCCCGGATATCAGCAAAGTCACCTTGAATCTGGACGTTTTCCGGGCCTTTGCCCATGGCTTTCTCTCCCAGACAGCATCCATCCTGACCCAGACAGAGATCGACACTCTGGCCCTCAGCTGCTTCGTCATGACCACAGAGTGCGCCGTCCGGTTTCTGG
>RCNI01008230.1_pt1 | contig 11061 bp, 11 predicted proteins | sample 2041151 | NCBI WGS metagenome assembly RCNI01 (sample SAMN09708214, study PRJNA481090) | feces metagenome | isolation source: feces | place: Antarctica: Albino Rookery
TTATTATATTAAATATTTTAGAAATGGTTTAATAAATTTTAGAACAGTTATGTGAAAATGGTATTTATATTTATTTTATGGATGATCAAGAAATTAAAAAAATATTAATCTTGAAATAAAAAATCTTATACCTATATTTGCATATAGATATAAGAAAAATGACGACAAATAATTGTGATTATTTAAAAAGTGTGAACATTAATGCCATTAAACAAATAGCAAAATGAAATTGAAAGGAGATTATGCCACACATGGAGTAATTAAATATAGATTTAAATCATGGTCTAAACTTTAAATATAAATAATTTGTAAAAACAAACCAAAAATTTTAAAAACATTAGTGAAAATTAAAAACATAAGTAAGGTTATAAAGAATATGAGTTACAAGCACAAAGCTTGAATCAATTTAAAGTCAATACACAATTGACATATAGTTAGTTCATAATATATTAATTATGTAATTACATCAGTGAACATAGTAGAAAAACACGATGTAGCTACACTTAATATATTTATAGTCCCGCATTAAATAATAGTTAGTAAATATCTAATGCATAATTAATTAAAAAAAGGATAATGTATAATAAAAATCATTTTATAATGATTGTTGAATAAAATAAAAAAAGTCTTAAAAACAGCTTTGATAAGCTATTTTTAAGACGATACTTTTATGGAGGCACCACCCAGATTTGAACTGGGGCATAAAGCTTTTGCAGAGCTCTGCCTTACCACTTGGCTATGGTGCCATTTGGAGCGGAATACGAGGCTCGAACTCGCTACCTCCACCTTGGCAAGGTGGCGCTCTACCAGATGAGCTAATTCCGCAAATTGGTGCTTCCGGACGGAATCGAACCATCGACACGGGGATTTTCAGTCCCCTGCTCTACCGACTGAGCTACAGAAGCATAAATGGCGACCCGGAACGGGATCGAACCGTCGACCTCTAGCGTGACAGGCTAGCGTTCTAACCAGCTGAACTACCGGGCCATTTAAACCAATTATATACCCAAAGCAAGATTAAATCTTGCTTTGGTATGTGGTGGGAACAACAGGGCTCGAACCTGTGACATCCTGCTTGTAAGGCAGACGCTCTCCCAGCTGAGCTATGCTCCCAAGTCGTTGCTTGCAACGTGTTATATAATACATTAAAACTTTCGAAATGTCAATACTTTTCTTAAAATTTTTTAAAGAGATTTTTCAATAAGTTTTTTAATGTCATTTGGAGTGAAAATATACTTCTTTTCGCAGAAGTGACATTCTACTTGAGTATCCTCTTTTGAATCAGCCATTTCCTTCAAATTTTCAATGCCAGTACTAATCAAAGCGTTTTCAACTCTTTGTCTTGAACAATTACATCTATACTCTGTATTACTCTCATCGAGCTTATCAATTTCGATACCATCCATTGCAGCTTTAGCAATATCATCAGGTGTGAAATTATTTGTAAGCATTTTAGTAACTGAATCAATTTTAGCCATATTAGCTTCAATCTTATCAATCATTTCATCTTCGCAACCTGGCAACAATTGAATAATAAAGCCACCAGCTTTTTCAACTGTCAAGTCAGCATTAACGAGAACGCCTAAAGCACATACAGACGGCGTTTGCTCAGAAGTAGCAAAATAGTTAGTAATATCCTCTGCAATTTCGCCACTTACTATTGGAGTTTGACCCACATAAGGCTCACGCATACCAATATCTTTAATGATATACATATTGCCGTTAGTACCTACTGCGCCTCTAACGTCTAATTTATTATTCTCATTAAGAGGAATTTCAACAACTGGATTTTGAATATACGCTCTAGCGTTGCCCATATAATCTGAAACACAAATCATATCGCCAACTGGACCGCCACCATTCATTCTCAATGTAATGGAATCCTCTTTATTCTTTAACATATCACCCATCATTGAGCAACCAGTTAAAAGTCTACCCAAAGCAGCAGTAGCTGTTGCTGATGTTTTATGAATTTGTTCCATTCTTGCGACCATATCAGTAGAATCGCAAGCAATTATAAATGCACTACCGTCATGAGTAATGTATCTTACTATCTTTCCCATTATTTCACCTTTTTACACACAAAATAGACCCTTTGTGTATCATCCTTTGGTTTATCCCTAGTTAGCTCTTCAAACACGCCTAAAACGGAAAATCCGACTGATTTAAGGCTATCATTCAAAAAGTCTAGCGAATACGCTTTCTCAATAAATTCCTCGCTATATCTATCATAGCTACTACCATTATATATGAACATATCGAGCAATATGCGTACTTTATTGTCTTCTTCACTTTCATTATCCCAAACGAGATAATAATCGTCGTCCTCAAACACAAAAGTGTTATCAGCTAAAACATTTTGGTGTTTATATATTGTATTCACGTCGAATACAAATAGACCATCATTTCTTAAACAATTATACACATTTTGAAATGTTTTTACAACATCACATTCATTATCTAAATGATTTATGCTATCTAGCGAACATATACACCCGTCAACTTCACGAGGCAGGTCAAAATTCTGCATTTTAGCACACAGTAATGATAAATCACATTCGTTCTCAAACGCCTTATTTGAGGCAATTTCGAGCATTTCCTGTGAAGCATCAATTCCTATAATGTTATAGCCTTTCTTAGCTAGTAAAACAGAAATTGAGCAAGTACCACAAGCTAAGTCTAAAATAGTTGAGCCGTGTTCAATATTGTTTTCATTAAAAAAGTCAGAAATGTACTCACTTCTGACTTCATAATCGACATTATTAGTTAAGCAATCGTATAGATTTGCGAAATAATTATAACTCATCTTTTTCGTTTTCTTCAATTCTTTTAAAAATCTTGTCGTACGCATCACAGCCATATTGTAAAGAACGGTTAACACGACTAATTGTTGCTGTGCTAGCGCCAGTTTCCTTAACGATGTCAGTATAAACGCAATCATCTGACAACATTTTAGCAACCACGATTCTTTGGCTTAATGCCTTTAATTCCTGTATAGTACATAAATCTTCGAAAAAGTCATAACACTCTTCTCTAGTTTCGAGTGCTAATATGGCTTTAAACAAAAAATCAAGATTAGGATCTTCTAATTTACTGTTCATATTTGCCTCCTTACAGACTTAATTCTTTAACACTGGATATTTTAACAAAATAAAGTGTAAAAGTAAAGAAAAATCCCCAAAAAATTTGGGGATTTTAAAATTATTCCTTAATTAAATCATCATAGAAATCAAAGCAATCAAATGTAGCAAAATAGTCCTTAGGAGTTTCTGCTCTTCTAATCATCTTTGCAGTACCATCTTCTTGGAGAAGGATTTCAGCACTCTTGAGCTTACCATTATAGTTATAGCCCATTGAGAAGCCATGAGCGCCAGCATCATGAATAAATAGAATATCGCCTTTTTCAATCTTAGGTAATTTTCTATCTACTGCGAATTTATCACAGTTTTCACATAATGAACCAGTTATATCATAAGTGTAGTCACAAGGCTCGTTTTCCTTGCCTAATACAGTAATATGGTGGTATGCACCATAGATAGCTGGACGCATTAAGTTAACTGCACAAGCGTCAACGCCAACATATTCCTTATGAGTATGCTTTTCGTTAATAGCTGTTGTAACAAGGCCACCGTATGGAGCAAGCATAAATCTACCAAGCTCTGTGCATAATTTAACATCGCCCATACCAGCTGGAACGAGAACTTCTTCAAATACTTTTCTAACACCTTCGCCGATTTTTCTAATATCGTTTGGCTCTTGGTCAGGTCTGTAAGGTACACCTACACCACCAGAAAGGTTGATAAATGTAATATTTGCGCCAGTTTCTTTCTTCAAATCAACTGCAAGTTCAAACAATACCTTTGCAAGCAATGGGTAATAATCGTTAGTTACTGTGTTACTAGCTAAGAATGCGTGGATACCAAACTCTTCAACGCCCTTAGATTTCATAATCTTGAAAGCCTCAAATTTGCTCAGTTGTCATACCATACTTAGCGTCGCCAGGGTTGTCCATAATACCATTGCTGATTTTGAAAATACCACCTGGGTTATAACGGCAGCTCATTTTTCTAGGAAGTTTGCCACAAGCCTTTTCAACAGCTTCGATATGAGTAATATCATCAAGGTTGATAATACCACCTAAATCGTTACAATATCTGAACTCGTCAAGTGGTGTATCATTTGATGAAAACATAATATCGTCACCAGTTGCACCAATAGTTTTAGCCATCATAAGCTCTGTCTTTGATGAGCAGTCACAGCCACAACCATATTCTCTTAAAATGTTAATCAAAAATGGGTTTGGTGTAGCTTTTACTGCAAAATATTCCTTGTAGCCCTTGTTCCATGCAAATGCTTCTTTAAGTGCTTTTGCATTTTCTCTAATACCCTTTTCATCATAAAGGTGAAATGGTGTTGGGAACTCTTTGATGATTTCTTTAGCTTTTTCAAGTGTTACAAATGGTTTCTTTTCCATTCTATACTCTCCTCTGTTCTATTATTTATTTAAAGCATTTTCAATATGTTTTTTAACTTCATTTAGACCTAAGCCTGTTTGAGATGAATAAGCGATAATTGGCACATCGCCAGCTGGCTTTAATTCCTCAGCTGATAGCTCAAGTCTTGATTGAAATTCCTTAACCTTTAGCTTGTCCGCTTTAGTCATAACAATCATAAACGGAATGTTCATTGCTTTAAGAAATTCAATCATATTATAGTCATCAGCAGTTGGCTTATGGCGCATATCAACAAGCTGTACAACTAATCTAATATCACGACCAGATTGGAAAAAGCCTTCCATAAGCTCTCCAAATCTATCTCGTTCCTTTTTACTAATTTTAGCATATCCGTAACCAGGCAAATCGACAAACTTAATATTATCAACATTATAGAAGTTAATAGTTATTGTCTTACCAGGAACGGAACTAACTCTTGCTAAACCTTTTCTATTAAAAAGTTTATTTAGCAATGAGCTTTTACCAACATTTGAACGGCCAGCAAATACAATCTCAGGAACTGCTGATTGCGGAAGCTGAGCAGATATACCGAATGATGTTTCAAATTCAGCTTTGTTAAAGTTCATAATTCACCTACTGTGCAACACAAATATCAGTATTTGGTTGCTGACTATCAATAATAATGTTTTTGTCTTTTTTTAAGCTCTTTTTAAGCCTTTTTGGGCGTCTTTCAAGAGCAATATTAACAACTTCGTCGAATTTTGTAACGGTTATAAATTTAACGTTATTCTTAACCTCGTCACAAATTTCATCCAAGTCTTTTTCATTTTCCTTAGGAATAATAACTGTATCACAACCAGCCTTGTAAGCAGCCATTGACTTTTCTTTAAGTCCGCCAATCGCCATAGCCTTACCCTTAAGCGAAATTTCGCCAGTCATAGCTACATTAGATTTTATAGGAATTTGAGTAAGTTCACTCAAAATAGCTGTTGTAATTGCAAGACCTGCTGATGGTCCGTCCTTAGGAATAGCACCCTCTGGTGCATGAATATGTATATCTTTATTCTTATAAAAATAAGGGTCAATTCCATACTTATCCGCTTGACTTCTAACGAAGCTAACGGCAGTTTTTGCGCTTTCTTTCATTACATCGCCTAAATTACCAGTAAGCTCAATCTTACCAGTACCAGCCATTGACGCAACTTCAATCGGAAGCATTGTGCCACCAACAGAAGTCCAAGCAAGTCCGTTAACTGTACCGATTTGGTTATTTTGGCTAACTGTATCTTGCTGATATTTTTCAGCACCTAAGAAATCGCTCAAATTTCTATTATTTATGTTAACTGCCTTTGTGTCGTCGCTTTCTAGCTTTACAAGTGCTTTTCTACATAGCTTAGCAATTTGCTTTTCTAGTCCACGAACGCCAGCTTCTCTAGTATAACTAGCAATGATTTTGTAGATAGCTTTATCAGTTATTTTGAATTCCTTTGATGTTAAGCTATGCTTTTTCATCTCTTTTTTTACGAGATGTTTCTTTGCGATATTAAACTTTTCTTCTTCAGTATAAGAATTAAGCTCAATTATCTCCATTCTGTCATACAATGGACGGCTAATTGTTGATGTATCATTAGCAGTTGTAATAAACAAAACTTTGCTCAAATCAACTGGAAAATCAATATAGTGGTCTTCAAAAGTATTATTTTGCTCAGGATCTAACGCTTCTAACAAAGCAGAAGCAGGGTCGCCCTTATAATCACGAGAAATTTTATCAATTTCGTCAAGCAAAACTATTGGGTTCATTGAACCAGACTTGATTATCGAATCAATAATTCTACCTGGCATAGCGCCAATATAAGTTTTTCTATGACCTCTAATTTCAGCCTCATCATTGACACCACCAAGAGCGATACGAACATATTTTCTGTTCATTGCCTTAGCAAGTGATTTAACGATACTGGTTTTACCAACTCCAGGAGGGCCATACAAACAGATAATTTGACCAGCATAATCAGGATTACGCTTTAATACTGCGAGTGACTCGAGTATTCTAGTCTTAACCTCGTCTAAACCATAATGGTCTTTATCAAGTGTATTTTTAGCATTTACTAAATCGACATTGGTATCTGTATATTTGCCAAATGGAATTGCTAAACATTTATCTAAATAATTTGTAATAACTGAAATCTCGTGTGAGCCACTTGGCATTTTAGCGAGTTTATCGCATTCTAATTTGAGCTTTTCTTTGATTTCATCGCTACAATCAAGCTCTTTAATCTTCTTAGAATACTTTTCATAATCGCTACTGCCAGAGCCATTTTCGCCTAAAGCGTCGGAAATGACTTTCATTTCTTCACGCAAATAATACTCACGCTGATCCTTATCAATTTCAGCCTTAACTTTACGCTGAATTTCTGCTTCTATTTCTAAAGTAGAGTTTTCTTTTTTCAATAATACCAACAATTTCTTGAGCCTTGGCATAACAAGGTTTGTCTCAAGAATTGATTGTTTATCAGCATAATCAATAAATGTATTTGAACAAACAAAGTCGCTAAACTCATTAGGATCATCAATAGAAATGACCTTAGAGATAACTTCATTTGACACTTTTGTAATCATTGACGCATATTGTTCAAACTCATTCTTAATACTCGCATATAAGCTTCAGCTTCGCTCTTATCTACGCTATTATCAGCTTCAATCACATCAACACTACAACTGATATAAGGGCTTAACTTATTAAGTTCTTTAATATATCCCCTATCAATACCCTCAACAACGACTCTCAAGTTGCTTGAATTAGGTATTCTAATCATTTGCTTTATTTCACAAATGACACCAATTTTATATAAATCGTCAATTTTAGGATCATCACAAGACGCATCTTTTTGACTTACAAGAAAAATTCTTTGGCCATTTTTCATAGCGGTATTCAACGCAGTAATGCTCTTTTTTCTACCGACATCAAAATGCAAAGACATATTTGGAAACACAACTAGACCCCTTAGAGGAATCATAGGTATGTCAACTATATTATCTATGATATTATAATCCTTCATTGCACACTTTCCTTAAAATAATATACTTTAAACAAGCTAAAATATTATATACCAAAAAAATAAAAAAGGCAACATTTAAGTTGCCTTTTAGTTATTTTTGAATATCAGAAACCTTTAAATTTAAAGGTTCTTTATCCTTATTTCTACGAATTACAGGCTCAGCATTATGTCTAACGCAGTCTTCTGTAATAGTAATTTTTTCGATAGTATAATCAGTTGGTACTTTAAACATTAAGTCATTAAGTACACTTTCAAATACAGATCTAAGACCTCTAGCACCAGTCTTTCTCTCCAATGTAATATCGGCGATAGCGTCTAATGCTTCTGGCATAAATTCAAGCTCAACATTATCCATTTCAAATAGCTTAATATATTGCTTAACTATTGCATTTTTAGGTTCTGTCATAATCTTAACTAAAGCGTCTTTATCAAGATTTTCCAAAACGCTAATCACTGGAATTCTACCAATGAGCTCTGGAATTAAGCCATATTTAACCAAGTCGTGTTGAACTACATTATTTAACACATCTTTATCCTCAGCAATGTTGTTTTTAGACAAATCAGAATTGAAGCCTAAAGAATTTTTACCAATTCTCTTTTCAACAATCTTCTCAATGCCATCAAAAGCACCGCCACAAATAAACAAAATGTTTGATGTGTCAATTTGGATAAACTCTTGTTGCGGATGTTTTCTGCCGCCTCCAGGTGGAACATTAGAAACAGTACCCTCAAGGATTTTCAAAAGTGCTTGTTGTACACCTTCGCCACTAACATCTCTTGTGATTGAACGATTTTCGCTCTTACGAGAAATTTTATCTATTTCATCGACATAGATAATACCTCTTTGAGCTTTTTCAATATCAAAATCAGCAGCTTGGATAAGTCTTAAAAGAATATTTTCAACATCTTCGCCAACATATCCAGCTTCTGTAATTGTTGTAGCGTCAGCAATAGCAAAAGGTACATTAAGTATCTTAGCTAATGTTTGAGCAAGCATTGTCTTACCAACACCAGTTGGACCTAACAATAAAATATTGCTCTTTTGAATTTCAACATCATCACTATTTTTGTTAGAAAAAATACGCTTATAGTGATTGTAAACGGCAACAGACAAAGCCTTTTTAGCGTCATCTTGACCGATTACATATTCATCAAGTTTATCTTTTATTTCTTGAGGCTTAGGTAAAACCATATCCCCATTTATCTTATTATCGGTATTCTTTTTAACTGGATTATTAAAATTTAGATTGAGTATTTCGTTACAAAGCATAACGCATTCGTCACAAATAAATACTCCAGGGCCTTCAACAAGTTTGTGAACCATATTTTCGGTCTTACCACAAAACGAGCATCTTGCCATTGAATTGTCATCATCTCTGGCCATTCAGTAACCTCTTTTATCTTTTTTCAATAACTTTATCAACTAAGCCATAATTCATAGCTTCTTGAGCTGACATCCAATTATCACGGTCAGTATCTTTAGCAATAACTTCAATGTCCTTGCCACAGTTAGCAGCTAAAATTCTATTGAGCTTTTCCTTAGTTTTTATAAGGTTTCTAGCAGCAATTTCAACATCAGTTGCTTGACCAGTAATACCATTACCACCGATAAGTGGTTGGTGAATAAGAATTTCGCTATTAGGTAAAGCAATTCTCTTACCCTTAGCGCCACTTGAAAGAAGGAAAGCACCCATACTTGCAGCCATACCTACGCAAATTGTTGAAACATCACATTTGATATATTGCATGGTATCATAGATAGCAAGGCCAGCAGTAACTGAGCCACCTGGTGAATTGATATATAGTGAAATATCCTTTTCACTGTCTTGACTCTCAAGGAATAAAAGCTGTGCAACTACTAGAGAAGCAGTCTGGTCGCTTACCTCATCAGATAAAACAATAATTCTATCAGAAAGAAGTCTTGAGAAAATATCAACGCTTCTTTCACCTGAACTTGATTGTTCAATAACATAAGGCATTGATGCCATATAAATCACTTTCCTTTTCTAAATTAAGTAAACCATTTATATATGTGTTTAAACGATTAAGCCTTCTTAGCATTATCAACGATGAAGTCGATAGCCTTTCTAGTCTTAATATCAGCTGCGATTTGCTCTGTTGGAACAGCGCTCTTAATCTTGTCAGCTTCCATATTGTATTGTGTTGCAAGCTTTTCGATTTCAGCATTGATTTCTTCTTCAGTTGCTTCAATGTTTTCAGCTTCAACGATAGCATTAAGTGTAAGGCTAGCTTTAACTTGATGTCTAGCACCTTCCATAAATTGCTCTTTAAGTGAATCCATATCTTGACCAATGTAGCCGAGGTATGTTTTAAGGTCAAGACCTTGCATTTGAAGTCTGTATGAATAATCTTGAATCATATCTTCACACTTGTTTTCAAACATACATTCTGGAATTTCAGCTTCCATACCGTTAACAGCTAAATCGATAAGTTTGTTTTCAAAGTCAGCCTTTGCTTCAGCAGCTTTCTTTTCTGAAATTTGCTTTTTAAGGTCAGCCTTTAACTCGTCAAGAGTATCAAATTCTGAAACATCTTTAGCAAATTCATCATCAAGTTCAGGGAGTTCCTTAACTTTGATTTGGTTGATTGTGCATTTGAATACAGCGTCTTTACCAGCAAGCTCTTGTGCATATTCCTCTGGGAATGTAACATTAACATCGAAGTTCTCGCCAACTTTATGACCAGCAACTTGCTCTTCGAAACCAGGGATGAATGAACCTGAGCCAAGCTCTAATGGATACTTTTCGCCTTTACCGCCGTCAAAAGCAACACCGTCAACAAAACCTTCAAAGTTGATTTCAGCTGTATCGCCCATTTGAGCTTCTCTGTCTTCAACATCAACAAGTCTGCTGTTTCTGTCTTGCATATTCTTGATTTCGTTTTCTACATCTTCATCAGTAGCTTCTGTTTCGCCCATTTCAGCTTCAAGGCCCTTGTATTCGCCAAGCTTAACTTCTGGGTAAACAGTAACTTTCATTGTCATTTCAACGCCTTCGCTCTTGCTCATTACAGGAACATCAAGGTCGTATGGAGTATCAACTGCTTTGATGCCAGCTTCATCGATAGCTTCGCCAACAGCCTTTGGATATACGATTTCAAGAGCTTCTTCGTAGAAACAACCTTCGCCATACATCTTTTCAACCATACCTTGTGGAGCTTTACCTTTACGGAAGCCTTGGATTTGGATTGAATCCTTTTGTTTTTCGTAAGCAGCTTTGCACGCATCAGTAAATGTTTGTGCGTCAACTGTTACAACGAGTTCATAAGTGTTTGTATCAACTTTATTAGATGATTTAAGTGCCATAATCATGGACCTCCTCATTTATTTTATATTTTTATAAATATCATCGAGCAAAGATTATATCATACATTATTATAAAATACAATATATTCTAAAATTTTTTAATAAGTTTAGGCATAAATCCCAATCTATCACAGGAAATCAATCTCAAATCAATTCCCTCCACATTACCATCAATAGCAATTTTTGCCGCTATACCATGAAGATGCCCATAATAGCATTTTTTTAT
>RCNI01001798.1_pt1 | contig 11051 bp, 10 predicted proteins | sample 2041151 | NCBI WGS metagenome assembly RCNI01 (sample SAMN09708214, study PRJNA481090) | feces metagenome | isolation source: feces | place: Antarctica: Albino Rookery
CCTTTTCTTTTTTAAATAATTATACCACATTACATAATTTTATTCAATAAGAATTATTGGCAAAACTATCAAATTTATTATATTTATATGATTTATTGTTAAGTTTTTTGAAAAAAATAAAAAAAAAGAACCTGAACGAATTCAGGTTCCGACTAATTGATTTGAAGCTTAAACCCAGACTTTTTAAGCTTATCAATTTGTTACTACTATCAAGTTAACTAAATCGTTTTAATTAATTTGATAGTAGCAACAAACATCAAGTAGCCTGCAAATTATTGTCTGCAAACTTAATAAAAAAATACTTGAGAAAATAAATAACTTAATGTACTTTTATTATATATCTACTATTTTAAAATGTCAATTATTAAGATTGATATGGACAAAATAGCCCATATGTGTTATAATTAAAATAAAAAGGAGGAAACTTTTATGAATTTTTATATTGCTGATACTCATTTTTTCCATGATAATATTTTACGTTTTTCTCATAGACCTTTTAAGGATGTAGTAGAAATGAACGAAACTATTATCAGGAATTGGAATAGTGTTGTTTCTGATAATGATGATGTATATATATTGGGAGATGTTGCAAATAGAACAAATGTCGAAAAAATAAATGATGTTATTTCTCGACTTAAAGGAAAAAAGCATCTTGTCGTGGGCAATCATGATGTTGTAATTTTGAAAAACAAAAAACTACAAAATTTCTTTGTTGAAATCAAAGATATGATTCAGGTAAAAGATGGAGACGATTCGATCGTTCTTTGTCATTACCCTATGGCTGAATGGCCTGGATTCTATCGTGGAGCATATCATTTCTTCGGGCATATTCACAACAACGACAATGATGCTTGTAAAATCATGAAAAATATTAAGAACGCTTATAATGTAGGTGTTGATATTCTAGGATTTTGTCCTAAAACAAAAAACCAAATAATTAATCGAAAGGAGAATTCTTAATGAATGCAGATATTAAGAGCTTAAAGGAACTTATCGAAAAAAGCAATAAAATTGTGTTTTTTGGAGGGGCTGGCGTATCTACTGAGAGCGGAATTCCTGATTTTAGAAGTAAGGATGGACTCTATAATAAAGATTTGTCTTTTTATGGAAAGCATGAGCCTGAATACTTTCTTTCTCGTGAATGCCTTGATAGTAATCCTTCAGTTTTTTTTCGATTCTATCGAGACTTTCTTGATGTAAAGGATTTTCAACCTAATATGGCTCATTATTATCTTGCTGAACTCGAACGCAGAGGTAAATTACTGGGAATAGTGACTCAGAATATTGATGGACTTCATCAGAAAGCTGGAAGTAAGAAGGTTTTTGAAATTCATGGAAACACTCAAGATTGTTACTGCAAGAAATGTCATAAAAAATACACTGCAGACGCTATCATTAAATCAGAAAATGATATCCCTCGTTGCACATGCGGAGGAATCATTCGCCCTAATGTTACACTCTATGGCGAGCAGCTACCTCAAGATGCTGTTAATCAGGCTATTCAGACTATTCATGAAGCAGATTTGTTAATTGTTGCAGGAACCTCTCTTACTGTTTACCCTGCTTGTAATTACATCTACGAATTTGAGGGAAACAACATGGTTATTATCAATCGAGATCCTCTTCCAAAGCTGCCAACAATGGGGCCTGACGATTTCATAATCCTAGGTTCAGTTGGGGAGATTTTCTCTCAGCTCTAAAAAATAAGCCCAGGGCTTAAAGGCCTTGGGCTTTTATTTTATGCATTTTTTCAAACATTCCAGATTTTCTTTCATGTATGAAAAATAAGATTTTTCCATATCTTCAACTTCTTTAAGGGTATTGAATTTTTCAATCTTGAATTTTTCATTTTCAATAAATAAATCTTCTCCTGTTGTGCTGAAAAGAGAATTTGTTACTTTGTTTCTTATCAGATAATTATAATAATTAAGTTTGTTCTTATCTGTTAAATCCATATTATTACATAAGCAAGAATAATGTAAATCAAATTCGTCAATTAAAATCTGAGGAATATAGCAATCAAGAATATTTATTGTTCCTTTTTGAGGGATATAACTATTATATTCTTCTTTTAATTCATCTATTGCCTTCTTATACTTTTCACAGTTTTGATTTCTTACAGAATGTTCTTTATCTATAATCAGGTTTAAGCTATCATTAATATTGTCAGCTATAAGCTTCATATTATCAAAAGATAACCAATAATAAGGATCAACAGGAACTTCTGTCATAGCATTTAATTTCTGAACTTCAATCAGAAAGAAAGAAAATTTATTTTGGCTATATCCAAAAATGTAAAGATTTCCTTCAAAAGCAAATTTAACGCTGTCTTTATTTGATGATTTCCTTTTTTCGCTAAGAATATCATTAAGAACAGATGACTTATTAACAGAATCATACAAATCAAGGTCATCAAGTTCTTCTCTTATTTTCTGCTGCTCTTCATTTCTTTCTATTTCTTCCTTTTCAGGTTTTACAGGCTTTACAGGTTTCACAGGCTTGGGATTTTCGGGCTCTTTGGGAGGTGCGGGATTCTCTGGATTTGAAGGAACTGTCATATTCTGAGTAAAAAGATTGTCCTTATATTTTATAGGATATTCCTTCAGGCCTTTTGCAGCACTTATAATTTTAATTCCTGAATCGTCTAGTTCATTATTTATACAATTTTTTACCCATGGTTCTTCTGTATCATTTGTATAGATAATAACAGAAGAGCTTCTTAAAGTTCTTAATATTTTAGGGGTAATTTCCTGTTCAGGAGAGATATCGATATATGTCACTTTTGCAGTATTTCCAACTATAGCTTTTGTTACTGTATAAGTTATATAGTTTGTAGTTGTTATGAGAGGTATTTTTTCAGGCTCTTCTTTTTTACTAATTGAACATCCTGTTAAAAGAATAGCAGAACAAAGAAATAGTACAAGTATTTTTTTCAAAACAAAATCTCCTTTCTTTATTTTTTAATTTTTTTGAAAATCTTAAAAATTATCATTCTGAAATCTTTATTTAAAGTCAAGAGAGAAATTACGCAACAAGAAGATGTCAGTAAACAGACAAAACCTTTTAAGAATAATAATCCAAAATTTGTTATTTCAATTGAGGAACTTGTAAATCTTACAAAAAATCCAATTCCAACAGTCATAGTAAATCCAATGGCTATATTCTTAAAATAACTAAGGCACCCATTTATATGGTTGAAATGATTTTTATAAAGTAAAATAGGTTCGGCCCAGAAAGACGTAATCAACTTTGAAATTGATGTTGCAAAAAGAATTCCAAAAAGACCATAAATTTTTGCTAATAAAACAGATAAAACTATATTAGCGATACTCGTAAATAACGCTATGTTTTGAGTCTTTATAAATAATTCCGTTGTTTCTCTGTAAATTTGAAGAGGATACATGATAATTGAAATGTAAAAATTTAAAACAATTGCAATTAAAATTTCCCTTCCCATAATATATTCAGGGCCAATCCAAAGTATAATAAAATCATCTGCTAAACAGAAGAAGCATATAGACGTTATACTTGCAAGAATAAACATAAATAAATTAATCAAGTTAAATGTTTTTTCTTTTTGGTCTGAACTTTCAACAATATTTAGTTTTCCAATACTATTTACAATTGATGCATAGAAATTATTAAGTAATCCTATCATTGTTGTATAAAGAGTTGTATATCCTGAATATTGACCAACAATATCAGTTGTTAATATTGTTGAAATAATTATATTGTCAGTATTATTCAAAATTAATCCTGATATTTTATATTTAAAAACTGCTTTTGTGTTATTGAAAATCTTTTTCTTTTCTCCTGATTCAAGCTTTTCAGTTTTGTCCAGAAACTTATAATCTTTTTCAACTTTTCTTGAAATTAAAATATTGAACAGAACATTAGTAAAAATGCCAATAATTAAAAACATAGTAAAATTTTTAAAGACTATCAAGACAATTGACTGCAATATAACTTTGATTGTATTACATAAAGTATAATAGCATTTTGTTATATAATTTTTTTCATCAGCTGTTATCAGTACTGTTTTATAAGTAGACAAATAAGTTACTGCAACAGTTATTAGGTATAAAAAGTAATACCAGATAATTGAATTGTATTCAATATTGCTATTAATGACATGCTTTAATCCAGGAATCAGAAGAAGTCCTGAAATTAGGATAACAAGCGCAATCATGTTGAAAATCTTTTTAGAGTAGTTAATCACAGCAGATATTTTACGTTTATCTTTAAATCTTATAGGCTTATACAATTCAAATAAAATTGCATTATTAAGGCCTAATTCAGTTAATGATAATAAAGTAGCTATATCTCCGAATAAAACATTGACTCCAAGATAATCACTACCCATTGTTTTAATAAAAACAGTTTTTAATACAAAATTCAATAATATTTGAAAGATATGCAAAGGGAGTAATATAGACATATTAATTAATGACTTTTTTGCATTAGACTGCATCAAATATCGCTCCTTTCTAATTATAAGTATATCAGATTACATATTTTTAAGCAATAGAATAACCAAGCTCTTGATTAATGAGCTTGGTTATTTACAAGAGACATATAGCGCCTCATTCTTACTCTTTCTACGATTTTTTCATCTTTCTGTTTCCAGTATGTTTTTATTTCGGGCTTTTTATTTGGAGTGATAATAATCAACTCATTACTAATTAAAGCTAATTCAAAAAGCACTGGATTCAAATAAGATGCAGGACATAGATGCAAAGCAAAACTACAGATAATAACATCAAATTTCTGATCTCGAAGTTTTCCCTGAGCAATATCCTGGAAGCTATAAGAGTAACAAGGCCTTCCTGTTTCTTTTTTATACAAATTTGAAGTATAAGGATCACATCCAATTACATCAGCATTGATGTTCTTTGTAACTTCTCCTGAACCACAGCAAAGGTCTAAAACTTTTTTACCTTTGAAATTTTCTTGTCTTAAAATTTTAGAAACTGTTTCTGCATGAGGATTTTTGTATTGATTACCATATGTTTTATAGAAGTTTTCAACTCCCATTGCATTGTACATATTACGAATTCCGTTCATTCTTATCACTCCTTTCTTATTTATTATAGCACAATTGTGCTATTTTTTCAAGACTTTTCTCTTGACCATATAGCCTATATGTGCTATAATAATAACATGAAGATAAATGAAAAGGAGGATAAAATGTGATTTTCAAAAGAACGAATGGAACGAACGTTGAGACAATTGAATACAATTCTACAATGACAACACTCAGATATAAGACAAACAAAAAGGGATCTCGTTTTGTTGAGTCCAGAATTATTACTACAGATTCTGTACCTTATATCGTGAAGAGTAAAAAGAAGATTGAACTGAACCACTTTCTTAATGAGAATGGGGAACTGCTTTCTCCTAAGATTATGAAGGACAAGAGAAGTAAAGTCATGAAGCCTTATTCTTTCATGAACTATGCAAGTTTCTGTTTTATTATTTCAAAAGAGCCTGAATCTTTGGTTCAAGATGTTATCTTCACTGCAAAGCAGGAATATGAGCAGTATCTCATTTCTCAAAAGGCCAAAAAAAAGAAAGAGACTATCAGCACTTTTATTTCAAAGTATTTCGGAGAAGTAAGTCCAGAGACTATCGTTATCGAAACTATTAAAGCAAAGAGATTAAAGTAAAGGAGGAAATTATGAAAAATAAAAAAATTGTAATAATTGTAGCATTGATTGCAATTGTTAGTATTGTGGGATGTTTTTTCGCTTTCAATAAAGAGGCTGATGAAACTATTACCTGTTACACAATGGAAACAAAGGCTCATGGAGAATTGCCTGAGGCTCAGGAATCAAGACAATTTCTGATTGAGGACAAGAAGAATCTGGAAGCTTTTGAGGAAGCTTACAACATTGACTTTGCAGAGGTTATTGATAAAAATATTGTAAAGGACAAGAGCCTTCTTATCATGCTTTCAAACGAGGTTGTAAAATGCAAACTGACTTCTGTATTTATCGATGATAATAAACAGCCTCACATGATGGTTGAAAAAATTGACGACAATTCAAATTATAGAACCTGTGTATTTGTTGCAAGCGTTGATAAGTCCTATACAAAAAAACTTGATTTAAGCCGTTGGACAAAATATTAAAAAAAAGAGCGAATATTTTCGCTCTTTTTTTGTTATTTTAATGTTTGCAGTCTCTTAACATAAGGGGCTGCTTCTTTTCTTGTTAAAATTCCAAGAGATATTGCTGTTAAAGAATTTTCAGGAATTTCTGTATATCCTTTATCTCTAACAGAATAGAATTGGTTTTCTAATTTTAATAAAGTTTTTTCATGGGCAGCAAGAACAATTTTCTTAAAATCATAGTTGTTTTTCCACTTCTGATACTTTTCAGTTCCTGCTTCTTTCTCAGCAACCATGCCGCATACATGACCGACTTGTGCAGCAATTTTTCCAGGGCTCATACCTAAATCAACATTAACAATAATATATTCTACAAGTTCCTGGTCTCTTTCATTTTCCATGTAAATTCATCCTTTCTTTTTTTAATTGATTATATCTTAATACACCTAAAACTAAAAAGTTTTTTTCAATTCTAAAATTTTGAATGAAAAAGCAATTCCTCTGCGCACTTAAAAGTGGCAGCTTTCTTGCTTTATTCATTGTAAAAAAGACCCAAGAGTAATTCTTGGGCCTTTATATGTATAAAGAAGTTAAGAATTAGCTGATTCCAGCTCTTCTCTCAGCTCTTCATCTTCTTGCATTAACTGTGTTTTATATTCGTTTTTCATTCCATCTCTATGCTTCTGAACAGCCTGTTCATGCATACGAGAAACAGTGTTCTTGAGGTGTTCAACAACTTCATCAATTGCTGCGTAGAAGTCTTTATTTTCAACCTTGCACTTAACATCTTTCTTCTTGTATGAAAGATAAGCTTCGACCTTAATGTTCTCGCCTCTCTTGGAAACACTCATACGAATAAGATCATCAGGAGAAATAAATTTATCGAGATAAGTCATTTTCTTTTCGGTATAATCTCTCATTTTGTCACTTACATCGATATTTTTGCCATTCATTTTAATCATAAAAAAGTCCTCCTTTTGTATTGAATTATTTCTAATTCTTTGTACCTTTTAGGTTATATTTATTATAGCATATAAACCTATAATTGTCTATATTATTAATGATATTTTATCAAATATTAACAAAAAAAGAGAAGGGCAAAAGCTCTTCTCTCTTTTTATTTAGCCAAACAGCTGAACCCAGTGAGGCATGTAGTAAATACATCCGTCACCATCAATCTGCTCCTCGAAGAAGCAGGAGATGCCAACCTTGAGTAATTGAGGTCTCAGCATATTTTCGTTGTGACCAGGAGAATCTTTCCATGCCTGCATTACACTTTCAGGAGTCGGATTAGCTAAGGCAAGATTTTCTGCTCTTGCATAGCTACAAACAGTCAGGAACGGACTTCCGTTAGGTCTAGTATGAGAATAAGAAACGGCCTGTTCTGCACCACGAATTGCAGCGCCTTCCACAATTCTAGAAAGTTGCTTTAAAGGTTTTTTTCCATTTTCAACTCGATAAGCATTCAGCATTTCAAAAACTCTCTGTTCGTATTCGGGCTGATAGAATCCTCTTACGATTTTAGTTTCTCCACCACCCATATCAATTTCGTAGTCCTGAGTGTTTTGTGAGAATCGAGGTAAAGATTGAGTTACCAAAACCTTTCCACAAGTCGTACATACATAAGACTGCTCACCTTCCGAGGTATCAGTTGCAGGGGTAGTAATTTTCCATTTGTAATCATGATGAGTACGAGGAATAATAGTCTTTTCATAGAATCCACACTTAGAGCAAGAAACCTCTTCATAACCGTCAGTCTCACAAGTAGGTTCTACTCTAACTGTCTGGAGATCATGACCAGTTGCTTTAATTTCTTCTCTATAAGTCTTTCCACACTCTGTACATCTATAATCAGTGTAACCATTAGAAGTACAAGTTGCAGATTCCTTGTTATCTACAACGTAGATATGCTCACCCATTTTACCTGTCTCTTCATAAGTGGTATATCCACAAACAGAACACTTATGCTCAATCTTTTCACTGTGAACGCAGGTTCCAGGAATTACAGTGTCTTTATAGCTATGATCAATCATAGGAATTTCATCTTTCTTGATATCATGGCAGTATTCACATTCGTAAACCTTGTAACCAACAGCAGTACAAGTAGGAGTAATAGTTTCTTTTAAGACATACTTATGATCAACAGCAGGGATAGTTTCGGTACGAATAGCGCCACATACCTTGCAAGTGTAAACTTTCTGTCCCTCTTTTTGACAAGTAGGCTGAATAGTCTCAGTAAGTTCTTCGTTATGAGCAATCATAGGAATTTCTTCATTACGAATATGTTCATTACAAACAGAACATACGATAGTTTTTACACCAGTTTCAGTGCAAGTAGGCTGCTTAGTAATATTAATTTTCTCTGTATGAGGAAGTTTTGCAATAGCTTCTGTTCTTACGACTTCATGACATACAGAACAAGTGTAAGTGATTTCACCCTCAGCAGAGCAGGTAGGATTCTTGGTGATTTCAGAGACTTCTTTGTGAGGAAGCTTCTCTAATACCTGAACCATTTCACCACCACAATCCTCACAACGGTAAACAACTTTACCTTCAGACTGGCAGGTAGGCTCAACCTTTTCAATCTCTACATAATGATGGTCATCACCATAAGCTTCACTGTAAGTCTTTCCACATGCAGTGCAAGTGAAAACCTTTAAGTGACCATTATCGCTCTGGAGAACGTAGTTGTGACCAGTTGCAGGAATAGCTTCAGTATAAGAATCGCCACATGCGGAACAAGTAAAGGTCTTTACGCCCTCAGTCTCGCAGGCAGGATTAGTAGTAATAGTTGCTGTATAGGAATGAGGAACTTTTTCAATAGTCTCTACCTTTTCATCATTACAGTGCTGGCAGACATACTTATCGTAGCCCTCAGCAGAGCAGGTTGCATCAACATGCTCAGTTAACTTGTAATCATGTCCGATAGCATCAAAGTTCTCAGTATGGGTATCGCCACAAACAGAGCAAGTAGAGGTCTTATAACCAGGAGTGGTACAAGTAGCCTTAACCTCTTCTGTTACAACGTAATCATGAGGAATCATAGGCAGGCTCTTGGAATTAACAACCTTACCGCAAGTCTCGCAGTAAGTTTCCATCAGGCCTTCCTCAGTACAGGTAGCTTCCTTAACAAGCGTCCATTCGCCTTCCTTATGACCCAGAGCATCTACGAAATCATCCTGCTTATTATGACTTTCATCATTTGCACAGACATAATTGGTATAGCCCTTAGTCTCACAGGTAGGAGCTACAACTTCGCCCTTAATCCATTCGTGACCGAATGCAGGAAGAATTTCAATCTGAACCTTGTTACAAGTCTTACAGGTTCTTTCAACAGAACCATCAGTCTCACAGGTAGCTTCAACTCTCTTGGTCTCTTTCCAATCATGACCCAGTGCAGAGATAACTTCAGAATTAATTACTTCGCCACAACGCTTACAAGTCTGAACCTTAAGTCCTGACTCTTCACAAGTTACTTCCTTGGAAATTTCCCACTCATTCAAATCATGACCCAGAGCAGGAGTCTGATCAGTAGTAACTACACGGTGACATCTGGAACATTCGTACTTAGTATAACCACCAGTAAGACAAGTAGGCTCAATAATAGTTTTTACATTTGCATGTCCCTGAGCAGGCATCACTTCGATGCTTTCCACATCGCCACAGACAGAGCAGATAACTTTCTTCTCACCGTCTTCGGTACAAGTGGCTTCCTTGGTAATGACTTCCCTGTAATCATGCTTCAATGCAGGAATGGTGTTGCTTTCAGTCTTATCGCAACGAGAGCACTTGTAATTGTTGTAGCCTTCACCTTCACAAACGGCATCCTTATGGTCAACCAGAACCATATCGTGTCCCAGAGGGGCAGGGTTCTTTTCCTTGAACTCACCGCATCTGCTACAAGCATACTCCTCATGACCTGCTTTGGTACAAGTTGCATCCTTATGAACTTCTGCGTTCTCAACGAAATTGTGACCCTTTGCAGGGATAACACTTGTTTCAACTACGCTTTCGCAAACATTGCAAACTTTAACCTTTTCGCCATCTTCAGTACAGGTTGCATCACGAACGACCTTCCAATCGGAAACATCATGAGCAATCTTAGGAATAGCGCTGGTGTAAGTAGCATCACAATGCTTACAAACGTACTTAATGGAACCTTCCTTAGTACAAGTAGCATCTACACGGGAAACCTCTTCGTACTCGTGATCCTTCATGGGAATATCAGTCAGATAAGACTTTCCGCAATCACAAGCATGTCTTTCAGAACCGAGGCTGGTGCAGGTAGGCTCTTTTACAACAGTGACAGTGTACTTATGAGAATGAGCAGGCTTTGCAGGCAAAGGTGCTGGAGCCTTATTTTCTGATTCAGTAGGCTTTGTTGCCTCTTCTTTATCTTTAGGAGTCTCATTCTTTTCAGGCTTATCGGTCTTCTTTGCAGGAATTACTTCCTTTTCAAGAACTTCATTGCAACGAGTACACTTCTTAACCTTTAGGCCATCTTCAGTGGCTGTTGCTTTCTTTTCGATCTCCCAATCACCTTTCTTATGGCCCAGGGGTTTGACGTCTTCAGTTTTACTATCTTTACATTCTGAACATTCGTAAGTAATACGTCCAGCTTTTGTACAGGTAGCATCCTCTTTCTTCATTTCAACATAATGATGTTCATGAGTATCATTAGCGGGCTTATCTCTATCACGATGACCACAGCCAGCAACGCCCATTGCTAGACTAGCAGAAACAACGCCCAAAGCAACTAATGATACAACTTTTGTTAGCTTATTTTTATTCATTGTTTTCGTTTCTCCTTTCTCTTTAAGCTTCTAGTTTATTATAACATTTAATTTGCTTTTTGTCAACTAAAAATTTAAAGAAATTATATAATAGTAAATATTTGTTATATGTGAGCACATACAACCAATATAATTATATAATTTTAAAA
>RCNI01001799.1_pt1 | contig 11047 bp, 8 predicted proteins | sample 2041151 | NCBI WGS metagenome assembly RCNI01 (sample SAMN09708214, study PRJNA481090) | feces metagenome | isolation source: feces | place: Antarctica: Albino Rookery
TGAGAAATCTGTAATTAAGTGGTAACTACGGCGGGGCTTTTCCCCGCCGTAGTATACTTACATTATTCCGCAACATAAAAGGGAAGACACGACCGGAAGGGGCGTATGGTCCCTTGTATGCTGCGGAGAAAAGAGAAATCATCAATAGGAGGTTCCCATGAGTTTGTTTAAGAAAAAGAAAGACACGGCTCCAGCTGTGGACACGACTGCCGCCGTGGCAGACGGTGAAGACAGCATGACCGATCTGGACGCAGTAATGCGTAAGTATGACCGTGAGTCCAACACCCGTATCTGGGAGGGCACGGCCAAGATTGTGGTGCAGCTGCTGATGGCTGCATTCTCCCTGTATTGTATTGGTATGACCCTCTGGAGCCGCGCGCTGCCGGAGACGAAGCTGTGCCTGTTTGTTGGTACCATCATTGTGCTGGGCTTTTTGACTTACCCCGCACGGAAACACCATGTCCGTGCCAACTATATCCCCTGGTATGATATTGTGCTCATGATTTTGGGTGCAGGTGCATTCTACTACTTTGCATTCAACGCCATGTCCATGATCGAGATCGCTACCCGTATCCAGCCCATTCATGTGGCGATTGGTGTGGTAGGTATTCTGGTGCTCTGTGAGCTGTGCCGCCGCTGTGTGGGTCTGCCGATTCTGTGCGTGGCCGGTGCGCTGATCGTCTATACCTTCTATAACCAGATGAGCTGGAATCCCGATTTCATGGTGGCGCTGCGCAACATTATCTATAAGCTGTTCTACACAACCTCCGGTGTCATTGGTACGCCCATCAATGTGTGCTACACCTACATCGTACTCTTTATCATCTTCGGTGCGTTCCTGGAGCGTACCGGTATTGCGAACTTCTTTATTTCCCTTGCAAACCGTGTGGCCGGCTGGTCTTCCGGCGGCCCTGCCAAGGTGGCAGTTATTTCCTCTGCACTGTGCGGTATGGTGTCCGGCTCCTCCGTGGGTAACACTGTGACCACCGGCTCTGTGACCATTCCCATGATGAAGAAGACCGGTTATAAGCCGGAGTTCGCCGGCGCTGTGGAGGCGGCTGCTTCTACCGGCGGTCAGATCATGCCCCCCATCATGGGTGCTGCTGCTTTCCTGATGGCTGAGTATATGGATCTTCCCTACATGGAAGTGGCCGCGAAGGCAATCCTGCCCGCCGTGCTGTATTTTGCCGGTATCTTCATTGCTGTCCATCTGGAGGCAAAGAAGCTGGGCTTGAAGGGTATTTCCAAGGAAGATCTGCCCAAGTGGAGCTACCTGCTGCGTAAGTGCTATCTGCTGGCTCCCCTGGTGCTGCTGGTTTGGCTGGTTTCTTCCGGCGTTCGCACCATGCAGTATTCCGCTACCTATGCTATTGCACTGGCTGTGATTGTGGGCTTCATCAATAAGGATGAGCGGCTTACCTTTAAGAAGATTCTGGAGGCACTGGAGGCCGGTGCCAAGGGTGCCATCACCGTGGCTGTGGCTTGCGGTATGGCCGGCATCATTGCCGGATGCATCACTGTTACCGGTCTGGCTTCCACTTTGATCAACGCCATCGTCACCATGTCCGGCGACACTATGATCGTGGGTCTGGTGCTGACCATGCTGTGCTGCATCGTGCTGGGCATGGGCGTACCCACCACAGCCAACTACTGCATTATGGCTTCCACCTGCGCTCCCATCCTCATTCAGCTGGGTGTGCCTCTGGTGGCAGCACACTTCTTTGTGTTCTACTTCGGTATCGTGGCCGACATTACGCCCCCTGTGGCTTTGGCTGCCTATGCCGGTTCCGCTATTGCCAAGTCCAACCCCATGAAGACAGGTGTTACGGCGACGAAACTGGCCATTGCTGCCTTTATCGTTCCCTACATCTTTGCCTACAACTCCCAGCTGTTGTTTGTGGGTGTGGATGGCTGGTGGAGCGTAGCGCAGATCGGACTGAGCGCGCTGCTGGGTATTTTCAGTATCGCCGCAGCCCTCAACGGCTTCCTCTATCGCCATATCCCCATGGTTCTGCGTCTGGCTCTCGTGGCCGGTGGTCTGTGCATGATGGTTCCCGGAACGCTGACCGATATTTTGGGCCTTGTGTTCGTGGTAGCAGTCATCCTGCTGCAGCGTGTCACGGCTAAAAAGGAACGCGCGATTAGCGTGAACGACTGATAAGTGAATAGAAAAAGCTCGGATCGTAAGATCCGAGCTTTTTTTGCTATATTTACTTGGTATGGTTCAGTCGATATGATCGAGAGACTTCTAAAAGAAGGACCCGCTTGGCATGATTCGACTTCTCAGCGCCAATTGCCGGGGATGGCTTTACTTTTTTAGCAGTGGATCCAGCATCCGACACAGGTTTCGGGCATAGAAAGCGAAGCCCTCATCATTGGGGTGGAGGTAGCCGTCAGAGAAAAGGTCGGTGTCATAAGGTACTAGCTCATAGTTGTCCAGCACGGTGATCCCCTCAGCGGAGGCCCACTTGGCAAGCAGCTGACGACACTCCATAAAGTCACCGGCGTTGGGGGATACATCCTCCAGATCGGTGCGCCAGATCGGCAGGATTTGGAACGTGGGGACGCCGGGATAGGTTTCCACAATCTTGCGGAAAAAGGCCTGGGCGTCGATGCGGAAGTCCTCAGCATTCTTCATCTGCCAGTCGTTGGTGCCATAGGCGATAAGGATAAAGTCCGGGTCGGCTTCCGTGACACGCTCGATCACCTCGGGGTTGAAGCAGGCGGCACCGATAGCCTGATTGAAGACCTCTGCATCGTAGTACCGCCCCAGACGCATGGCATAGGTCTGGGAGGGAAAGCGGGCGTCATAGCCCTGAGTGATGCTGTCGCCGTGGAGCAGGATGTGCCGCTGAGGATGATGGGGACGCAGACTTGCGCCGTCGGACAGGAAAAGTGCCTTCAGCGCAAAGGAGGCCAGTGTGGGAAAGTAGATCTGCACTCGGTTTTCTCCGTCGGGGAGGCTCACCTGCCATGTACCGTCAGAGGGGACAGAGGCGTCAGACATACCATAGTGCAGCAACAGGGAGTCGTTGCAATACACATCAAAATAGCCGAAGCGCCGATCAGAGGTGCATACCAGCTGGGCGTAATCCATCTTCAGTGTTTCAGAATCTGTGTAGAAATCCAGTCGAACGCCTGCGGAAGTGGTACATTTGATGCCGAGCCCTGCAGACTTACGATAAAATGCATCCGTCTGCGTGGGAGTGAAACGGTCGAAACGGCAGCCTTCCGGCGTTTGCCGAATATGTAGCGCACCCTGCGTGATGGTGCACAGCTGAGAATAAGATACTTCCATCATCAATAACCGAAGAGCATATCGCGACGGATCTCACGGAGAGAATGTGCACCGCACATAGCCATAGTATCTTTCAACTCTGCAATCAGCTTGTTTGTGTATACGCTGACGCCCTCTGCACCGCCGCCGTAAACCATCGTCACAAAGGGACGGCCAATGAGTACGCCGTCAGCGCCCAGTGCCAACGCCTTAAATACATCCATACCGGTGCGGATGCCGCCGTCCACCAAGATCATCATCTTGCCGCCGACAGCGTCGGCAATGGCGGGCAGCACCTCGGCGGTGGCAGGACATTGATCCAGAACACGGCCGCCGTGGTTGGAAACGACAATGCCGCTGGCACCGGCCTCCAAAGCCTTTTCGGCACCGCGGACGGTCATGATGCCCTTGAGCAGGAAAGGCTTCTGGGCGTACTGTGCGATCTCACGCAGCTCCTCCACGGTTTTGCTGCCGGCAGGAGGGGTGAGGTTCTTCAAAAAGGGAAGACCGGCGGCGTCGATATCCATGGCGATAGCCAGAGGATCGGCTGCCTTTACGGCGTCCATCTTTGCCATAACGGTGTCACGATCCCAGGGCTTTACGGTGGGGATACCGTACCCTTTGGCGTTACGGATGGCGTTGACAGCGCCGGCCATAACGGCGGGATTGGTGCCGTCACCAGTGAAGGCGGCAATGCCTGCCGCAGCGCAGGAGGATACCAGAAGATCATTATAGGTCATGTCGTCATACTTGTCGCCATAGTGCAGCTTCATAGCGCCCACGGGAGCGGCAAAAATGGGAGCAGCCATCTGGGAACCGAAGAAATCAAAAGAGGTATCCACCGGCTTGTTCTCGCAGATGGTATCCAGATTGACACATAGCTCCTGCCACTTCTGATAATTGCGGATAAAACCGGTGCCGATGCCTTTAGCTCCGGGGCCGGGGACGGTATTTTTGCAGGCAATGCCGTTGCACACAGGACAGGCCTTGCAATAAGGACCCATACAGGTGCGGGCATTCTGCAGAATTTCCTGATAATCCATGATATTTGTCTCCTTGTTGCTTAATAATACAAAGTATATTTATTGTAGCGCGTTGCATATCGCATTGCAACCATTTCCAACACGCTGTATAGCTTTCGGGCAAAATGCACAAATAAGAGGTATGTTGCCACTCATTTTACTGGCGTGAAAGAAAATGCTAAAAAGCGAATAATTTTGAGATAAAAGCACGGATATTTCCTTTGACTCTGCAATAAACCTAACGAAAAATTTTTATCACTAATATTTTGTGTGGCTCTTAACGAAGTATGTGAATTATATAACGAAAGAAAATGAGAAAAATGGTAAAAATTAGCATAATTTTTCGGGAAATTAGGATAAAATGGCGAGAAAAGATTGCTGGCATTATGACGGAAAAATCAAAATAATTTTTTTGAATCGAAATAAATTTTTCGATAATTTGACGGAGGGGGCGCAGAGATACTATAATGTACTTGGAACAAGAAACCCCCTGCAAGAGCGGGGAAAAAAGAAAAAGAGGAAAAGTTATGGAAAAGTATTTGCTAATCGCCGCCTTTGTGGGCGCGCTGATCGCGCTGGCCTTCGTGCTGGTGACATATCGGCGCGTCATGGCCTTCGATGAAGGCACACCTTTAATGCAGAAGATCTCCGGCTCTATCCGTGAGGGAGCTAACGCCTATTTAAAACGCCAGTATACGGTGGTAGGCGTATTTTTTATTTGTATGATCGTCATTTTGTGCATCATGGCTGCCTGCGGGCTGATGACGTGGTTTGTGCCTTTTGCCTTTGTGGGCGGCGGCATTTTCTCCGCTCTCAGCGGTTATGTGGGTATGAAGATCGCCACTGCTGCCAACTGCCGCACGGCTAACGCCTGCTGTGAGGGCTTGAACCGCGGCCTGCGCGTGGCTTTCTCCGCCGGCTCCGTAATGGGCTTTACTGTGGTGGGTCTTGGCCTGCTGCATATCTCCGGCTGGTTTTTGCTGCTGCGCTATGGCTTCCATCTGGAAATGTCCCAGATCACCAGTGTGCTGCTGACTTCCGGTATGGGTGCTTCCTCCATGGCACTGTTCGCTCGTGTGGGCGGCGGTGTGTATACGAAGGCTGCCGATGTGGGCGCCGATCTGGTGGGTAAGGTGGAGGCCGGTATCCCTGAGGATGACCCCCGTAACCCCGCTGTCATTGCCGATAACGTGGGCGATAACGTGGGCGACGTAGCCGGTATGGGCGCCGACCTCTATGAGTCCTATATCGGCTCTGTTATTTCTGCCTCCGCCTTGGGCGTGGCCGCTTTCAGCGGCAGCTATGAGGCTGTAGTTCTGCCTCTGGTCATTGCCGCGCTGGGCATCCTTTGCTCGATTATCGGTACCTTCCTGGTCAAGACGAAGGAAGACGCCGATCAGCGCGCGCTGCTGGGCGCTCTGAGCCGCGGCACGAACTGCAGTGCTATTCTGATTGCTATTTTGTCCCTGCCTTTGGTTTATTGGCTGCTGGGCAAGGAGAATCTGGGTATGTACGGTGCCATCCTCGCCGGCCTTGTGGGCGGCGTGCTGATCGGTAAGATCACCGAATACTATACCTCTGATACATATAAGCCGACGCAGAATCTGTCTGCCCAGTCTGAGACCGGCGCTGCGACCATCATTATCGGCGGTCTGGGTCTTGGCATGATGTCCACCGCTGTCCCCATTGTGATCGTGGCCATCTGCATCCTGCTGGCCTACTTCCTGTCCGGCGGTGCTGCTTCTGCCGGCATGGGCCTTTACGGCATTGCTCTGGCTGCCGTGGGTATGCTGAGCACGCTGGGTATCACTCTGGCTACCGATGCTTACGGCCCTGTGGCCGATAACGCCGGCGGTATCGCCGAGATGGCAGGTCTCGATCCCGAGATCCGCCAGCGCACCGATGCTCTGGATTCTCTGGGCAACACCACTGCTGCTACCGGTAAGGGCTTTGCTATCGGCTCCGCTGCGCTGACGGCTCTGGCTCTGATGGCCTCCTACATCGAGAAGGTGAAGGAGATGGGCGCTACAGTTGATTTCTCCGACTTCAGCGTGATGAACCCGCTGGTGTTGGTGGGCCTCTTTGTAGGCGCCTGCCTGCCGTTCCTCTTTGCCGCATTGACGATGAACTCCGTCGGTCGCGCCGCTCAGAGCGTGGTCATGGAGGTTCGCCGTCAGTTCCGTGAGATTGCCGGTTTGATGGAGGGTGAGGCCGAGGCCGACTACGCACGCTGCGTAGACCTGTGCACCAAGGCAAGCCTTCACGAGATGATCCTGCCCACCGTGATTGCGCTGGTTTGCCCCGTGATCGTGGGTCTGGTCCTGGGTTATCAGGGTGTTGTGGGTATGCTGGCCGGTGCTACTGCTGCCGGCTTCCTGATGGCCATCTTCATGTCCAACGCAGGTGGTGCCTGGGATAACGCCAAGAAGTACATCGAGTCCGGCCACTTTGGCGGCAAGGGCAGCGAGTGCCACAAGGCAGGCGTTGTAGGCGATACGGTAGGCGATCCTTTCAAGGATACCTCCGGTCCCGCTATCAACATCCTCATCAAGCTCCTGAGCATGGTATCCATCGTCTTTGCAGGTCTGGTCGTCAGCTGCCACCTGCTGTAAGTACAAATATAAAAGAGACCGTTTCCACCGGGAAACGGTCTCTTTTTTTATCCTGCTTTATTCGTACTGTGCCATAACGTCCCGGCACCATGCCGTAAAGCTGTCCACGGCGTGCTGCGGGGCGAGAAGACGTATTTTGGAGCCAAACTGGAAGAGCCAGCCGAAGAAGGTGGGGCCAACCTCCACCTGCGCTGTCAAATGGATGGTGCCGTCCTTAGCCGTATACATATGGGCGTCGCTGCCGAAGCGATCCATGGCTGCATTGAGGAGGGAGGCATCCAACTGCAGCTGGACAGTGGCGGCCTCGCCGTTATACATATTAAAAATAGTCTTGGTGTATTCTCCCAGATCGAAGCCGGGGGGCAGCGGATCGCGGGGGGTGTCCGACACGGTCAGATCGCTGATGCGATCCACCCGATAGTGGCGGTAATCCTGCGTCTTGGGATCATAGGCCACCAGATAGTAGTAGCGATCCACACACAGCGCCACCGGGTTGGTGACATAGAAATTGCCCTCCTTGCGGTAATTCCGGTCGCCGTTGACCGTCCAATCGAAGTAGCGGAAGGAGATCTGACGGTTTTCATTAATGGCTCCGTTGATGCCGTCTACGGCGTAGTAGAGTGTCTCATTATCGGTGCGGACCCGGTTCATCACATAGACCTGCCGCCGCAGCTGCTGGGCACCGTAATGGCTGGTGAGCTGCTCCAGCTTGCCGATGAGCTCCATGCTCTTGCGCTTGGTAAGGAAAGGAGAAGCCTGTACCACATCGATGAGCAATTTCAGTTCCGGTAGCTGGAAGTCGCGCTCTCCCAGATAATAGCCGAAGTGTTTGCTTTTCTCCGTTTGGATATCCATGCCGTACAGTTCCAGCAGATGGAGATCATCATACAGGCTTTTGCGTTCGGCAGTGATGCCGTAGGCGGCCAGATGGGCAATCATATCCTGTATGGTCTTGGGGTGCTGTTCGTCCGTCTGCTCCTGCAGGTAGCGTGCCAGATACAAAAGCTTCAGCTTTTTGTTGGCCATAGAAGACACCTCCCGTTTCTGATTATCTACAGTATAACAGAAAAAAAGACGGGAGGGAAGTTCCATTTAATTTGCAGCGGTCTGCTGCCACGCTTTTTCAGTGAGCAGCTGCAGCCGCTCAACAGAGTGGGCGGCACTGCCGTCAGGAGACGGCAGGTTTTCCTCCCGCGGGAGCCGGGATACCTGCTGCGCCGTGAGGCCGATCGTTGTGGCGGCAAAGGCGTTGGCCTGCTGATACCAGCATTTTCCCTCGGCACCGCAGCGCCGGATCCCATAGGCGTCGGCGAGGATATCCTTGCTCAGCTGGGGGAGGGATACGTTGGTGGAGACAATGCCGTCAGGCGTGAAAGGCAGATTGGTTTCCACGCCGTCAAAACGGCAGGCGGTGATTTTTTCACCGCGGAAAGTGACGGCCCCCATCACGGCACTACAGCAGGCTGAGCCGTTTTGCCCTGCATCGCTGTCGGCACTGCGACTGTTGTCCATACAGGCATCAGAGGAAAGTGCCAGACGGTCGCCCTCCTGTGTACCCAAATCGGAGGACTCTTGCACGGCGGCACAGATGGCCTGTAAAAAACTGTCTGTATCCACTGTGACGGAGGCGGCTACGTCGCCGGAGTGCAGCTCGTCCACCCGTTTCCCCACGGCGTAGGCGGCGAAGGATGCGGCCTGCTGATCCCATTCCTTCCCCATGGGGGAGGCCTTGTGCATACCGTAGCTATCGCCCAATTCGTTTTTGCTGTGGAAGGAGAGATCCTCTGGAGTTTGCAGCGCGCCGGTGGCATCAAAGGGAATGACACCGGTGATGCCGTCGAGGATGCACTGGTGGATGATGCCGCTCTCGTCTACCGTGACGGCGGCCATGGTGATGTCCGTGCGCGCCACGCCGGGAAAATCGGGGGTGGCATTCTGGCTTTTGCTGACGGTGGTCACGGTGGCAAGCCCCAGCTTTAAGGACTGGGGCGGCGTTTCCACAGGGAGCGTGGATACGTCGGAGGCAGGTTCAGCGGGGGGACGGCTGCAGCCAAAGAGCAGCAGGCACAGGCAAAGGACAGGCAGCAGTTTTTTTCGCATAAAGGTACACCTCCTGTGATGGTTTCTTCTGCAGTATACCCGGAAAAACGGCAGACTAAACCGAGGGGAGAGGGAGGGGGCATCCATGTGCTGATTATGGGGGAAAAGTGTGGCTCTGCGCCGTCAAAGGACGAAGAATTTACACCTGCGACACATTTTAGAAGGCTTTGCACAGAGGGCGGCGGTTGACGAGATGGGGCATTTTATTGTATAATACAGTGATTTACTATGCAGAAACTATGTGGAGGGACACCTTATGTGGATTGCGGATGGCTGGAAAGATTATGAGTTGCTGGACTGCGGCAGCGGAGAAAAATTGGAGCGCTGGGGGCAGCAGATCTTAGTGCGTCCCGATCCGCAGGCGATCTGGGAATCGGAGCGCACCAACAGGGGTTGGCGTACTGCCAATGCCCGTTACAGCCGCAGCCATACCGGCGGCGGACACTGGGACAAGAAAAAACTGCCGGAGAGTTGGCCTATCCACTATAAGGAGCTGACTTTCCAGGTCAAGCCCATGAACTTTAAACACACGGGACTTTTCCCGGAGCAGGCTGCCAACTGGGATTTTGCTATGGAGAAGATCCGCAATGCCGGACGGCCGATCCGTGTATTGAACCTCTTTGCCTATACCGGCGGTGCCACGGTGGCCTGTGCCGCAGCCGGTGCCAGCGTTTGCCATGTGGATGCGGCCAAGGGTATGGTGAGCTGGGCCAAGGAGAATGCCCGTGGTTCCGGCTTGGGGGATGCGCCCATCCGCTGGATCGTGGATGACTGCGCCAAGTTTGTGGAGCGGGAGATCCGCCGCGGAAAGACCTACGACGCCATTATTATGGATCCGCCCTCCTACGGACGCGGTCCCGGCGGCGAGGTGTGGAAGCTGGAGGAAAACCTCTACCCCTTCGTGAAGCTGTGCGCGCAGGTGCTCTCTGACAAGCCGCTTTTTGTGATCCTCAATTCCTACACCACGGGCCTTGCACCCTCGGTGCTGGGTTACATTTTGCAGATGCTGGTGGGGAAGAAGTACGGTGGCAAGGTGAGCTGGGACGAGCTGGGACTTCCGTGTACGGAGTCCGGTATGGCTCTGCCCTGCGGCGCTACCGGCCGGTGGTTCTCTGAGTGAGATAAGACTGAATAGAAAGTGACAAAAACCATGGCAACAATGATCGAGACAAAAAACCTGACATTTTATTATCCGGCAGAGGAGGGACGACAGGCGACGGCTGCCCTGCAGGATGTGACGGTGTCTATCGAAAAGGGGAGCTTTACCGTCGTGCTGGGGCACAACGGTTCCGGCAAGTCCACGCTGGCAAAGCACATGAACGCCGTGCTGCTGCCCTCCGGCGGCAAGGTCTATGTGGCGGGAATGGACACGGTGGACGAGGCGCTGCTGCTGGAGATCCGCCGCCGGATCGGTATGGTGTTCCAGAATCCGGATAACCAGATCGTTGCCAATGTGGTGGAGGAGGATGTAGCCTTTGCCCCGGAGAATTTGGGGGTTCCCACAAGGGAGATCCGCCGCCGGGTGGACGAAGCACTGGCTGCGGTGGGAATGTCGCAATTTACGCGCCATGCACCCCATCTGCTCTCCGGCGGACAAAAGCAGCGCGTGGCCATTGCCGGTGTCATCGCCATGGAACCGGAGTGCATTGTGCTGGACGAGGCTACGGCTATGCTGGACCCTGTGGGCCGGCGGGAGGTACTGGACACGGTCCACCGTCTCAACCGGGAGCGGGGGATCACGGTGGTCCTCATTACCCACCATATGGACGAGGCGGCGGAGGCCGACCGGCTGATCGTGATGAACGGCGGCAAGGTGGCGATGGACGGCGCGCCCCGGGACATCTTCTGCCGCGTGGAGGAGATGCGTAAGCTGGGGCTGGCTGTACCGCATACGGTGGAGCTGCTGTACGAGCTGAAACAGGCGGGGATGGATCTGGATCTGCGGGCCATTTCTGTGGACGAGTGTGCCGACGCTATCTGCCGGCAATTTGGCATGAATGCGGAGGAGTAACACATTGGAACCGATTTTGCGAGTA
>RCNI01001800.1_pt1 | contig 11045 bp, 8 predicted proteins | sample 2041151 | NCBI WGS metagenome assembly RCNI01 (sample SAMN09708214, study PRJNA481090) | feces metagenome | isolation source: feces | place: Antarctica: Albino Rookery
AGGTGTTCCGGGTATTGCAGAAGGCGACGGCTTCGGCTTTGCCAAGGGGCCACCAGGCTGCATCATAGCCCAAAAACTCATCACGATCAGCACGCAGACGCCGATCATCACAGCGCCCAGCATACCCAGGATCTGTTTTTTGTGGCGTTCGTTTTGATGGTTGTCTTTCCGCACAGCCTGGGCCGCGGTGGGGCTGGTCAGGCTGCTCATCAGCGTATTCACCGTCTGGAATCGGTCTTTGGGGTCCAGCTCCAAAGCCTGCTCCAGCACCTGAGACAGCCAAGCCGGCAGGCTGGGGTCCAAACTGCGCGCCGCCGGATTACGATCCGAAACCCGGCGCTGGGCAGCAGGTTCCGGCCGCTGGCCCGTCACCATGCGATAAAAAACGGCGGCCAGGGCATAAGCATCGGTATAACGGCCCTCGAATTCTGCTTTGGCATACTGTTCCGGGGCGGAATAGCCCTCGTACAACTGTGCGTGCAGCGGGCTGCCCAGGCTGCGCAGACCCAGGGTTGCATAGCCGGAAAGCCGTGCTGTGCCGTTTTCCTGCACGCGGATATTGGCCGGGCTGATGCCGCGATGGATCAGTCCCGCCTGGTGCATGGCAGAAACGCCTTCAAACACCGGCTGCAGCATACTGCGGGCTTCTGCCGGCAGGATATGACCACGCTTCTGTTCCAGATACGTTTGCAGCGGCATGCCGCCCGGATTTTCCAGCACTGCATAGGCGGTATTGTTCGTCTCAAAGACATTCAACACCGTTTCCAGGCCTGTGCTGGGTGTAATTTTCATCAACTCTTTGTACAGGTCGACAAAATCCATCCGCGTTGTTTTATACATGACCTCGCAGCCCGTTTTGGAGTGCACTTCGCCGCTGGCATCTCGGTCTGCGGCCAGGGTCACCGGCAGGTATTCCTTGATGGTAACACGAGTCGGGCCGTGGTTATCCACAGCCTGGTACAGGATGCCCTCGCCGTCATTGGATAAAAAATCGCCGATGGTATACCGCTCCGCCAGGACTGTGCCGCAGGGCAGCGAACCGACGGGATTGGTATTTTTCAGTTCCCGGCCACAAAACAGGCACACCTCTGCCGTCTCCGGCACGGTGGAAAGGCACTGTGGGCAGAACTTGATCTGGGACATGATGGTTTCTCCTTTGTTTCGGAATGATAGGCCGGTAAGATTCCAGCTGCGGCAAAAACTGATTTACCGTAGAAAACACCGTCTGTAATGCGCTTTACGCTCTTGTTAGTATTCTCCCATTCAGAAAGAAGCAAACTCCCCCGCAGCTGCGGAGGAGCTTACTATGATCGTATCAGCGAGTGCCCTTGTCGTAAGGGATACCCTCCGCCTTGGGTGCGCGGGATTTACGGGAAGTGAATGCCAGCACAACCAGAGAGATGATGTACGGCAGCATGTTGTACACCACGCTGGGGATGTTCAGTGCCATCAGCAGATCGAAGCCGGTGTACACGTTGCCCAGTGCACGGAAGAAGCCGAACAGCAGCGCTGCCAGCGCGATCTTGCCGGGGTGCCAAGCGCCGAAGATCATAACGGCCAGAGCCAGGAAGCCAAAGCCTGCTACGCCGTACTCGAACTTCCAGGCGTTGACGCCTGCGGTGATGTACACGATACCGCCCAGGCCGCCCAATGCGCCGGAAATCAGCACGCCGGCATAACGCATCTTATACACATTGATGCCCACGGAGTCTGCTGCCTGGGGATGCTCGCCGCAAGCCATCAGACGCAGACCAAAGCGGGTCTTATACAGAACCACCCAGGAGATAACCAGGATCACCACGGCGACAATGATAAACCAGTTCAGGGTAAAGTCACCGATATGGATCATGAACAGCTCACGGGCAGAGGTATAGGCAATTTCGGAAGAAACGTCGTTGCCGCCGGACATAGCCGTGTTCATAGCCTTGACGGCAACGGTAGCCGCTGCGGTAGCCAGCATGTTCATTGCGGTACCGGTAATGGTCTGGTCTGCCTGGAAATTGATGGCAGCCACTGCCAGCAGCAAGCTGAACAGCATACCAAAGGCAGCACTGACCAGGATCGTAGCCAGAATGATCACCGGTGCGCCCAGGCTGGTGGGCATAAACTTCATGCACAGTGCACCACCCAGAGCGCCCACGACCATGATACCTTCCAGGCCGATGTTGATGACGCCGCTGTGCTCCGCAAAGCAGCCGCCCAAAGCGACCAGCATCAGCACAGAGGCAAACAGAAGTGTATACTGAATCAACAGAGTCATGCTTCACTGCCTCCTTCTTTTGCTGCTTGATCGGTGGTTTCCGGTGCAGCTTCCTGCTGTACCTTGGCACGCTTTTCGTCATGCTTGCGGATCTTGCCCTGCATATAAACCTTAAAGAAGGCAACAAATGCGCACATGAAGATGATCAAGCTGGCGATCAGGCTGGAAATCTGGGAGCTGTAGAAACGCAGGTCCACGTTGCCGCCGCCGGAGGTGATGTGCTGAATGAAGAAGGCGGACAGGATCGAGCCGATGGGGCTCAGGCCGCCCAGGAAGGCAACGGCAATGCCGTTGAAGCCCATCAGGGGAACAGAAGAAATACTGGTCTCCCACTCTTCGATGCCGGTCATGTACAGCAGACCTGCACCCATACCGGCCAGTGCGCCGGAAATCATCATAGTCAGGATGATGTTGCGGTTTTCCCGCATGCCGCAGTACTTGGCGGCATTGTAGTTCATGCCCGTAGCCTTCAGCTCATAGCCGAACTTGGTCTTGTTCAGAATGACCCAGACCACCACAGCCATCAGGACGGCCAGCGGGATTGCAATGGTCACGCTCTTTTCGTTGCCGAAAATCTTTTCCAGGCCAAAGCTGGGAATCAATGCGCCGGGGTTCACGCCGCGGATCGTCAGCGTATAAGGGCTGGTGGGGTTTTTCACACCAATCAAGATCAGGTTGGTCATATACAGCGCGATCCAGTTCAGCATAATGCCGGAAATGACCACGTTCACATTGCAAGCCGTCTTCAGCAGACCGGACAGGCCGCCCAGCAGAGCGCCTGCCACCATGCCGATCAGGATGCAGGCATACCAGGGCATATGCCATGCCAGCGCTGCGTACAAGCTGGCGCAAGCGCCTGCCACGTACTGACCAGCCGCGCCGATGTTGAACATACCTACCTTGTAGGCAAACAGCACCGACAATGCACACATCAGAAGCGGTGCGGTACGCACCAGGGTCTGACCCAAATATTTCATCTGCAGCTTCTGGTTGGGATACTTCCAGAAGTTCTGCATCACAGCTTTGATGGCCTCAAATGCGCCGCTGGGTTCAATGATCAAAAGGACCAGATAGCCAACCAGCAAACCGCCCAGAATACACAGAAGCGATGCCAGCAAAGTCTGGAAACCATCCTTACGCAGCAGCTTCAAATCCTGTTTCTGCTCGTTCACAGCTGTACCTCCTTTCTCTTTGCACCAGCCATATACAGGCCAAGTTCTTCCACCGTGGTGGTCTTGGGGTCCAGCTCACCGACGAGCTCACCCTCGTACATAACCAGAATCCGGTCTGCCAGGCTCATGACCTCGTCCAGCTCCAGACTGACCAGCAAGACTGCCTTGCCCGCATCGCGCTGGGCAACGATCTGCTTATGGATATACTCAATTGCGCCAACATCCAGGCCACGAGTGGGCTGCACAGCAATCAGCAGCTGGGGATCGCGGTCGATTTCACGGGCGATGATTGCCTTCTGCTGGTTGCCGCCGGACATGCTGCGGGCAGTGGTCACAGGGCCCTGGCCGCTGCGCACGTCGTACTGCTCGATCAGGCGATTCGCATAATCACGGATATTCTTGCGGCGCAGGAATCCGAACTTGGTAAATTCCGGATCAAAATAGCGCTGCAAGACCAGGTTATCTTCCAGGCTGTAATCCAGCACCAGACCGTGCTTGTGACGGTCCTCCGGAATGTGGCTCATGCCCATCAGCGAACGCTGACGGATGGGGGCATGGGTGATGTCGGTTCCGCACAGCGTCAGCTTGCCGCTCACCGGCTTTTCCAGGCCGGAAATGCCGTAGATCAGCTCGGTCTGACCGTTGCCGTCAATACCGGCGATACAGACGATTTCGCCTGCGCGCACCTGGAAGCTCACGTTCTTGACCGCATTATTCTTGTGCACCTTGGATGCGACCGTCAGGCCTTCCACCTTCAGCACCGGCTCGGTGGGCTTGCTTTCCTGCTTGTGGACCTTAAATTCCACGTCACGGCCCACCATCATACGGCTCAGCTCAGCCGCATTGGTATCCGCAATATTCACCGTGCCGATGTACTTGCCCTTACGCAGAACCGAGCAGCGGTCTGCCACTTCCATGATCTCGTTCAGCTTATGAGAGATGAACAGGATCGACTTGCCCTCGGCAGCCAGGTTCTTCATGATCTGCAGCAGTTCCTGGATTTCCTGCGGGGTCAGCACTGCAGTGGGTTCGTCAAAAATCAGGATCTCGTTGTCGCGGTACAGCATCTTCAAAATTTCGGTGCGCTGCTGCATACCCACAGAGATATCCTCAATCAGTGCATCGGGGTTGACCATCAGGCCGTACTTTTCCGACAGCTCCAGCACCTTTTTGCGGGCCTGGTCCTTCTTCAAGAAGCCATGCTTGGACGGCTCCACACCCAGAATGATGTTATCCAGTACCGAGAAGCATTCCACCAGCTTGAAGTGCTGGTGCACCATGCCGATACCCAGTGCGTTTGCATCGTTAGGGTCCTTGATCTTGACCGGCTTGCCGTTCATTCGGATCTCGCCCTCTTCCGGGGTATACAGACCGAACAGAACGCTCATCAGCGTGGATTTTCCGGCGCCGTTTTCGCCCAGCAGCGCGTGAATCTCGCCTTTTTTCAGCTGGATCGTTACGTCATCGTTCGCGATAATACCCGGAAATCGCTTGGTGATGTGCAGCATTTCCACTGCATAATTTTCCAAAATACACTACCTCCTTAATTTGCCCACATCCCAAAGGTTTTGGTGCAGTTGGGAGGCCTAACCGCACCCCTTTGACGGAGCTTCATCAGTATGTTCAGTATACCACAAACAGTACCACTTTTCAAAAGAAAATCTCTTCCAGCTCGTGCTTTTTGCCCAATCCGGAGAAAGAAAAAAGGGCGTGCCGTTTGTGCACGCCCTTTTGGATTCTTGGGGAAATTTCTTACTTGCTGTTGCCGCAGTAATTAGCCCTTGATGTTGCCGCGGTAATCAACCGTCACCTTGGTCACTGCAGGCTCCTCGGTGATGTTATTGGAGACCTTGATCTCGCCATCGAACATCTTCTTAACCAGTGCCTTGTAGTCCTCTTCGGTGAACTTGCCATCCTCAAACTGAGTGGAAGCAGCCAGCTGCACGTAGTTAGCAGCGGGATCCTCGCTCACCAGGCCCAGGGTGACGATCTGGCCAACGTACTTCTCCCAGTTGTCGTTCAGAACAACGTCGGTCAGGGTATCGATGGTGGTGGGAGCCAGACCCTTCATAGCGGAGGTGATGGTCAGATCCTTGTAATCGTCGGGGTTGCCGTCTTCGCCAGCTGCGTAGTTAGCGATCACAGCGCCCTGGTCGACGTCAACGCCGATGACCTTTGCGCCCTCGACCTTCTTAGCAGCGTCAACAGCAGAAGTGTAGATGCCGCCGCCGCAAGCGAAGACAGCCTGAACGCCCTTGCCGTACCATGCGTCCATGTAAGCAGTGATGTCAGCGTCGCCGTAGAACTGGTTGCCGTAGACATACTTCACTTCAACGTCGTCCACGCCCAGCTCAGCAGCTGCTGCATCAGCGCCCTGCACGAAGCCGTAGCCGTAACGCACAACAGCGGGCACAGCCATGCCGCCCAGGAAGCCCAGCTTGGTGTAGCCCAGCTTGACTGCTGCATAACCAGCCATGTAGCCGGGCAGCTCTTCCTGGTACACTGCGCAGTAGATGTTGCTCATGTCAACATAGTCTTCCAGCTTCCAGTTGTCGGGGTTGAAGTCGTAAGTCTTGCCCTTAGCGGTGACACCTGCCTCCAGCAGGTCGCCCAGACCCACGTCCAGAGCGATGAACTTTACCTCGGGGTACTCGGGAGCGACCTCAACCAGAGTGCCGCCGAAGGAGTAGCCGGGCATCACGATGATGTTGTAGCCCTCGCCGATAGCCAGCTCAGCCTGTGCAACACGGCCCGGGGTATCGTTGGTGGTGGGCTTGAAGTACTTGGTTTCCACACCGTTGTCCTTGCCGAACTTGGTCACTGCTTCCCAAGTGGTCTGGTTGAAGGACTGGTCCGTGATATCGCCGTAGTCGGTGACCATAGCGATCTTGTAAGCGGCCTCAGTGCCCTCGTTGCCAGCTGCGCTGCTGCTCTGGTCCTCTGCCTGAGAATTGTTGTTTGCGTTGTCGCCGCCGCAAGCGGTCAGCGCTGCTGCCAGGGTCATGGTGCCGGTAGCCAGCAGGAAAGAACGACGAGAAATCTTCTTCATAGTGAAATCTCCTTTAGTTTTATTTTGTGGTGGGGGCTTCCCACCTCGATTCCGAGAATTACGGCGCGAACACACCGCCCTCATAGTATAGCGCAACAGCCCTGCTTTCACAAGACTGTTGCGGCTACAAATAGTTACAGTTTTCGTCTTAGGGTTACAGGATATTGGCACCGCCAAAGCCATAGGGCAGTAAATCCCCCAACGACTCCTCGATATAGTCCTCCGGCGTTTTGGCCATGATGACATTCAAATCCGGGCCGCAGAACTCATACAGTGCCTGGCGGCATACGCCGCAGGGAGCCGTCACCAGAGTATTCACTTCTCCTTCTTTCGCTCCCACGATGGCGATGTCGGTAAAGCGGGTCACACCCTCGCTCACCGCCTTAAACAGCGCTGTGCGCTCGGCACAATTGGTAGGCGTATACGCTGCATTTTCCACATTACAGCCTGTAAATACCCTGCCGTTTTCTGCCAGCAATGCTGCACCCACCATAAAATGGCTATAAGGTGCCACAGCGTTTTCCCGGGCAGCCTGGGCCTGACGGATCAGATCCTGTTTTTGCTCCGGTGTCAGCTTGGTCATGGTTTATTCCTCCAGCATGCCCAGAGCAACCTTCATCATCTGGGTGAAGCTGGTCTGGCGCTGTTCTGCGGTAGTGATCTCCGGAGAAACGAAGCTGTCCGAGATGGTCACCAGGCAGGCAGCGTTCTTGCCCAGAGCGGCAGCGTTGGCAAACAGTGCAAAGCTCTCCATCTCCACAGCCAGGCAGCCCTGCTCATCGCGCAGCTTTTCCCAGTAAGCGGGCTTTTCATCGCTGGGCTGACGATAGAACACGTCCGAAGAGTGGATGTTGCCCTCGATCAGCTCGATGCCCTGACGCTTGGCAGAAGCACGCAGCTTGTCGTTCAGCTCCTGGCTGGGCAGCGTAGTGTCGCCTTCAAAGCCGGACTGCACCTTAGCATAGTTGGACTCGGACACTGCGCCGGTGGCCAGTACCACGTCGAACAGCTTGGCCTTGTCGGTATAGCTGCCGGCAGAGCCGATGCGAATGATGTTTTCTACGCCGTAGAACTTGTACAGCTCATAGGAATAGATGCCGATGGAAGGCATGCCCATACCGCTGCCCATGACGCTGACCGGCTTGCCGTGGTAGGTGCCGGTATAGCCCAGCATGCCGCGTACGTCCGTCACCAGACGGGGATTTTCCAGGAAGGTCTCCGCAATGAACTTTGCACGCAGGGGATCACCAGGCATCAGAACGGTCTTGGCGAAATCGCCCATTTCCGCGCGGTTGTGAGGGGTAGACATAGTATATCGCTCCTTTACATTTGAGTAGTACTTTTCGTACTCCTATTGTAATACAAAATCCTCTGTACCACAAGGGTACAGAGGACCTTGTTTGATCTGTTTGAAGCAGCCTTTACTTGCCGCTGAAGATATTCTGCGGGGGAACAATTCGGCCATTCTGATGGATCTCGAAATGCAGGTGAGAACCATAGGATCGGCCTGTGTTGCCTACGTTGGCGATGTGCTGGCCCTGGCTGACGGACTGGCCTGCATTGACATACTTTGCACTGCAGTGTGCGTACAGCGTTTTCAGGCCATTGCCATGGTTGATAATGATGGACAAGCCATAACCGTTGCCGGCACCATCACGGTTCCAGCCGGCCTTTTCGACCACGCCGGAATCTGCCGCATAAATCGCGGTACCGGTGGGTGCGGCAATATCCACGCCCTTGTGCTTGATCGAACCGTTGGAACGGAACTGCACCCAGCGGGACACACGGCGGTAGTTGGGCACCGGCCACATCAGTGTGCCGCTGCCGACCTTGCCCACAGAGCCGGAAGCCATACGGGTACCGATCACAACTTCCTTGTTGACCGGCTCACGCAGGACCTGCGTGGACAGAATATCCGTAGCCAGCAGATTGCCTGCCGCATCGAACGTCTGCACTGCGGTGACTTCACGTTCGCCTTCCTTGCCTTCCACCAGGGTCTTGGTCGTACCGAAGTTATACTCATTCGACTTCTTCTGGCTGGTGATGAAGGGGATGGGTTCCGTATAGGTGACCTGCTTGTGCACGCGGATTTCCAGTACCTTTTCCTGCTTCTGCACTATCAGCTGATCGCCGGGATAAATCTTAGAGGTCGCGGTCAGGCCCGGGTTCAGTGCATACAGCTCTGCCTGGGTCAGGCCGTTCTTCGATGCAATCAGGCTGACGCTGTCGCCCGCAACCAGGGTGTACAGCTGCTGTTTCATCTCATCCGAAGTCAGATACTCCATGACCTCGGTGATGGGGGTAAAGCTATCGGTGAAATAGATACCGTCTACCAGCTCCACTTCATGGTTAAAGCCTACCGTAACCATCGGGTCCTCGCTGGCATAGGGTTTCTTCAATTCTTCCAGATAATTTTTCAGCTTCGCGCCGTCGGTCGTGATCCGGCTCAGCTCGCCGTCAATGTACAGTGCCGTACCTGTCTGAATTTCGTCGCTGGAAGTACGCAAGATAGCGTCCGCCATCCGATTCTCATTCAGCACATCATGTCCGGGCTGCACCACAGACACTTTGTAGCTGGGGGTAATGTCCCAGTCTGTACGGTTCGTAGAAACATAACGAATACGCTCGTTCACAGACTCCTTAGCGGATTCAAACACGCGCTCGCTGGACACAAAGCCCACGTCCTGCCCCTTCACCTGAACAGACAGCGCATACTCCAGATGCAGCTGGTCCTGCACATAGTTCCAGCACAGAAGGCCCACCAATACGGGCACAACGTATGCCATCGTGCGGGGGATCAGTTTGCCATACAGCTTTGCGCCATGGCACAGGTTATTCCAGCACAGCTGTGCTGCATATCGGATACCTTCTGCCTTGGCCACCTGAACCGTGTTGCAGGCAATACGCCAAACACCGCGGACAAAGACAAACGGTGCCTCCAGCACCTCGTTCCACAATGCATGAACGATCTTCTTGACTTTGCCCCACAGCCATTTACAGGCACGGATCGCCGCCGAAGCAACCCAGCGTGCGCTCTTGCGAATCCAGCGTCCTGTACGAACGACCAGATACTCTGCCTGGAAGCCGATGTCGTAAAGCATCCGTCCCAAATAACGGTAAGCCGGCTTGGTACGCAGCCAGCGCACCGAAGCGTTGGCACTTACCCGCTGCTTTTGCTTTAAATTATGTTTTCCAATGACCAGGCGGCGACGCACAGCCGTTTTCAGCGCATGCAGTCGCTCCTGCCAAGTGGGCTTTTTCAGGGGTGTCTTATTGTTTTCCGTTTCTGACAAACCTGACAGCCTCCTTTCCTTGGTTTCTGTAATGCGCAAAATCGCGCCATTTTGTTATTTGTAATAGTGTGTCAAAGAATAGAACTATGACGCACTATTTTAATATTATACTCACTGGACAACTCTGAGCAAGACATCTTGCGCAGATTTCCGCTAATTTTCACACCTTTTCATGGTTTCCATATCCGGCGGGAACGGGCTTTCCACCGTGATTTCCGCCCATTTCAGCGGCAATTGGATCTCCACGCAATCGGTCTTCTGGATGTGTGACGGTACCGAAAAAGCCAGTTTTCCACAATGCAGCGCCTGCCGGTTGATGATTTCCCGGCTACCGCCGTACAAATCGTCTCCCGCCAGCGGGTGCCCGGCATGGGAAAAATGCACCCGAATCTGGTGGGTGCGCCCGGTGATCAGGCGGCAGGCTGCCAGGCTGTGGCCGCCGCCCGCTGCCAATACCGTATACTCTGTGCGGCTGGGCTTTCCCGCCGGGGTCACGCATCGGGTCACGATGCTGCCTTCTGCCCGGCCAATCGGCCCATCGAACACACCCTCGCCCAGTGGCATCTCCCCTTCTACAATGGCGTAATAGGTTTTCTGTACGTGCTCCGCCAGCAGGTTGGCTGCATACATGTTGCGGGCCGCCAGCAATAAACCGCTGGTATTTTTGTCCAGGCGGTTCACCGGGCGAAAGACACCGCTTTCTCCGTTTTGCTGTGCCCAGGCCGCATAGGCGTTGGCCAGCGTACCGCCTGCATACCCCAGCGTCGGATGTACGGGAATGCCTGCCGGCTTGTCGATTACCAGGGCAAAGGCGTCCTGGTACACCACCCGCAGGGGGATCTCCGGCTGGGGCGTCACCGGCGGCTTTTCCTCCGGGGGCAAATCAAATTTCACCCGCTGACCGGCTTGCAGCCGCACATTGGTAAAGGCCGGGCTGCCGTCCACAAAAAAGCCAGAACCACGGTGCTTCACCGCCCGGGTCAGGTCGGTGGAAACCGCGCATTGATACAAAAAACGGCGCAGCTCCATACCGTCACAGAGCGGCGGGACCACGAACTCTAACCACATGCGCAGCATCCCCTTTCCAACGGAATCTTTTTTAGTATATCAAATTTTGTCTTATCTTGCAAATTTCTGTAAGGTATGTTATACTTAGGAGCGGAAAATGAGTGGAACATTCGACGGCGGGGCGGCTTTGACCGCTCTGAGGAAAGTCCGGGCTTCACAGGGCAACGGTAACTGCTAACGGCAGCCGAGGGTGACCTTAGGGA
>RCNI01001801.1_pt1 | contig 11042 bp, 12 predicted proteins | sample 2041151 | NCBI WGS metagenome assembly RCNI01 (sample SAMN09708214, study PRJNA481090) | feces metagenome | isolation source: feces | place: Antarctica: Albino Rookery
AATAGTATCACAGAAATGAGTGGTTTGCAAGTGCTTTCTGCATTTAGGGGAGAAGGACATTACCGCTCCATCAGATCCTCCACGGTGCAGCCCAGAACCTTCGATGGCCGGTATACGGTTTCTATACTAGCCCGCTTTTGCCTGCCAGATAGTTAGGCTCTCCGTTTTCCAGCTTCTTACACACAGAGATGAAAAAAGCATCTGAATTAAGCCTTGCAGCTAGTTGGCATTTAAATCAGTAGTTATAAATGGGGCAATACCTCAACTGGAGAAGTAACACCTATCGGCCTCCCTGTGTAATCTTTTTCTCCCCCAAGATATTTATCGTATATTTGCTTAATAAATTCTTCACTTTCGGTTCTGTCTGTCGATTCGCTCATGTATTTGGCAATTAAATCATTATGGCCTATGTAATCTTTAAGATTTTTTTCGTTTATATAATAAGAAAATTCATTACTGACAGAACAGCCTGTAAAATCCCACAGAATTCTATAAATATTACGTGCTGACATAATTGAGTGATAATATTGATGTCCAACCTCCTGCTTTTTTCGCTCTCTAAATAAGAAATTAATCCCCAACTGTTATGTTCTAAATAGTATGCATCATTGAAAATATCAATTTTATTATTTAAGACATCCTCACACATTTGGTAGTATTGCTCTCTGATTTTTGGCAATATTAACTTGGGTTTGTCATCAGATTTCGAAGAATTTAGCCAATATGTTAAACTATGGAAAAGTTGCAAATACTGATAACAGTGTCCTAAATCAATAATATAATTATCTATTTCCTGCGATGAACACTTTGAAAGCAAAACTGTGATAATGTAATCGACTCTTTCCATAGCACTTAGTTCAACAAAGAATCTGCAATTATCAATTTTACAATAGATTGCCGTAAATGCTGTAACGAGAGAGTATATTTGTGACTCATCAATATCGTTTAAATATAACTGCAAATTTTCAACCCATTCTTTTTGCGCGGTGGAATCAAGAGTTAGAAGTATTTCGCGTAATGCTTGCTGAAGATCTTCAACGGTGGTTCCAGTGTTGATTCTAGAAACAAAGGAACGAACAGACTCAGAAATATTAGAATGGTTATTTGTAGTAGCGGTAAAATATAAGTCAAAATATAGCCCGTGACAGATATGTGAGTTTTTCAAAATCTCTTGATAATCTGGATTCTGGTATGGATAGTCAGGCTCTAGAGGTTGTTTGCTTAAGTATTTTTTGGCATAGGGAAAAAGTTCCCCAAGTAGGGCCATGCTGGCAGGAAATTGTTGGTTGATCTTAGAATAGAATTCTACTCCTGCTACATTGAATTCTTTCTTATTCAGGATGAGACGATCTGTGGGACTTTGACCTTCCGAAATGAAATACTGGGGATTGTCATGAATATGATAGTAAAGATTAGGTTCCAGAAAATGAATGGCTTCAATTGCAAAGAGGTCATGCAGATTTAGCGGGGTATCCCTCGAGAAAACAACTGGAAATACTGAGTTTAGAATACGCTTAAAATTACGGAGGTTATCAGTATGTTCAATGATATAATCAAATACCTTTGAGCATTGATCCGCATCAGATCGTGAAATTCCATATGCGTGCATTAAATTTAGCATGCAGGTTGGATATAATGCTTTAGATTGTTCTTTAGCAATAGGTGGAACAATAATCTCTTGCTGAATAATTTTTTCCAGGAACCTGTGATCTAGTTCGTGAGTTTGCTTAAGAATCGAATCAATCCTTTCTCGCTCATAGGACAAGACATAGATGACTCTGGGAAAATCGAAAACTATGCTTATCAGTTTGAACAAGAAAACAATATTTTCATCATTAGCACGGTCAATATTGTCAATAATAAAAACAAATCGCTTGCCGCTATTCGATAGATATGCACTAATTTTGCGCTTTAATTCAGAAATACTTTTTTCTTCCGATTCTTTTCCATAGAACAGGTGGTCAACAATATGTCCAACATTAAATTTAGTAGCAGCATCGCTAGCACAGGCATTCATAATATTTTTTAAAAAGTGCTCACCATAAAGTGGATCACATTTTAATCCCATTGCCTGGATGATTCTGTTATATATGGCAGTCAATAAAGCGTCTTGATTCCCATACAGCCAAGGATCAAAGTCATCGATAATGATGATTTCGTCATTGTAAGACGTGTTTAGTTTAAGCTGTTTTTTTACAGCGTTTAATACTGTTGATTTACCAGACCCCCATGGACCTTCTAGGCTGATAACATAGCTTGTGTCGGGTTTGCAGAAAATAATTGCCTGAAGTAGCTGATCAATAACTATCCCTCTGTGGAGAAGATCATAGCTGACATCTTTTTCGGCTATTTGGATTGGTGCATTTGGAGTAGCATCAAAGTGATTGTAGGCCAGATCCTTTAAATCGATCAGATTTGTCTGACATTGTAAGGCCTTCTTTTTAATAGTGCAAAGATAGTGGTATCTAAATGTAAATAAGGAAAAAATATAAATATAAAGCAACTGCTCCAAATTAAAATGCAGTCCAAACCTCTACTCACAAAGCGCAGAATACAATATGCAAGAAGAGAGGGTAAAAGCGTAAAAGACGAAACATCGAGTAGAGTGAATAGCTCGAATTTTATCAACGTTATGAGATGGATAGACTGAAGTGCCCAGAATAAAAGAAACAGAAATATACAGATACCAGTGACTAAGGAAACAATAAAAGGAAACTCATATAGTTTACACATCAGGCGGGAAGGAATGTCTTTATAATCCAAAAAGAATAAGACTAAAAAAAGGAAAATACTGATTTGCATTACTCTGGTTATAGGGTATGCTGCGTTGAAATCCTTCCAGATCTCTTTTTTTATACTTTGTGATGCACACATTTCCATAATGCAGGTGCTCCTTTCGTTAATCAATTGTTTTTAGTGTATCATAATATAGTTAAATGAGCCAGTATTTAAGAATTATGGGGGATATGAGATGGATGATAAAAAATACTTTTATAAAGTTGGATGGGTATAGGCAAAGAGAATAGCGTTATCGTTCATGTGATCATAAAAGATAGAAAATTACTATTTGGCATTCAAGACCTAAATTATATAAATTGCTCTTCCTCCGACCCGTACATTATCTCTCCATTAGCTCCTCAACGGTGCAGCCTAGAACCTTCGATAGCCGGTATACGGTTTCCACACTGGCTTTATTTATATTCTTCTGGCGCTGCTCATACATCTGAATGGACCGTAGACTGACCTGGGAGCGCTGGGCTAATTCTGATTGGGTGCAGCCGTATAGAGTGCGTATCCGTTTGAGGTTGGTATCCGGGAACACTTCTTTAATACGGCTCTCAGCAAAATCGACAAATTTAGACACATCTGCTTCATGGAGCGTGTAGTATATCTTCTCCAGATCCTGAAACGGGAGAGCCTCAAAAATCTGATTGTACCTTCTGTCGGAGTACCAGTGATAGTAGGCCACAGCCCAGCCAATCCAGTATTCCGGGGTGCGGAACATATTATTGTTCTGTTCCTGGCTGAACTGCTTGCCGGTGGTTTCTTCCAGGATCGCTCTGGCAATTTCAATGCCGCTTTTGCCTGCAAGATATGCCGGTTCTCCGTTTTCCAATTTCCTACACACAGAGCTTGAAAGAAGCATCTGAATGAAGTTTTCTCCGGAGATTTTGCAGGAGTTGATGGCATAGTCAAATGCATCGCCCATGGCGCTTTGTGCGTGACTCAGATAGATTTCTTGGTATGTGTGGGTCCTCATTGAAAATGCCTCCCCTCATAATATCCTGGATGTATAGACCATTACCGACCCAGACTGGCCTGTTTAGACATTCTTTTTGATTTAATGTATCATTTTAGTCATAACAAGTCAAATCTGATATGGGATCAGAGAAGGAGTTCCGGTTGCATTCGCTCTTTTTAGATAGTATAATATAATCAAACATGCTTATCAGAAGAATTTTCAGTCCTGAAGTGGGGCTATTTCCCTTTTAAATAAAGGAGGGGTGTTATGAATTTGCCAGATAAAGCAATCGGTAATACTAATGAATTGGAATTTGCCATTTTCTGCGTTGAAAATGTGGCAGCTGAACTAAAAGCAGATCCGCAAAAAGTCTATAAAGCTTTTGCTGAAAAAAGTGATATTCTCTCCGGCTATATTATCCCGGAGTTTGAAATGCTCCACACCCAGAGCAAAGAGTATATTGTTTGTGATCTCTTGGAGGTCATGCAAGAAAAAGGAGTTACCCTATGATCGTCTATCACAGATCTTATCTGGAGATCGAGCTGCCGGATCTTACACATTCCAGATCAAATGTTGACTTTGGCCCCGGCTTCTATACAACTCCGATCTATGGTCAGGCCGAAAAATGGTGTGGACGATTCAAGCGGCGTGGCAAGGATGCCATTATTTCAAAGTATTACTACGATGAAGATAAGGCAGAGCAGTTGAAGATCCTGAACTTTGAATCATACTCCGAAGCGTGGCTGGACTTCATTATGAATTGCCGCAGGGAGCAGGACAATACGGATTTCGATATTGTAATCGGCGGCGTTGCCAATGATAAGGTATTTAATACTGTGGAGCTCTACTATGACAATCTGATTGATAAAAAGGAAGCAATTTCCAGACTGCGCTATGAAAAGCCCAATCTGCAGATCTGTTTTCGAACCCAGCGGGCAATAGATGCCTGCCTGCATTTTGAAGGGAGCGACAAACTATGACTGCGAATCCGATTCTTCTTCAGAAGAAATACAGCAGGGTGGTGCAGCTGTTTTCTCAAAAGTCTGGACTGCCCCTGTCCGAGGCGTTGGCTTTCTTCTATCATTCAGAGCTTTACACACTGCTGCATGAGGGTATCTCTGATATGCATTGCAGGAGTGATGAATACCTGGCCGAGGAGCTTAATATCGAGTATCGTCAGCAGTAAACACGGATCGGTATTCTACCTGAATCAACAGAATACAATTATAAAGCTCCGCCTGGATTCCAGACGGAGCTTTTTGCAAGCTATGGGTATTACCCTCTTTGAATCGTTTTGTCACATTCAAGCGGATACTGGAGCAATGCATTATTTGTTATCACAGTCTCCAGAATTTCTACAAACCTTTCGATGTTTTTCTATTTGCAGTATTAGCAATAACCAGGGAAGGGGAGGGCTTATTTTTGTGAGAGCGCCAAGCCATCATGGAAGGCTCTGCCTGCCACAGAACCCAGGGTGCGGTAGGAATTGGCTGCAGGATCGAAGGAAAGGAACTATGCGTTCCAAACCAAATGGGGTGTAAACTGTGAAAGTTTGACTTCTTTTGAGGAAAATGATACAATAATATAAATTATAGATTTAGGCCTGCAGAGCGGGGGTGGCAGTGGGCCTGTGTCATAGTTTTAGGGCTCATAGTATATATTCTGATTCGTATTTTGCACGATGTGCTAGACATTGACTGGAAATGCAGGGAGGGATTTTCTATGAAAGCTAGAATGAAAAAAGTATTTAGTGTTATTTTAAAATCTGCATTGTTATCTTTGTGGACTATGGGCGCTAATCTTTTGGCCGGGGCTCTGTTGGCCTAAGTCTATAATTATATGCTGAAGTAGTTATTTAATTACCATTACAAATATAATGGTTGACAAGTGAAAAAATCATGATATAATTGGTGTAAATAGAAAAGGAGAACTGTCAGTTCTCTTTTTTAAGAAAACGGAATGTCATTTATTAGCATGACAAAATGAGGTGATAGAAATTGAATTTAGGAACTTATGCCAAGATCCGCAGTGGACTGGTTCTGTCCAGAAAAAAAGCACAGGGACCGAACGGCATTGACTATAAACTGCTGAATCTGAGATCTGTTGCGGATGCGGGATACATTGATATGGATGAGCTGGATGAGTACCGGGCATCAGAAGTCTTGTCACAGGATTATATGACACATGCGGGCGATATTGTGGTCAGGCTTTCAGCTCCCTATACCGCAGTCCTGATCGATAAGGAAACTGAGGGAATCGTGGTTTCCTCCAACTTTGTAACCATCCGGACGGATGTGAGCAAGATCCTGCCAGAATACCTTTATTGGTTTTTAAATACAGAGGATCTCAAAAGGTACATCGCTGAAAATGCTACCAGTAATGTTCTCAATGCTGTGACGGCAAAATATTACGCTAATCTGAAGTGGAAACCAATTCCACTGGATGACCAGGCAGTAATCGCTGAAATCAATTTGCTGGCTAAGAGGGAAGTCATGCTTCTCAATCAGCTGGCAAAGGAAAAAGAAAAATACTATGCTGCTGCGATTCAGCAGTTTCAGAAAGCTCGAAAGTGAGGAATATGTAGATGACAACTCGTAATGATATTGAAAGTGTTCTGTGGAAGGCCTGTGACAGCTTCCGGGGCAAAATCGACAGCTCCCGTTATAAAGACTATATTCTCTCCATGCTCTTCGTGAAGTATCTCAGCGATGTTTCTGCTGAAAAAAAGGCTCAGTATATGGAGCAGTACAATGGGGATGAGCGCCGTGTGGAGCGGGCTATGGGTCGGGAACGGTTTACCCTGGATGCAGATTCTACCTTTGAATATCTGTACTCCCACCGCAGCGACACGGATATCGGCCAGAAGATCAATATTGCCCTGTCTCACATTGAGGAGCACAACAGCGGAAAGCTGAGGAATGTATTCCGGGCAATTGACTTTAATTCCCAGGTGGACTTCGGTGATACAAGAGAGAAAAATGCAATTCTTAAAAATCTGCTGGATGACTTTCATGACCTGAATCTCCGTCCCAGTGAGCTGGGTACTGCAGACATCATCGGAGACAGCTATGAATACATGATTGCCAACTTTGCCTCGGATGCCGGCAAGAAGGGTGGAGAGTTCTTCACGCCCAGCCAGGTTTCTCAGTTGGTAGCCATGCTGGTGCAGCCCAAGGAAAATGACCGGATCTACGATCCTACCTGTGGAAGCGGCGGTCTGCTGCTGAAGGCCTATAAGCAGGTACCCAGTGGAAAAGTGGCGATTTACGGTCAGGAGCAGAACGCTCAGACTTGGGCTCTCTGCACCATGAATATGTTCCTTCACAATGTGGATGACGCAAAGATCTGGCAGGGAGATACCCTCTCTAATCCCGGAAATCTGGAAGATGACCAGCTGATGAAGTTCCAGGTGGTGGTAGCAAATCCGCCCTTCAGCCTGGATAAGTGGGACAGCGGTTTCCTGGCGGATGCCGGAGTGGATGCCAAGGGCAAGGCCCAGAAGATGTCGGCTTCTCTGGATAAGTATAAGCGGTTTGAACTGGGGGTTCCGCCTTCTTCTAAAGGTGATTATGCTTTTGTTCTCCATATGCTCAGCAGCTTGGATGGGGAAAACGGCCGAATGGCAGTGGTGCTGCCTCACGGTGTTCTCTTCCGTGGGGCCAGTGAAGGAAAGATCCGGCAGCAGCTGGTGGACCTGAATCTGCTGGACGCTGTGATCGGACTTCCCGCAAACCTGTTCTATGGCACCGGCATTCCCGCCTGTATCCTTGTGTTTAAAAAGAACCGAAGCCGTCAGGATGTGTTCTTCATTGATGCTTCCGGCGAAGGAAACTTTGAGAAGGGGAAGAACCAGAATATCCTCCGTGACTGCGACATTCAGAAGATCCTCAGTACCTATGAAAAGCGGGAGAACGTGGACAAATATGCCTACAGAGCGACCCGGGATGAGATCCGGGAAAACGACTATAACCTGAATATCCCCCGGTATGTGGACACCTTCGAGGAAGAAGAGCTGGTGGATATCGACGAGGTAAAGCAGAATATTGCAAAAATCGAGGCAGAGCTTTCTGTGGTTCAGGCTAAGATGAAGCAGTATCTGGAGGAACTGGGCTTATGACAACTAAAAAGAGTAATCGGGGCCCCGATCCGTCTTCGTTGACTATTCATATGCTATGTGCTCGTGCTGCTGGACGCTGCCAGTTTGAAGGATGCAATGAGTATTTATTCCAAGACGCTCTTACCTTAAAGGAATTTAATAAGTCAAATATTGCCCATATTGTTGCATCAAGTCCAGATGGACCTCGTGGTGATGCTATAAGATCTCATGAACTATCTTCCAAAATTGAAAATTTAATGTTAATGTGTCCATCCCACCATAAAATGGTAGATGATAATCCGGATATTTTCACAGAAGAAACACTTCTTGCCATGAAGGAAAAACAGGAAACTGCGGTACGTAATGCATGTGAATTAATGTACAGAGAACCTTCTAATATTGTGCGCTTCATGTCTCCAATCAAAGGAAATAAAACTGTTGATATTTCTTATCATCAAGCAGCAGAAGCACTTAACTCTACGAAGAAACCTGCAGATTTTCATGGGATAACAATTGAGATAAAGTCAATTAAACAATATAAAACGCATGATTTTTGGGAAGATGTTGATGAACAGCTGCGCCATAAAGTAAAATATGATATTCAGAACAGTATCAGCTTCTCTCCTGAAACCCATTTTTCGGTATTTCCGATTGCACCGATACCTCTCATAATAAAGCTCGGATATTTGATTGGTGACAAGATTGGGGCTGATATTTATCAGAAAACCAGGACACCGGATACTTGGAGCTGGCGAGAATCAGAAGCTACCAATGATTACAAAGTCACATGCAATGTTATTAATAAAAAAGCTACTAAAGCAGCCATAATCTTGTCATTAACCGCTGATATTTCTGAAGATAGGTGCCTTCAGGCATATAACCCTGATGTAGTATATAGCATTACGGCGGAGAGGACAGGAGTAGACAGTGTAAAGAGCTTAAAGGACCTTTCAATTTTTTGGCATAATTATCAGCTGGTTTGCGATAATATTCGCAACAGTTATATAGATGTTGATGAGATTGCGCTATTTCCAGCAATTCCTGTTTCAGCAGCGTTTGAGGTGGGGCGTAGATATATGCCAGGGGTATACCCTACGATGAAAATATTTGATGAATGTGAAGGCTTTTTTGAAACGCTTTCAATAGGGGGTAAAAAGAAATGAACGAAAAGGAAAAAATGTTAGGGGAAATCCTAAGTAAAATTGCTGATGAATTAAATATTACGCCGACTATGCAGGAAAAAGCGGTAAAAAGCTATGAGGCGGTTGGAAAATGGCTTGGAGACGGAATTGATTATGATGTTAAAATCATGCCTCAGGGTTCTATGAATCTGGGAACGGTTATTAAGCCAATTGACGATTCAGATGATTACGATGTGGATCTTGTATGCCTATTAAAAGACGGAAAGTTTTTGCCTTTGACTGATATTAAAAATTTGGTTGGTGATCGGTTAAAAGAAAATGCAACCTATAAAAAGATGCTAGAGAGTGAAGGTAAGCGCTGCTGGACTATGCAGTATGATGAATTCCATATGGATATTTTGCCATGTGTACCTTACAAGGGAGAATTTATTGAGCCGAAACATACGGATATAAAGTTAACTCATAAGAACGAAGCAGGCATATACGAGGAACGTTATAGCAATCCTTATGCCTATCATATATGGTTTGAGAACCGTATGAAAGATGTCTTATTACAAGAAAAGACATTATTTGCGGAGAGAAATAAAACGGAAATTGCAGCAGTGCCAACGTATAAAATGAGGACACCTCTTCAAAAGGTTATTCAAATTTTAAAAAGACACAGGGATATTTGTTTTCAGGATGACTCAGAAAACAAACCTATCTCAATTATTATTACTACCCTTGCCGCCCATACTTATCAAGGCGAAACTAATGTATATGAAGCACTAAATAATATTTTGCTGAATATGCCTCAAATGATTGAAGTCAGAAATGGTGAATACTGGATTGAAAATCCCGTTATGCCGGAGGAGAATTTTGCGGATAAGTGGAATCAAGTATCTCAGAAACGCATGGCATTTACGGAGTGGTTAAAAAGAGCTCAAAAAGAACTGATTGTAGATCCACTCAATTGTATAGGCCTTGATAATGTTTGTCAGACATATGAGCTGGTTCTAGGAGAAGCTCCTGTAAACCGTGCGCTGAAAGCACTAGGGGCAGAAACGAAAAGTGCTAGAGAAAGTGGAAATCTTTATATTAACGGATTAACTGGCGGCATAACAACAGAAAGTGCTAAAACAAAACGTGTAAAGGAGCATATCTTCTTTGGGAAATAAAAGGTTCTTTTATGAAAAGGAACGAAGCTTGATAGAGCAAAAAGCAGCATTGAAAATTGCTTATCCAGAGTCGTACTGCAGTGTTGAGAAAAACGGATTGTGGTGGATTGGAAAGATAAGACCGACGCCACTGTCGCAAACATATACGGTTGTATTAATATATCAAAGAGGCGAGGCTCCCCAAATTTGGGTCCTTGGAGATGAATTGAAAAAGCTGAGTGACGAAAACTTCCCACATAATTACCATGTTGATTCGTCCAATAAATTGGTAAGAATTTGTTTGTATCGTCATCAGGAATTTTCTAAAAGGAAAATTTTAGCCAACACAATTATTCCATGGACAATAGAATGGCTCTATTTCTATGAAATTTGGTTAGCAACGGGTGAGTGGTGCGGAGGTGGGGAGCATCCTGTAGTTGCTGGAGAAGATACATCATCATTGGTTCTTGATATTCACCAGAAATGGAAGGATCAAAATGAGACTTGAAGATCAGACATTAATGAGCTTTTGTAATTCAGCCCGTATGGCTGGAGAAGTGGCAAATCAGTTAGAGGAGAGACTTAGGGCAGAGAATCGGCACAAAGCTACACTGGAAGCTGGGGCAAAAGCTTCTGTTGAACAACAGAAACTGCTGGAGCAGCAGGTGGATCTGCTGAAAACTCAGAACAGTCAGCTTACTGATAACTACAATAAATTAAAGGAAATGTATGACCGGCAGGTCCAGGAGGCGGATGAAGCCAAAAAGGATCTGAAAAAAAGCTGGCACTTTAATGTATGGATGATGATAATAGCTGTTATTTCCATGCTGGCTGCCATAGCAGGACTGGTGATTTCGATTTTTGATTAGGGAGGTGTATGAGGGTGTATAGGTTGTATTCCCAGAGACTGAAGGATGCAAGTGGGG
>RCNI01001802.1_pt1 | contig 11040 bp, 9 predicted proteins | sample 2041151 | NCBI WGS metagenome assembly RCNI01 (sample SAMN09708214, study PRJNA481090) | feces metagenome | isolation source: feces | place: Antarctica: Albino Rookery
TCAAGCGCGCAAAGATCCTATATGGCACCGCAGAAGGCGGCCGCCCAGTCAAGGTTCAGGCCCTGCGTCAGCTGCCGGGCAGCATGGCACTGATTAAGCTGGAAGGCGTGGAAGATATGGACGCTGCCCGGCGCATGGTGGGCAGTATGCTGTATTTCGACCGCAACGATGTGCGTTTGGCTAAGGGCGTCTGCTTTATTTCTGACCTGCTGGGCTGCCGTGTGGAGGATGCAGATACCGGCCGGGTGTACGGTACGGTGAAAAGCGTGACCCATCCCGGTCCGCAGGATATTTATACCGTGGTCACCCCCAGCGGCGAAGAACGGATGTTCCCCGGTGTGTCCGCCTTTTTGGTGGACAAGCAGCCGGAGGAAGGTCGTATCCTGATTCGCCCCATTCCCGGTATGTTCGACGATGATGTGATCCTGGATGTGGCACAGCCGGAGGAGGAAGCGTAATATGGGAATGCGAGTGGACATTGCCAGCCTGTTCCCTGAGATGTGCCAGCGTGTGCTGGATGAAAGCATCCTGGGCCGTGCAGCAAAAAGAGGCTATATCGAAACCCACAGCCACCAAATTCGGGACTATACCCTGAATAAACAGAAGCAAACGGACGATTATCCTTATGGAGGCGGCTGCGGCATGGTCATGTATGCACAGCCTATCGCAGACTGCATCCGGGATATTCAGCGTCAGGTCGCCGAACAGGGCCGCCCGGCACCCCATGTGGTTTTTATGACCCCCGGCGGTGCAAAGTTTGACGAGGAACACGCCAAGCGTCTGGCACAGTACGATAACATCACGTTTGTGTGTGGTCACTATGAGGGCATCGACGAGCGTGTCATGGAGGCCTTTGCTGACGAGGAACTGAGTCTGGGCGACTTTGTGCTGACGGGCGGTGAGCTGGCAGCACTGGCTGTGGCAGACAGCGTTCTGCGTCTGCAGCCCGGTGTGCTGGCAGAGCAGAAGGGCTATGAAGATGAAAGCTTCTGGGATGGCCTGCTGGAGTATCCGCAGTACACCCGCCCCGAAGTGTGGGAAGGCCGAGCAGTGCCTCCTATTCTGCTCAGCGGTGACCACGGCAAGGTAGATGCCTGGCGCATGGAGCAGAGCAAAATGCGCACAAAGGAACGTCGCCCGGATCTGTGGGAAGCATACGAAAAAGCACATCCCCCGGTGCCCGAAAAAAAGCGCCGCCGCCGCAAGCGCCCGGCTGCAGAACCGGAAATTGTGGAAAACTTTTGTGCTAGCGCACAATCGAGTGAAGAATAAGTATACAAGTTGTACAAAGGCATACCAACGTTCATAGTCGGATTGGAGAAACCGCCAAAAAAACAAATTTGTGCTGTACAACGGTGTTGCGTTGCGATAAAATAGTATCGAGGGAGCTGATAGCCCCGCGATTTTCGATTTGATCGAATCACGATAATAGAGATAGGAGCGACTGAGCTATGTACGTGAAAGAAGTTACTGTTGAAAATCAGGTGGGTCTGCATGCCCGTCCTGCAACCTTCTTCATCCAGAAGGCAAACGAGTTCAAATCCAGCATTTGGGTTGAGAAAGAGGAGCGCCGCGTTAATGCCAAGAGCCTCCTGGGCGTTCTGTCCTTGGGCATCGTTGGCGGTACCAGCATCCGTATCATTGCGGACGGCACCGACGAGCAGGCTGCAGTAGAAAACCTGGTCAAGCTGGTTGAGTCTGGCTTTGCAGGCTAATCGGATCTGTTGTAAATCCACCGCTATTCCGGCATTTTGTCGGAGTAGCGTTTTTTTATGGCCACAGCACGGAGGAACACGACATGACAAAGGCGGAGCTGTATCAAAAAGCCTGTATGCTGCCCATGCTGCCGGGCGTTTATATTATCCGGGATAAAACCGATACCATCATTTATATCGGCAAGGCAAAACGGCTGCGCAACCGGGTGAGTCAGTACTTCCGGGAAGGCGTCCCACACGACAACAAAGTGACCCAGATGATCCGCCACGCCCATCATTTTGATGTGATTGTGTGCCAAAGCGAGTTTGAAGCCTTGGTGCTGGAAGCTAGTCAAATCAAGGCGCATACGCCAAAATACAATATCCTGCTGAAGGACGATAAAGGGTACAGTTATATCCGCATCTCTCGGGAAGAATGGCCCCGGCTTTCCTTTACGCTGCAAAAAGAAGCGGATGGTGCAGAATATATCGGCCCCTATACGTCATCCTTTGCTGCGCGGGAAATGGCAGAAAGCGCACTGGATGCCTTTTTGCTGCCCCGATGCAGCCGACGATTCCCGGAGGACTTCGGAAAAAGTCGACCCTGCCTGAATGCCCATATCGGCAAGTGCATGGGCGTGTGTACTGGCAAAATCTCCAAAGAAACCTATCAGGAAGCAGTGCGGGGCGCAGTGCATCTAATCAAATATGGCAAAAAAGACATCCTGCGCACACTGACGCAGCGGATGGAGACAGCGTCGGAAAAGCTGGATTTTGAACAGGCTGCGCTGCTGCGGGACCAGATTCGTGCCATTGAAAAGTTGCAGGCTGGGCAAAAAGTAGTGGTGGATCCAGATGTGGAAATGGACGTGTGCGCACTGGCTGGTACGCCCAGCAGTGTTTGTGCGGCGATTCTGCGGTTCCGTCAGGGACGGCTGACCGATAAACGAGAATTTCTGTTCCACGATACGGCGGATGTGGACCAGGTGCGCACGGAGTTTTTGTCCCGGTACTATCTGGACCACGAGGACGAACGGCTGCCTCGTGTCGTGGCAGTGGATGCACTGCCCGAGGATGCGGAAGCACTTCACCAGCTGTTGGAAGAACGGCGGGGTACTCGTGTGCAGCTGTATGTACCCCAGCGGGGCGATGTGGCGCATCTGGTAGAAATGGCACACACCAATGCAGTGGAACGGCTGGCACGGGAAAGCGGTCGATATGCCCGGGAGCAAAAGGTACTGGACGAGCTGGCGCAGCTGCTGGGTCTGGAAAAAGCCCCTCGTGATATCGAGAGCTATGATATTTCCAACTGGGGCGATGGCTCCAGTGTGTGCGGCATGGTCACTTTTCGGGACGGAAAGCCCCATAAGGCAGGCTATCGCCGCTTCAAAATGCAGACGGTGTATGGGACCGACGACTATGCCAGCATGGCAGAGACGTTGTCCCGCCGCTGCGATGAGTATGATAAATTTGCACAGGCAGGTGTGCCTACCGAAAACTGGTTCGGACACAAACCGGACCTGATTTTGCTGGATGGCGGCAGGGGACAGGTCAGTGCGGTGCGTGCGGCCTTGCAAGGCCGCTCTCTGGCAGATGTGCCCTTGTATGGCATGGTCAAGGACGACCATCATCGGACAAGAGGCATTATTGATGACACCGGGCGGGAAATCAGCCTGAACATGAACCGCAGCAGCTTTGCCTTTGTCAGCAGCATTCAGGACGAAGCGCACCGTTTTGCGAATGCGTACCGCAAGCAGCAGATGAAAAAGAAAAGCTATGCTTCCGCCCTGACCCAAATCCCCGGCGTGGGACCGACTACCGCCAAAGCACTGATGAAAACCTTTGGCACGGTGGCGGCTGTGCGGGACGCAGATGTGGATGCGCTGCGGCAGGCACCGGGCGTAGGAGAAAAAATGGCGCAGCTGATTTATTCCTATTTTCACGAGGAATCGTAAAAGAACCTTAGTGAAAAAAACCACGCAGCAGGGTTGACAAGGGGAAAAAAGGTTGCTTTAATTTATACACTGTGGAAACCATAGATAGGCACAAGGAGGACAAGAAATGCGCGTGATCGCAGGAGATTTCCGGGGCAAACGGTTGGAGACACTGCCCGGAGAAGATGTGACAAGACCCACCACTGAACGAGTCAAAGAGGGAATGTTCAGCAGCATTCATTTCCTGCTGCCGGGCGCCCGGGTCCTGGATCTGTTCGCAGGCAGCGGGCAGCTGGGTCTGGAGGCAATGAGCCGGGGTGCAGCACGCTGTGTTTTCCTGGATTCCAGCCGGGACGCCATTCAGGTCGTGATGAAAAACTGTAAGGCCTGCGGCGTATTTGATCGCTGCCGGGTCAGCCTGGGCGATGCCCGACTGTATCTGGGTTCCTGCCGGGAACAGTTCGATCTGGTTTTACTGGACCCGCCCTATCACCACGGTACCTGCACGGAGATGCTGCCTCTGGTAGATAAGGTGTTGGCACCCGGCGGCGTCGTGATTTGCGAAACTGAGCGGGAAGCAGAGTTGCCTGGTGCGCTGGGCGGCCTGACCCTGGAAAAAAGATATCAGTATGGTACGATTGCTGTATGGCGTTATGCAAAGGAGAGAGCAGAATGAACGTGAACGAGTTGTTGGATACCATTGAGGATACGCTGGAAGAAGGCGCAAGCATTCCGCTGTCCGGCGGCAAGCGCATGGTGGACGTGGACAAGATTCGGGACTACCTGGATGAGATCCGCCTGAACCTGCCCGCAGAGATCCGTCAGGCAAAGAATATCGTAAACGACCGCGGCCAGATCCTGGAGGATGCCAAGAAGGAAGCCGATATCATCGTAAAGAAGGCGGAGGAGCGTGCTGCGATTCTGGTCAACGACCGGGAAGTGCTGAAGCTGGCAGAGCAGCGTGCTGCCGAGCTGATGACCAATGCCCAGTCCGAAGCCCGCAATATGCGCCAGACAGTTACCGATTACTGCGAAAATATGCTCAAGACCACCGAGGAAACTATGATTGCCAATGCGAATCAGGTCAAGACGGTACGTACCAATCTGCGCCAGAATGCAAAGGCAGCAGTGACCGGCTGATGCGGTGAAAAACACCCCCAAAAACAGGATAAAAAATAAAAGCGCAGTGTCGTCAAAAGATACTGCGCTTTTTTGTGGGAAATTATGGAGAATTTTTGTGAAACCTGCGAAATACAGTATACTTTTTCGAGAAATGACTATTGAATTTGCAGCCTCATTTTGGTATCATAAAAACACCTGAATGGGGCAAAGTGGAGCAGAATGGACCAAAGTGGGGCAAGGTGCTTCGATTTTCCCTAAATGAGGAAAGGATGCGGGGAATATGTTCTTTGGGCGATATGATTTCCTCATGGATGCCAAGGGCAGATTGAACTTTCCCGCAAAGTTTCGAGAGAATATGGGCGGCGGCAGTTTTGTCGTGATGGAATGGGTGGATCACTGCCTGTTTGCAATGCCCTTCGAAGAAGTAGATAAGCTGGCAGAACGTCTGGGCGGCAGTGAGCTGATGGACAGCTGGGAAGCTACCGGAGACCTGTTCAGCACAGCATTTGAGGTGGAGCCGGACAAGCAGGGTCGCATCCTGCTGCCGGAGAGCCTGCGCAACTATGCAGGGCTTACCAAGGCGGTGACCATCATTGGCAACCGCAACCATGCGGAAATCTGGGATACCGATACTTGGAATGCCCGGCATAATGCCGTAACCAACGAAGAACGGGTGCGTAAAATGCGTGCCCTGCACATTTGAGAAAGATAAGGGGGGCGTTGCCCATGAAAGAAACAGAACAGAGGGGCAGCGGATTTGATCCGTCTAATTTTGAACACGTCCCCGTGTTGTTGCAGGAATGTCTGGATGGCCTGGCCATCAAACCGGATGGTATCTATATGGACGGCACCGCTGGCGGTGCAGGACATTCCCGCCAGATCGCTTTGCGGCTGGACCCGGAAAAGGGTCGCCTGATTTCTATGGATCAGGACCCGGATGCGATTCAGACCGCTACTGCCCGCCTGGCAGGTTTGCCGGCGCAGGTGGTGGATACCAATTTCCGCTACGCAAAGGAAAAGCTGGAGGAGTTGGGCATCCCCGGTATCGACGGCGCACTGCTGGATCTGGGCGTTTCCAGTCACCAGCTGGATGACGCGGCCCGTGGCTTTTCCTACCGGGCAGACGCTCCGCTGGATATGCGTATGAGCCAGGAGGGCATGACCGCTGCGGATCTGTGCAACATGGAATCCCGCGAAGAGCTGGCCCGCATCCTGCGGGACTATGGCGAAGAACCTTACGCCTGGCAGATTGCCGGCAAAATCGTTAAGGTGCGCGAGGAAACCCCCATCACCACCACCTTGCAGCTGGCAGATATTGTTTCCAGTGCGGTACCCCCGGCGGAACGGCGCAAAAACAAAAATCCCAGCCGCCGTACCTTCCAGGCACTGCGCATTGCAGTAAACCATGAACTGGATGCCTTGGATGAAGGTCTGGACGGCATTTTTGAATGTTTGAACCCTGGCGGACGGCTGTGTGTGATTACATTCCACAGTCTGGAAGATCGGCTGGTGAAAAATAAGTTCCGGCGCTGGGCAACCGCCTGCACCTGCCCGCCGGAGCTGCCCATCTGCATTTGCGGCGGCAAAGCAAAGGCAAAGCTTATTACCCGCAAGCCCATTGAAGCAAAGGGCGAGGAACTGACCGAAAACCGCCGCAGCCGCAGCGCAAAGCTGCGGGTCCTGGAAAAGCTGTGATTCCTAAGAATATCCCGAAAGGAGAGCGATGATACCCATGCAGCAGTCAGCATATAATTTTGATTTGTTTGAAGATCATTCCGCATCGTCGCAGGTGCGGAAAAGCGGTACTCCATCGCTCCGTGCGGTGGAAGGCGGAAAGGCTAAGACCAGTCAAGTGAAAAAAGATGCCTTACATATCTGGGCCGTTGTTATGGCAGCGGTGCTGCTTGCTTTGACGATCCTGCTGGTACAAAGCAAAGCAACCTTGACCGAACTGAACGCCATGGTGCGGGAGGAACAGCGTACCATCACAGACGAAAAAAGCAAATACAATTATCTGAGCAGTGAACTGGGCCGCCGTACCGAAATGGCACGCATTGAGGACATTGCAAAGCAGCAGGGGCTGATGAAAGTAAACGACAGCCAGATCACCTATGTCCGGCTGGAAGATGACAGTGTCATCACCGGCGGTGAAACAAAAGTCGATAAGCTGACAGAATTGTTTCACTCCGGGCTGTTAAGCGTTCTGGAAGCGCTGGACCCATGATTTCCTACAATCCAAAACAGCAGACAGTTCGGTGCGCCTAAAAAAGAAAATTTTCCGAAAAAGCGTGCTGCGGCACGCTTTTTCGATTTCTCTGACTTGAAAAAAAGAAAGGAACCCGTCGATGCCCAATCGGAAAGTAACCCCTAAAAAAAGAATCAAGAGAGTTGCAGGCCGCCGCCGTGTGGAACGCAAGGTCCGGCTGTATGGCTGGGGTATTGCCATAGTCAGTGTTTTGCTGTCGTTTTCCTACCTGAGCTACCGGTTGTTCCAAATCCAGATCGTGGATGGTGCCGAATATCGGCAGCGTGCCAGTGCTCAGCAGATGAAAGACAGCACCATTGAGGCAGAACGTGGCATGATCTACGATGCTACCGGTAAGGTGCTGGCCTCCAGCAGCATTGTCTGGGACATTTCCTGCGACCCGAAAAACAGCAAGGGCCTTTCGGTGGAAACCGGAGAGGATACTGGGGAATACGTGCTGGTAGAGAGTGTCTGCACCGAAGTCAGCACCGGCATTGCCCGCATCCTGGCTGCAAACGATGGAAGCCAGGGAGATGATGTGGATACCACCACGCCGGAATATCAGGAAATTTACGAGAAGGTGTATAACGCATTTTCCCGGATTGACTTGCAATACCGCAGTCTGGCCACAAAAGTGGACCTGCCGGTGAGCAATGCAGTGCGTGCCTTTATCAAAGAATATAATAAAGCGCACAAGAGCGATGGCGTCAGCATTATTATCAGCGTGACCAAAAACTATAAGCGGAACTACCCGTATGGCGCTTTTGCGGCGGCTGCTATTGGTTTCTGTGATGCCGATGGTTCTGGTGCATACGGACTGGAACGCTCCTATAATGCCGCACTGGCTGGTGTCAACGGACGCAGTCTGGCGGTAAAGGATGCCCATGGTAATGTGATTGACACCAACAATGCAGTGGTATACGAACCGCAGCACGGCTATAATGTGGTATCCACGCTGGACACCAATGTGCAGGAAGTGGTCGAACGCTACTTGACCGAAGCCGTAAAGGCAAACAGCGTATCCAACCGCGGTGCTGCACTGGTGATGAACGTGAACACCGGTGCGATTCTGGCCATGGCCTCCAAACCGGACTTCGACCCCAACGAACCGAACGTCATCTACGATTTAGAGTATATGAAGAATCTGGTCCAGGCAGAACCGGAACTGTATCAGGCTTGGAAAAAGGATGAACAGGGCAAGTTTATTCTGGACAGCCAAGGCAATAAGATCCCTGACCCGGATTTCGACTATACCGGCACCTACCGGGAAATCCAATGGAAAAACAAGGCCATTACCGAATTGTACTACCCGGGAAGCGTCTTTAAGACCATTGTGGCAGCAGCAGGTCTGGATTCCGGTACCATCGGCGAGCACAGCACGTTCCACTGCAGCGGCAGCTATAATGTCGCCGACCGCAGCTATCACTGCGCAAACCGCAAGGCCCACGGTACACTGGACTTGTGGGAAGCACTGCGTCAGAGCTGTAACCTGTATTTTATCCAGGCAGCCGAGCGGATGGGGGCAAAGACCTTCTTTGACTATTTCAGGGTATTCGGTTTTACCGAGACCACCGGTGTGGATTTGCCTTACGAAACCTCTTATATGCAGTACTACAAACCGGAGCAGCTGGGTGCCGTTGAGCTGGCATCCTCCTCTTTCGGTCAGTCTATGAAAATCACGCCGCTGCAAATGTGTACTGCTATGGCAGCCTGTGTGAATGGCGGCTATCTGGTACAGCCCTATATGGTCAGTGAGGTCACGGATACCTCCGGCAATACCGTGTACAAGACTTCTACCAATGTGAAGCGGCAGGTGCTGAGCAAAGAGGTCAGCAATCAGCTGTGCGCCATTCTGGAACACGAAGTCGGCGACGGCAAGAGCACCGGCGGCGGTCATCGTGCTTATGTGGCAGGCTACCGGGTAGGCGGCAAGTCTGGTACCAGTGAACAGCTGGACATGGACAAGCGTGCATCGGACGGCGACTACAAGAAGGTTGCCTCCTTCTGTGCAGCATTCCCTTCTAATGATCCGGAATACATCGTATACATCATGCTGGATGATCCCAACAATGCAAGCTCGGACTATTCCTCTGTGCTGGCTGCACCCGTAGTGGGCAATATCATCAGCGAAATCGCACCGTATCTGGGCGTGCCCACCAGCGGTGTGGACCTGAAGAACACCACCGTGGAGGTCCCGAATCTGGTGGGTCAGGAATGGGGCAATGCACAGGTTGAGCTGAACCGTGCCGGTTTGAAGCACCGCCTGATGACGGGTGACGGTGATGCAACTGCTGCACAGGTCACGTATCAGTATCCATCGAAAAAGACTCGGGTTTCCAGCGGTACCACAGTGTATCTGTATGTGGCGGGGGCAAGCCCGTCCAATGTGGTCGTGCCGGAAGTCACGGGGCATAATGTAGAGTTTGCCCAGCAAATGCTTTCCTCGGCGGGCCTGAATTATTTGATACAGGGCACAGGAAATGTCATCGTTTCGCAGGATACCGCCAGCGGTACCAGTGTAGAGATGGGTACGGTAGTCACACTGCAATGCGGTACGGCTGCCCCGTCAACCGATTCGGAACCAGCGACAGAGCCGGGCACAGCAGATGCCCCAGCGGAGTAGAAAGCCGCCGTCCTGAAAAAGAAAATAAACCGTAAACAACAGCAGAAAGGATAACCGTATATGCAGCCGATTGCAGCAAAGATCCTGCTGGCGGGGCTTGCCCCGGAAAGCCAGCTTTCCGATACTACCATTTCTCTGGTGACCACCGATAGCCGCCGGATTCAGCCGGGGTGCGTCTTTGTCGCGTTCCCCGGAGAAAAATTCGATGGACATGATTTTGCGGCGCAGGCACTGGAGCAGGGCGCTGCTTATGTGGTGGTGAACCATCCGGTGGAAGGTCTGGCGGAGGAAAAAACCATCCTGTGCCCGGACAGCTACCGTGCCATGATGGTCATTGGTGCAAATTACCGCCGGCAGTTCCACCCCACGCTGGTGGGCATTACCGGCAGCGTAGGCAAGACCACCACCAAGGAGTTCTGCTATGCGGTGCTTTCTGCGTTTGGTGAGACCATTAAAACCGAGGGCAACCAGAACAACGAACTGGGCATGCCCAACACCCTGCTGCGCCTGACTGATGATACCCAATATGCTGCTGTGGAAATGGGCATGAGCAACCGGGGTGAAATCAGTCGTCTGAGCCGTGCAGCTTGCCCGGATGCAGGCTTGATTACCTGCATTGGCGTATCGCACATGGAAAATCTGGGCAGTCGGGAAAACATTCTGGCTGCCAAGCTGGAAATCTGCGACGGACTGTCTGAGGGCACACCCCTGATTTTGAATGGAGATGACCCCTATCTCCGGGGAGCAAAACTGCCTGCCCATGTGCGCCCGGTCTGGTTCGGTATTGACGACCCGGATGCGGATGTATCTGCGGCTGAAATCTGCCAGCAGGGCGATAGTACCAGCTTTGTCCTGCGGGATCGGGAGCACGGCACCTTCTCTGTGACGATTCCCATCATTGGACGGCATAATGTAGCTAACGCTTTGTCGGCTTACGCCGTTGGTACCCGTCTGGGTCTGGATGCCAAAACCGCTGCTGCCGCCCTGTCGGATTTCCGCCAGACCGGTATGCGTCAGCACATGGTAGAATGTGACGGTGTTACTGTCATCGAGGACTGCTACAACGCAAACCCAGACAGCATGAAAGCGGCACTGGAAATGTTCCGCACCTATAACTGCCGTCGCCGTTTTGCCCTGCTGGGCGATATGCTGGAGCTGGGCACCATCAGCAGTCAGGCACACCGTGAGCTGGGGCGCCAAGCATTGGAAAATAAGGTGGATTTTTTGATCACCTACGGTGATGCCTGCCGTGAAACCGCAGAAGCTGCACAGGCACTGGGCATGAACGTGGTACATACTACTACCTATCGGGAAATTGCCGATATCCTGCTGAAAAATATGCAGCCCGGCGATGCCTTGCTGGTCAAGGGCAGCCGAGGAATGGCACTGGAAAATGCACTGACCCTGTTTTATGCGGAATGG
>RCNI01001803.1_pt1 | contig 11037 bp, 10 predicted proteins | sample 2041151 | NCBI WGS metagenome assembly RCNI01 (sample SAMN09708214, study PRJNA481090) | feces metagenome | isolation source: feces | place: Antarctica: Albino Rookery
CCTCGGCCGCATACACAACCGTTCCTGCCATGGCTCTTGCCATGTTATAGAGGAATCCATTGGCACATACTTTCAGCTCAATGATGTTGCCATGGCGCTCAACATTATAATAGTATACTGTACGCACAGTGGATTTTACGTCGGTTCCGACACTGCGCACTGCCGCAAAATCATGGGTTCCCACAAACTGGCTTGCCGCAGCCTGCATGATGGTTTCGTCCAAGTGCTTGGGATAAAACCAGGCCCGATTCACATAAAAGGGATCACGAACCCGGGAGTTATAGATCCGGTATGTGTACTCCTTTCGTGTGCAGGAGCCGATGGCGTTAAACCCCTCATGGACTTCAAACGCCTTTGTCACCACAATATCCACCGGCAGGTGGGTATTGAGCGCATAGGGCAGCCGCTCGGCTGGAATGGTGGAGGTTGTGCGAAAGTTTGCAACATAGCATCTGGCGTGGACACCGGCATCCGTTCGTCCGCAGCCGGTAACATGGGCCTCATGGCCAACCACCATGGCGACGGCTTTTTCCAGTGTCTGCTGCACCGTTGCCAGATTTTTCTGCATCTGCCAGCCGTGATAGGCTGTTCCCTCATAGGTTAAAAAAAGTGCAATATTGCGCATAGCTACCTCACAGCCCAAAATACTTCAGTACAAAAATAGCGGCAATCAGTAAAACAGCGACTCCAAACGCATAGAAATCACGCCGCTTATAGCGCAGGAGCTTCATCTTTGTGCGGCCCTCTCCCCCCTGGTAGCAACGGCACTCCATGGCCGTGGCCAGTTCATCGGCTCTGCGAAACGCACTGATAAACAGCGGCACCAGGATCGGTACCAGGGCTTTCACACGCTCCATGATCTTTCCGCTTTCAAAATCCGCACCTCTCGCCTTCTGGGCGGACATGATTTTATCCGTCTCTTCGATGAGTGTGGGAATAAAACGCAGGGCAATGCACATCATCATGGCAAGTTCATGGACAGGAAGATGTATTTTTTTCAGAGGCCCCAAAAGGGATTCCAGTCCGTCTGTGAGGGCAATGGGAGATGTGGTATATGTCAGCAGAAACGTACCTGTGATCAGCATCAAGATTCTGCTTACCATAAAGATCGCACGAATGATGCCCTCTGTTGTAATGGTAAGCCCCCAGAAGCGCACAAGCACTGTTTCCCCGGAAGTAAAGAAAATGTTCAGAATTCCTGTGAATACCAGCACAAATATCAGCGGTTTCATGCCCCGGAGAATGGACTTCAGGGGGATTTTTGAGATCAAAATGGTGCTTGCCAAAAACAAAAACACAACGCCATAGGAAATCCAGTGATCCGCAGTGAAAAGCACAACGATATAAACCACCAGAAAAATGAGCTTTGTTCTGGGATCCAGACGGTGAACCGGAGAATTTCCCGGGAAATACTGGCCCAGGGTGATGTCTTTAAGCATGGGCCTTTCCCCCTTTCAGCCCTGCAAGCTGAGAAACCGCCTGCTCCATGGTGTAAACCGGCTCCACAGGCAGTCCCATCTTCTGCAGCTTCATAAACAGGCGGGTGACCTCCGGAATATCCAGGCCCATATCCACCAGCTCCTGTGCATGGGCAAACACCTCTTTGGGCGTGCCGTCAAAAGCCAGGTGGGAGCCGTTCATCACCAGAAGCCGCTGTGCCAATCTTGCCACGTCGTTCATGGAGTGGCTGACCATCATAATGGTGGCGTTCTTGGCCTTTCGGTAGCTCTCAATATTGGCAAGGATCTCCTCCCTGCCCTCCGGATCCAGTCCCGCCGTGGGCTCGTCTAAAATAAGGATCTCCGGCGCCATGGCAATCACACCGGCAATGGCAACCCGCCGTTTTTGTCCTCCGGACAGATCAAAGGGCGATGCCTCCAGCTGGGCATCGGTAATTCCCACGAATCCGGCAGCCTCCCGCACACGGTGCTCTACCTCCTCTGTGCTCAGCCCCATATTCTTGGGGCCAAAGGAGATATCCTTAAATACCGTTTCCTCAAAGAGCTGGTACTCCGGATACTGAAACACCAGGCCCACCCGGAACCGACTCTGCCGTGTATAGGCCTTATCCGACCAGATATCTTTTCCGTCCAGAAGGATCTGACCGGATGTGGGCTTTAGCAGGCCGTTCATATGCTGCATCAGTGTGGATTTTCCCGAACCCGTGTGACCAATCACACCGATAAACTCCCCACGTTCCACAGAAAACGAAATATCATCCAACGCAACATGTTCAAACGGGGTTCCGGCGCTATATATATGTTTTAGGTTTTTTACCTCAAGAATAGGTGCCAATTCTGTTTCCTCCCGTGGGTCAGACCTTTACTTGAACGCATCATAAAGTGTCTGCGCACATTCCTCTGCATTGAGCCGCTCCAGCGGCAGATTAAATCCTAACTTGTTGAGCGCATAGCAAAGCTCCACGGTCTCCGGGGCAGCCAGGCCCATATCATGCAGCGCATCCACCTGAGAAAATACCTGCTGCGGTGTGCCGTCCAGGGCAACTTTTCCCTTATTAAGCACAACCACACGCTGGGCTCTCGCCGCCTCATCCATATGGTGGGTTATGAGAACTACGGTAATTTTCTTTTCCCGATTCAGCTTTAAAACCGTGTCGATGACTTCCCGTCTGCCCTTGGGATCCAGCATAGCGGTAGGCTCGTCCAAAACGATACACTTCGGCTCCATGGCAATGACACCGGCGATGGCCACTCTCTGCTTCTGTCCGCCGGAGAGAAGATGGGGGGCATGTTCCCGGTATTCATACATATCCACCTGCTTGAGGGCATTGTCCACCCTTTGGCGGATGACTGGGCTTGCGATTCCCAGATTCTCCGGGCCGAAGGCCACATCCTCCTCCACCACATTGGCGACAATCTGGTTGTCGGGATTCTGGAAAACCATCCCCACATTACGACGAACCGACATAAGCCAGTCCTCATTGGAGGTATCTATGCCGCACACATAGACCTTACCGCCGCTGGGCAGCAGGATCGCATTAAAATGCTTGGCAAGTGTGGACTTTCCGCAGCCATTGCCTCCCAGGATAGCCACAAATGAACCCTCTTCAATTTGAAGATCAAAATCCTTAAACACGGCAACGCCGGGCGTGCTGTCCACGCCCGGATAAGAAAATGCCAGATGTTCAACGTTGATTGCAGTGCTCAACTGATTTCCTCCCTATTATGGTGTCCATCTTCCGGCTGCACCGCAGGGCAGCATAAGCCCGGTGGAGCGTACCGGAAGTCCCAGTTCTCCCACCGCTGTACTGCCTCCGTGGGTTGCACCAAATACCACATCCGATGCATATCCCACCGCTGAGGGCGCAAGGCCGGTTGTATAGGAATTGATGATAACAAACAAGGGGTTATCTGTCAGCAATTTCCCCACTTCCAGCAGGAACGGATAGAAGCTGGTCTCCATCTTCCAGATCTCGCCGCTGGGTCCCCTGCCGTAGCTGGGGGGATCCATGATAATGCCGTCATATCTGCGGCCCCGGCGGATTTCACGCTGGATGAATTTACCGCAGTCATCCACGATCCAGTGAATGGGGCGATCTCTCAAATCGGATGCAACCGCATTTTCCTTTGCCCATGCTACCATTCCCTTGGAGGCATCCACATGGTACACCTCTGCGCCGCCTGCGGCGGCAGCCAAAGTTGCGCCACCGGAGTAGGCAAACAGGTTGAGCACCCGAACCGGGCGGCCTGCGGAGGCCACCTTATCCCGGATAAAGTCCCAGTTGGCAGCCTGCTCCGGGAACACGCCCGTGTGCTTAAAGTTCATGGGTTTTACATTAAAGGTCAGATAATCCTTGTAATGAATCTGCCACCGTTCCGGCAGATTATGCTCTGTCCAGTGGCCGCCTCCCGTTGAGGAACGCACATACCGGGCATCATATTTTTTCCATGCCGGTTCACTGTGGGCCGTATTCCAGATCACCTGGGGGTCCGGACGAACCAGTGTATATTGACCCCAGCGCTCCAGACGCTCTCCATTGGATGTGTCCAGAATCTCATATTCCTTCCACTGGTCAGAAATCCAAATCATAGTTTTCTCCTTTTTAATCAGTCATCATCCGAGTCGCCGCCAAATCCCGGGAAATGGGGGAACGGAATTCCACCGGGCAGTGTAGGCTCTTCCGGCTCAGGCTTCTGGGCCTGCTGATACTTCTCCCAAGCCTCCTTGGTGTGCACAGGGCAGACAACGTAAGGCGCATTCACGCCCTCGTTGCAATCGCCATGGAAGCCCTTAAAGACACCGTCGGAGCCATCGCTGTTGATCAGATACACATATCTGTTGTCCAGGAACTCAGAATACAGGCGATAGGGCTCTGCCATCAAAATTTCATTGATCTCATCCTGGGTCATCTTCACAAGGCCGCGCTGTCCAATGGTAACAGAGGGATCCACCTCCGCAAAATGCTGGCAGTATTCCGTAGCCACGCCGCCTCCGGAGCAGTAATCTACCAGTACGTGCTTTGTACACGCTTCCGTGGGACGATCCTCGGGGTATACCTTGGCAGAGCCAATTCTACCGCCGCGGATATCCGCCTGACAAGCAGAGGTCACTGCCTTGCCGGAGTCCAGACACACAGAAGCCGTGGTCATCTTACCGTTGTCATACAGAGATCTGTCACTCTTGCCGCTGTGCAGGGGGCCCATAACCTTCTTCCACAGTTTTGCAGAGGGGTTGAAGGAAAGACCTAGACTCTCGGGTTTATCAAAACCGGTCCAGACAGCCGCTGTATAGTAGCCGGTGTAGCCGCAGTAGTAACGGTCCTTGTTATCGCCGGTAGTACCGGTCTTACCTGCGGTGGTGATGCCCATGCCGGCCAGGTCGGCACTGCCGCCGGTACCGTTATGGGTTGCACTCACCAGGCAGTAGTTCATATAGTCTACCGTCTTCTGGCTCAGAATATCTTTGGTCTCCTGGGTGTTGTCCAGCACCAGATTGCCCTCGCTGTCATATACCTTAGTGAAGGTTCTGCTCTTGCGGAACGTACCGTTGTTGGCAAAGGTACCGAAAGCATCTGCCATTTCACGCACCGTAACGCCGTAGGTCTGAGCACCCAGCGCCAGAGGGCCAAGGGATATATCAGAGAGAACGCTGCCATCCGCCTGTACCCGCTCCTCAATCAGAGAGTGTACGCCGAACTTCTCTTTTGCGAAATCGAAGGCGTAGCCCTCACCGATTTCCATCAGTGTATTGGCAGCCACTGCGTTCACAGAGGAGGTAATGCCGCTGAGAATGGTTCTGGAATAGGAGTATCTTCGGTCATCATTTCGAGGATAAGCACCCATGCTATAGGTAACAGGCATGTCCTTAATAACGGTTGCAGGGTTGATAGCACCCAGCTCAAAGGCAGGAGCGTACACCGCAATGGGCTTGAAAGAAGAACCGGACTGGCGCTCTGCCTCTGTGGCACGGTTGTACTCATCGAAGCCCGTCTTCTCACCCACACCGCCTGCAAGGCCTACCACATCACCGGTTCTGTTGTCAAGAACCACGATGGCAGACTGGAGCTGCTGGCCGCTGCGGGTATCCGGGATCTCCTCCAGGTTCGTGTATATCTTATCAATCTGATTCTGAACCTTCATATCGATTGTGGTGTAGATCTGATAGCCGCCGGAGCAGACCTGCTGTTTGAAGAGCTTCTCATTGGCCGCTGTATAGGCCATACCGCTTTTCTCTGCAAAGGCTCTGGCCACTTCATCCAGAACCGTATCTGCAAACCAGGAGTAATTGTCCTGGGATGCGCTCTGGTTGATCGCCGTCAGTGTGTTGCACTGGGGACAGTAATAGTTCTCTCCATCTTTTACAAAGGTGCTTACAGTATTCTTATATCCGCAGCTCTCGTTGGGACACTGGGCCAGACGGTCTTCATTATCAATACCATTTTTAAATACCAGTTCCTGGTTGACAGCTTCCTGGTACTGCTCCTCTGTGAGCATGCCGTATTCCTTCATGGCTCTCAGAACCAGCAGCTGCCGGCTGCGGTTTCTCTCTCTGCCGGTCATCTCCTGGGCGGCCTCTGCGCCGGGTGCCTTGTACTTAAAAGCGCGGCCATAGGGGTCAAACAGCGAGGGGTTATTGGTAATGCTGATAATACTTGCACACTCGGCCGGGGTCAGCATTTCCACCTCCTTGCCGAAATAGGTGGCAGCGGCGCTGCGCACGCCATAGCAGCCCTGGCCCAGGTAAATCACGTTCAGATACCGTTCAATGATTGTCTTTTTATCGTAGCTCTTTTCCAGCTGTACCGCCCGGAAAATTTCCAGCATTTTTCGCTGAACCGTAACGTCGTCTGCCGTCTCATCGGTGGAAAGCAGTATATTCTTGATAAGCTGCTGTGTAATGGTGGAACCACCGGCAGAAGAGTCGCCGAAGAACATTCTGGCACAGGCCTTCAGTGTTGTCACCCAGTCCACGCCCTGGTGCTCCAGGAAGCGGTGATCCTCAATGGCGATGGCCGCATCGATCATCGCCTGGGGGATATCCTCATAGGAGGCCCACTCACTGCTGGTCTCCGCAAACAGCTTCTGATAGATCTGAAGCTGGCTGTTTTCGTCCAGATAGTACATATAGGAGTTCTGCTTGTGCTGATATCCCTCAATGTCCACATTTGCCATGGGCAAAACATCCTCTTGGAGGTAGTCCCCCAGGGTTCCCACAAATACAAAGCCGCATACGATGCCGATGAGCAGCACGGTAACAACTGCGCCCACTGCGACTTTTAAAATTGAGAACAGCACGGCAAGTACACGATACAGCGTGGATACGGTCCAATGCGGATTCCAATCCTGCCGTGGCATATTCTTCTTTTTCTTATTTCCTGACATAGGTTTCCCTCCAACACGCAGCCCACAGGCTGCTGGTATGATCAAAATTATCTTGATTATCTTGAAGCAATAGTATGGGAGTATACCATCGTTCGTATGATTATAGCATATCCCATAGAAAAACGAAAGACCCAAATTTTTAATAAAAATTTAAATTAAGCTCATAATATTTCCAACAAAACTTCCACGAAGCACATTTTCCGCAGGAAACACATATACTGTTATCAGATGTCAGTCCTCGAGATCCACTCCCAAAAAAATGAAAATCCAGATCCTCATATATTTCCTCTTGATTTTCTATCAAGGACTCGTTAGAATGTAGTCATAGAGAGATTGCGAGGTGACAAAACTATGGAAGACCAATTTGGTTCTGATTTTATCACAATCACAGATGAGGATGGCAACGATTACGAATTAGAGGTTCTGTCTTCTATTGAGTACGAGGGCGAGACTTATTTGGCGGTCACCTTGGCTACCGACGATGAGGATGCGGAGCTGCAGGTAAACATTCTGAAATCCGTAGAAGAGGACGGCGAGCCCATTCTGTGTGCCATTGAGGACGACAAAGAACTGGAAGCTGTGTACTCTCTCATCATGGATCAGCTCTACGAAGAAGACGAAGAATAATCATGCTGCCTGCTTGGTGCGTGTTGTGTCCTTTTGGACCCACATTTTTTTAACGGGATGTTAGACTTCCCTGCTGTATTGCAGACCTCCCGCCCTTACTTTGATAAGTGGTGGACGCTGGGAGCAGCGCAAGTTGGGAGCGGCAACCCACCTGCCTTTTCGTGCAGGTCATAATCGGACATGATACGGCCGAAGCGGGTCATGACATGGGGGCTTTGCCCCCATGTTTTTTTATTATATCTCATAAAATGAGCCATGTGTTCTCTGCAAAAAACTGTAAACTTTTTTATTTTTTGCCCATTTTCAGAACCGTCCCTCTTGAAACACCCATTAGAATCGGTTATAATGTGCTGGTCTGTGTATATAAATTCACACCGACCACCAACGGAAAATGAGAGGAATTGATTACATGAGCGCATCTAGCAAAAAAAAGCTCCGCAAGGAGCAAGGCGTTGCTGAATTAACCGAAAAGCAGCGTCAAGAGCAGGCCGAAGGCAGAAAGCTGAAAGCATACACTTATACCTTCGTCGCCGTTATTTTGGCTATTGTAATCGCTGCTGTTTCAATCGGCGGTGTTACCCTGGTCAAACGCTCCGGCATTATGGAAAAGAAAACAATTGCTGCAACGGTAGACGGGCAGGAATTGAACAGTGTTCTTATGAACTACTACTTTATTGATTCCATCAATGCTAAGACCCATGAATGGACCAATCAGTATGGTAATGCCGCACCCATGTATGCCCAGCTGATGGGGCTGGATATGAGCAAGCCTCTGAATGAGCAGCCCTATGCAGAGGGTGATACCACATGGGCAGATTATTTCTACGATACCGCACTGAAAAATGCGCAAAGCGATTTTGCCCTGGCAAAGAAAGCCCAGGAAGAGGGCTTTACCATGTCTGAGGAGGACACCAAGGCCTTTGAGCAGAATTTTGAGATGCTCAAAATGCAGACGCTCCTCAACTATAAGAGCTTTGATGATTTCCTGTCTCTCAACTACTGCCCCGGCGCTACCGAGGAGTCCTTCCACCAGTATTTGGAGCGCTCCTCCCTGGCTGCCGCATACATGAAGGCAACTTACGACGGTCTTACCTACGAGGATGCTGATCTGCGTGCGTTTGAAAAGGACAGCTACAATCATTACTCCTCCTATTCTTATGCTGTGTACCCTGTCGGTGCTTCCAGCTTCCTGGAGGGCGGCACCCAGGATGAAAGCGGCAACACCACCTACTCCGACGAAGAAAAGGCAGCCGCTGCTGACAAGGCTAAGGAAATTGCTGACTCCCTCACCGAGGCTACCACTGTGGAAGAGCTGGATGCGGCCATCGCCGCTTTGGAGATGAACGCTGACAAGGAAAACGCAGAAAGCTCCAAGGTCACCAACGCTCTCTACAGCACCATGAACGAGCAGCTCCAGGAGTGGATCAGTGACAGCTCCCGCAAGGCCGGGGATATCACCGCAATTGTCAATGAATCCACATCCACCGACGCAGACGGAAACGAAGTGAAGACCGTCAACGGCTACAATGTAGTCATGTTCCAGGAGCGCAATGACAACCTGGATCCTCTCGCAAATGTCCGCCATATTCTGGTGTCTTTCGAGGGCGGTACCCCCGATCAGAACGGAACCATGACCTATTCTGAAGAGGAAAAGGCAAAAGCCAAGGCAGAGGCAGAGGAAATTCTGGAGCAGTGGAAGTCCGGTGAGGCTACCGACGAGAGCTTTGCCGCACTGGCCACCGAGAAGTCCGATGACAAGGGTTCTGCCGCAAACGGCGGTCTCATTGAGGACATCAGCCGTGACAGCAATCTTGTGGAGAACTTCCTCAATTGGTCTGTGGACGAGGGCCGCAAAGCCGGCGATGCTGATATCGTGGAATCTCCCTACGGTTACCATGTTATGTACTATGTAGGCGATACCGATTACACATACCGGGATTACATGATTGAAAACGCTCTGCGTGAAAAAGATCTTGAGCAGTGGCACACCGATCTTACCGATGCCGTCACCGCTACCAAGGGTGATACCGGCCGCATTAAGCTGGGCCGTGTCATTCAGCCCACCATGGGCAGATAATCAAAAAGGTACGCTGCGCACAGCAGCGTACCTTTTCTATATGTATAAAAACACCTCCCGGGGAGAAAATTTCCACAGGAGGTGTTGCTTTATGAATCGCAAGCAACTGACTTTGGCTCTCATCGGAGGAGGCCTTGCAGGAGCGGCGAACGGGCTTCTGGGAGCTGGCGGCGGGATGATTCTAGTTCCCTTTCTGACCCAGTTTTCGGACCTCAGAGAGAATGAAATTTTCCCTGCGTCCGTATCCATCATCCTGCCAATCTGTCTGGTGTCTCTGGCTTTTTCCGCAGATCTGACCGTATTTCAAAACCCTGTCACACTTCCCTGCCTGCTGGGAAGTATCCTGGGGGGAATTGCGGCGGGATTTCTGGGAAAACGCATTCCCACCGCTTGGCTCCATCGGATCCTTGGGCTTATTATCATCTGGGGAGGGATTCATTTTCTATGCTAGAATCAGCTGGCTTTTCACTGGTCATAGGTTCCCTTCTGGGTTTTTTGGCAGGACTCGGCGTAGGCGGCGGAAGTCTGCTGATGCTGTGGCTGACATTGGTGGTTCAAATGGAGTACCCACAGGCACGTACTGTAAACCTCATATTTTTCATCCCTGCGGCCCTGATCTCCTCCCTGTTCCGTCTGAAACAGGGGTCGCTGCAACTAAAAAAGGTATGGCCTGCCATGTGTACAGGCGTGGCCGCTGCCATTGGCACATCTCTGATTGCAGACAGCGTGGATACTGGTATCCTAAAGAAACTTTTTGGACTACTGCTGCTCTTTACCGGTGTGCGAGAACTTTTTTACCGCCCACGGAATGCCAAATAGCCCTCAAGGATCAAAGAGGCTGCCACCGCATCCACGGTATCCTTGCGTTTTTTGCCGTGATAATTGTGCTGGGACAGAATATTATGTGCTTCCACCGTTGTGCGGCGCTCGTCCCACAATTTCACAGGCAGTCCGGTGGCCTCTTCGACCTGCTTTGCAAATTCTCTGCACAGCTCCGCCCGGGCGCCCTCCGTGCCATCCATATTCTTGGGGAGACCTACCACAATTTCCCCCACCTCTTTCTCCCTGGCCAGACTGCAAATCTGGGCCAGGGTTTTTTCCATATTTCGGCTGTGGATCACAGTGGTAGAGCCTACAATGCTGCATAAAAGGTCGGAAACGGCAATTCCGGTGCGGGCATCGCCGTAATCTACTCCCATAATTCTCATATCTCTTTGGTCCTTTCCCATTTTGTATGCGTTAAGCCTATTATACTGTAAATAATCCCAAAAAGAAAGGAAAAAAATTATTGACTTCCATTCTTCCCTGTGTTAGAATGACTTTACCTGTGAAAAGGGCTTTTTTTGTGCGCCTTTTTCAGCCCCGGAGTGGCATTGTAGTGGCCACTTGCTAAATCTTTATATAGCCGAGGTGATACAGGGAGGCAATTTTTAAGGAGGTGCCGTTATGCGCGTTAAAGTCACTTTGAGATGCTCCGAGTGCAAGCAGAGA
>RCNI01001805.1_pt1 | contig 11032 bp, 8 predicted proteins | sample 2041151 | NCBI WGS metagenome assembly RCNI01 (sample SAMN09708214, study PRJNA481090) | feces metagenome | isolation source: feces | place: Antarctica: Albino Rookery
ATTGCTCAGGATATTGTTGAATTAGTGCATGATATTTTAGGTGATGACTATGCAAAACTTGGTGGTTTGAGTGCTGAAGAAGATTTAGAGGAGCCATTGTTGAAAAGTATTTCGAAACGTTTACCATGGTTAATTGTCTTGTTAGGTTTAGGATTACTTGTTTCAAGTGTTGTAGGTTTATTTGAACCAGTCGTTAAGGAAATCGCAATTTTAGTATCTTTTCAGTCATTAGTATTAGGTATGGCGGGAAATGTTGGTACGCAGTCTTTAGCAATCACGATTCGTGTATTAATGGATGAACAAATTAAAAAAGAAGAAAAAAATAAATTGATTTGGAAAGAAGCACAAGTTGGTTTAATGAATGGAGCAATCTTGGGTATATTTTCATTTTTGATGATTGGTTTGTTTTTATGGTTGATCAAACAGAATCCGTTATTGCTTTCATTTTCAATATCTTTTTGTACAGGAATTGCATTACTTGCATCGATGTTGTTAGCAAGTATTGCGGGAACTACAGTACCTATTTTATTTAAAAAATTGAATGTTGACCCTGCAGTAGCATCAGGACCATTAATTACAACAATTAATGACTTAACTGCAGTTGTAGTATATTATGGATTATCTTGGATTTTATTAATTCATGTTTTACATTTTTAGAATGTATTTAAATGTTAATACATTCTTTTTTTATTCCCAAAATTGCTAATTAGGAAGATAAGAGTTAATGTAAATTAATACGTATGTCAATTTTGTTTTAATATATGATATAATATCTATCTAAAGTATGGAGATATACTTGTAGAAAGGAAGAAAGAAGGAAGCGTTATGGAAACAAAGTATCCAAATTTATTTTCTCCAATTAAAGTAGGAGAAACGGTGGTTAAAAACCGTATTTTTATGCCACCTATTTCAACAAACTTAGCTGATAAAGGTTATGTTACTGATGATTTAGTTGCGCATTATGCAGCTCGTGCAAAAGGTGGAGTTGGATTGATTGTAACAGAAGTTACAACGGTTGAACCAACGTATATTTATTTACCTGGAGATATGTCAATTTATGATGATTCATTTATTCCAGGATGGAAAAAATTGTGTGATGCAGTGCATCAATATGGAACAAAAATTTTACCTCAATTGTTCCATCCAGCATATATGGCATTTCCTATTCCAGGAACACCAAGATTAATTGCACCATCTAATGTTGGTCCATATTATGCAAAAGAAGCACCACGTGCAGTTACAAAAGAAGAATTACAAGTAATTATTAAACAATTTGGAGATGCTGCATACCGTGTAAAACAAGCAGGCGGTGATGGAGTTGAAATTCATGCTGCTCATGCCCATGGATTATTAGGAGGATTCCTTTCTCCATTATATAATAAACGTTGTGACGAATATGGTGGAGATATTGATGGACGATTACGTTTAACTTTAGAAGTTATTGCAGAAGTACGTAAACGTTGTGGAAAAGATTTTATTATCGATGTAAGAATTTCAGGTGATGAATATAGTGATGGTGGAAATAACATTAATGATGCTATTTATGTTGCGAAGCAATTAGAAAAAGCAGGTGTTGATTTCTTACATGTTTCTGGAGGAACTACTATCAAACGTGGAAGTTCTATCCCTGCTCCTGGTACAAAAATGGGTTCACATGCTGCTAGTGGAGAAATTATTAAGCAATATGTTAATATTCCAGTTGCAACTGTTGGACGTATTACAGAACCATGGATTGCAGAAGAATTAATCGCAAATAACAAAGCTGATATTTGTATGATTGGTCGTGCAAATTTATGTGATAGTGAATTTGCTAATAAAGCATTTGAAGGAAAAACTGAAGATATTCGTCCATGTATTGGATGCTTAAGATGTTTAAATGGTATTATGTTTGGAAAACGTGTTGCATGTAGTGTAAATCCATCTTTAGAGTTGGAAAATGAAGATACTTTGAAACCAAGTGATGTTAAGAAAAATATATTAGTAATTGGTGGAGGACCTGCTGGTATGGAAGCAGCGTTTGTTGCACATAAACGAGGACATCATGTAGTGCTATGTGAAAAAGATGAAAATTTAGGTGGACAATTACGTTTAGCAGCAGTTCCTATTGCTAAGCAAGATTTGACAAAAGTAATCAAATTCATGGTACGTCGATTAGCACAAAATAATATTGAAGTTCGTTTGAATTGCTTAGTTACTAAAGAAATGCTAGAAAACGAATTTAAAGATTATGAGGTTATTGTTTCCGCAGGTGCAAAACCAATTGAAGTTGAAGCATTCAAAAAATTTAAACAATGCATGACAGCAGATGATATATTAGCTGGAAATGCATTCCCTGGAAGAAAAATTGTTGTTATCGGTGGTGGTTCTGTAGGTTGTGAAACTGCTGATTATTTAGCACCAGTTATTAATGATTTATTCCCTAAAAATCGTGATGTTACTGTATTAGAAATGGCAGATGGTGTCATGATGAAAGAAAGTGGACCAGGAAGAAGTTTATTAGTACAAAGAATGATGTCAAAAGGTGTAAAACTAATTACTTCTGCAAAAGTAGAACGTGTTGAAGAAGATAAGATTTTCTACACAAAAGATGAACAAGAATATTGTATCAATGATGCAGATACATTAGTATTTGCACTTGGATATCGAGTGGATCCAAGTGTAGAACAAATGCTTAAAGAAGCAAATGTAAAGTATCATATGATTGGCGATTCTAATAAAGTTGGAAATTTAAAAGATGCAGTTTATGATGGATATGAAGCTGTAAGAAATATTTAAAAGAAAGGGTAGTGTATAGCTACCTTTTTTAATTTAGTAAATATAATAAAAACGATATTTTATAGTTGAAATATGCCGTTTTATTGTAATTTTTAAATTTTTACAGATAAAATAGATAAAAAAATGAAAAAATAATTTCATGTAAGCCGTTTCGTTTCTTGAATTGTTAAAAAAAAACTATTATACTTATATAGTAAGGAGTGGATTTTAAAATGAACACAATTGATAAACGTAAAGTAGTTTTAGTAGGAACAGGTTTTGTTGGTATGAGTATGGCATATTCATTCTTAACATCTCCAGGAATTAATGAATTAGTTTTAGTTGACGTTATGAAAGAAAAAGCTGAAGGGGAAGCAATGGACTTATCTCATGGTTTACCATATGCACCAAGCAAAATGAAAATCAAAGCAGGAGATTATTCAGATTGTAAAGATGCAAGTATCATTGTTATTACAGCTGGAGCTGCACAAAAACCAGGTCAAACTAGATTGGAATTAACTGGTGTTAATACTCGAATCATGAAAAGCATCTGTGAACAAATCAAAGAATCAGGATTTGATGGAATCTTAGTAGTTGCAAGTAATCCTGTTGATGTTTTAACATATGTTGCTCAAAAAGTAACTGGATTACCTGCTAAACGCGTTATTGGATCAGGTACATTACTTGATACAGCACGTTTAAGATATATGATTTCTGAATATTTCGATGTGAATTCTAAAAACGTACATGCTTATATTATGGGAGAACACGGAGATTCAAGTTTCGTTCCTTGGACAAGCGCATATGTTGGATGCAAGAGCTTACTTGAATTAGTTGACGAACAAGGTAAAGATTTAAGCGATTTATTAAAAATCTATGAAGACGTTCGTGATGCTGCATATCAAATCATTGAAAAGAAAAAAGCTACATACTATGGTATCGGATTATCTTTAAACCGTTTAGTACATGCTATTTTAGATAATGAAAATGCTGTTATGACAGTTTCTACACAACAAAACGGAGAATATGGACAAGAAGGTATTTATATCGGAGTTCCTGCTATCGTTAACAAAGAAGGATTAAGAGAAATCGTATCACTTCCATTAAATGAAGTAGATCAAGCTAAATTCAATCATTCATGTGATGAATTAAGAAACACAATCTTAGAAGTTGTTAATCCAATTATTAATGAATAATTAATAAAAAAGATGTAATATTTAAAGTGAACCTAATTGTTTAGTAATGAACAAATAAGGTTCATTTTTTATATGTAGTGATATAAAGAAAAGGACTGATTTTTGAGCAATTCAAGAGTCAGTCCTTTTTAGTAATAGTTTTATCTAGTTTTGTGTTTTTCGATTGTTATATAGGAAGTTAGCAATTGCAGTAAGTAAAATTACGCAATAACCAATCCAACTGTATGTATCTGGAATTTGATTGAAAACAAGAAAACCTAATAAAGCTGAGAATATGATTTGTGAATAATCAAATACAGATATTTCACGTGCAGGAGCATAACAGTATGCAGCAGTGATAGAGAATTGAGCAAATGCAGCAGATAAACCAGCTAATAAAAGATAAATTAATTGAGTTGTTGTCATTGGTACAAAATCAAATAACATAAGTGGCCCAATAGTTATACAAGAGAATGCAGAAAAGAAAAATACGATAAATGGTCCTGGAATATTTCGTTTTCCTAGTAAACGTACAAACGTATAAGCAGTACCTGCAGCAAATCCACCTAATAGTCCAATGATTGCGGGAGTAGCGATTAATCCACTTCCAGGTTTAATAACGAGTAGTGCTCCACAAAAAGCGGTAACGATTGTTAATAATTGGAATGGTTTTATTTTTTCTTTTAGTATGAACGATCCCATAATTACAGCAAAGAAAGGGGATAGCTTATTTAAAATAGTAGCATCGGCTAAAAGCAAATGATCTACAGCATAAAAGTTGAATAATACTCCAATTGTTCCAAAAATAGAACGTAGTAATAATCCAACCCAATCACCTTTATTTAAAGATACTTTTGGGGAATCTTTCTTTAAAATAATAAAGGCAAAAACAACTGCAACAAGATTTCTAAAAAAACTTTTTTGAATTACTGGAAGATCTCCTGATAATCGTACAAATAGGCTCATCAATGCAAAGAAGAATGCAGCACTAGTAATACATAGTATTCCTTTATATTTTTGATTCATATATACCTCCATTTTCTATATAGATGTTATTTAATCGTTTGAATTATATTTATATGTTAAATATAAATGATATTCATGATAAAGATTAAATCTTACTAAGATAAAAATATTTGCATTTTTAATTTATTTGTCTTATTAAAATTTCATTGTATAATATACAACTATAATTTGGTTTTTTCAACTTTTTTACTTCTTCAAAAAAGTAAAAAACATTTGTATTATTAAGTATTATGTGTATAATAAAACTTATTCAAAAGAGAGGAGGATCATGTTTTTATAAGAAAACATGAATATAAATATGATTATAGGTATTCCAAAAGAAATAAAAAATAACGAGTTCCGTGTTTCATTAACTCCAGCTGGTGCTTTCCAATTATCTAAGGAAGGCCACGAAGTTTTAGTAGAAACTACTGCAGGAGTAGGAAGTGGTTTTGAAGATCAAGATTATATTGAAGCTGGTGCAAAAATTTGTAGCCGCGAAGAAGTATTCGAAAAAGCTGAGTTAATTGTAAAAGTAAAAGAATATTTAGAAAGTGAATATAAATATTTAAGAGAAGATCAAATGGTATTCACATATCTTCATATTGCGAATAATGAACCATTCGCAAATGCTTTATTAAAATCGAAAACTACAGCGATTGCTTATGAAACCGTAGCATCTAGAACAAATACATTACCATTGCTTACTCCAATGAGTGAAGTTGCAGGGCGTATGTCAGTACAAATTGGAGCTGGAATCCTCCAAAAAGCAAATGGTGGTTTAGGTGTTGTACTTGGTGGAGTTCCTGGGGTAAAACCAGCTGATGTTATTATCATTGGTGGAGGAATTGTTGGTTTCAATGCCGCAAGAATTGCTAGTGGACTTGGAGCAAATGTTCAAGTATTTGATGTAAATGCAGAACGTATGGCATATATTGATGAAGTAAGTAATGGAACAATTCATACAATTTACAACAACGAATACAATTTACGTGAAGCATTAAAAACTGCAGATTTAGTTATTGGAGCAGTATTGATTCCTGGTGCTAAGACACCTAAAATCGTATCTGAAGATATGGTAAAAACAATGAAAAAAGGAAGTGTCATCGTAGATGTTGCAATTGATCAAGGTGGATGTATTGAGACATGTGATCATACAACTACACATGATCATCCAACATTTGAAAAATATGGAGTATTACACTACTCAGTAGCAAATATTCCTGGAGCAGTTCCAAGAACTTCAACTATTGCATTATCTAATGCAACATTGCCTTATATTGAAAAATTAGCAAATAAAGGTTTGGATGCATTAAGGGAAGATGCAGGATTTATGAAAGGGTTAAACACATATCAAGGAAATATCACTTACAAAGGTGTAGCTGATGCATTGAATTTAGCTTATGTAGATCCTTGTACATTGTTATAATTTATAAGAATCTTATTATTCGTCGAATAATAAGATTTTTTTAAATAATATTTCATATTTTTTGCGTTATGTTATAATTAGTTTATAAAAAACAATACGGAATAAGGAGGAAAGTTTATGTTAAAAAACAAAAAATTGCGCAAGTTTTTTATGACATGTATTACTGTTTTTGCTTTATGTATTATGGCAGGATGCGGAGGAGGAAGTTCTGATAAATTTTCTACTGTTGATGAAGTTTTAGATAATTATGATAAAGTAGTAAAAGATGTAGAAAATTATAAAACTTCTATGAAGATGGATTTAAAAATGGAATTAGAGGCAAAAAATAATAATCAAGAAATCAAGTTGTCTTTACCTGTAAATGTAAAGGCTGATATGTCTTTAACGAAAGATCTTCAACATATGAAAATGCATATGCTTATAGATGCAACCGATATGGCAGGAATGTTTGGTCAAAGTGAAAAAGATTCTAAAATGGAAATGGATATGGAAAGCTATTCCGTAAAAGAAGATGATCATTATGTAGTATATGCAAAAGAAAATAATAATGACTGGAAAGTTGATAAAACAGATGAAATAAAAGATGATTTAGGTTTCTTAAAAATAGAAAAAGATCTTACTAAAGATGCAGAGTTAGAAAAAGATGCAAAAAATTATATTGTTGTAATAAAATTTAAAGAAATGATGGAAAATGAAGGATTTAAAGAAATAATGAAATCCGTAACTCAAATGCAGGAAAATTCTGATGAAATTTTAGATGCATTAGCAGATGCAAAATGTAAATATTATTTTGATAAAGAGTCTGGATTATTAACAAAGATGGCATTAGATAATGTAAAAGCTACGATTGAAAAACAAGGTATTAAGATGAATATTACAATTAATTTAAATGCAGAAATTAGTGATTATAATAAAACAAAGGTAGAATTACCAAAAGAAATCAAAGAACTTAAATAATTATAAAGTAAATATAACCTATAGAGTCTATATTAAATAGCATAGAATCTATAGGTTTTTATTTTGATTGAAAATTTCTGTGGTTTCTTTGCTTGTCTGAATTATACATTTTATAAGTTGGAGTAAAATAGGACAAAAAAAGATGCCTATAAATCCAAATATTTGTGATCCTAGATACATTGAAACTAACATATAAAAAGGGTGTATACCTAATTGCTTTCCCATTATTTTAGGCTCTAAGATGTTTCTTACGCATAGTATAATGAAATATAAAATAAGTAATCCAACTGCGTGCTTTTTTTGATTCATAACATATAGAATAAAACACCAAGGGATAAGGATTGTACCTGTTCCAACAATGGGAAGAAAATCGAAAAGAGCAATACCAAATGATTTTATAAATGGATTCGAAATTCCTAATACAAGAAATCCAATCCATAACTCTAAACATGTAAGTAACATTAGATTTAAATTTGCGATACATATGTGAAACAGAGTGTGATTTATATAATAATAGATTGATGTTACATATGGTTTTATTGAGATGGGACAGATGGTATCTAATTTATTTAATAATGTAGAAGCATGAAAAGTAATAAAATAACTAGTAAAAACAGTGGTACTTAGAGCAAATAAAAAAGATGGAAATGTTTGAATGATTGATGTTAAATACGGTAGGCAATGTTTTGTTATTGTAGAAATATAGTAAGGTAATTGTTGATTTAGGTTTACTAAAATTGGAGAAAATAATGATTCAAGATAAGGATGAGTGTTGCATAGAGAGGAAATAGTAGATAAAAAAGGAGAAAGGAAGTTTTTATAATATGTTGAAGAGTTTGAAATGATATATTGTGTTAGATTATATAGTAATGAAAGAAATAATAAGACTATGATAATACAGATTGCGTAGAATGCTAGTAAAATAAGAATATTCCATAAGTGACGGTGTCCATTTGTATAAGAGGTAAGTTTACGAATCCAAGGTTCTGCTAAAATAGAGATTATACTTCCAATTAGAAAAGGAAGAAGATAATGAATCAAATAACGGAAACAAATATAAAAAATACTAATGATCATTGTATAATATAAGAACAGAATAATAAAATGTTTTTTTTGTTCGAAGTTCATATAACCACCTATATTTCCAATATATGATTTTAAAGATAAAAAATTTCTTTTTTCATAAAAAAGATATGGTATAATTCTATAGATAATAGTGAGGTTAATATATGATAACAAAAGAAAAACAGAGTTATAAATTTTTAATGGTAATTATTGGGGGATTTATATTTGCTGCAGGTGTCAACTTGTTTATAGTTCCTTTGGGTTTATATAGTGGAGGAGTTGTTGGTATTGCGCAGATTATTCGTAGTATTTTGATTCAATTTATGAATATAAACATTCCAAATAATTTTGATATTGCTGGGGTAATTAACTTTTTAATAAATATACCTTTATTGATTCTTGCATTTAGTGTAATATCTCATTTGTTTTTTTATAAAACTTTATGTTGTGTTATTGCACAAACAATTGCTTTTAGTTTTATTCCCATTCCTAGTACACCAATTATTGAGGATATATTAGCAAGTTGTTTGATTGGTGGAGTAATATGCGGATATGGAATTGGACTTGCGTTAAGAAATGGCGGAAGTGGCGGTGGATTGGATATATTAGGTGTCTATTTTACCAAAAAAATAAATGATTTTAGTGTAGGAAAATTATCTATTATTGTAAATGTATTTGTGTATTTAGGTTGTGCAATTTTATTTGATATATCAACTGCAATTTATTCAATATTATATATGGCTTGTTTTTCATTAATTTTGGATCGTACGCATTATCAAAATATCAATATCACATCAATAATTTTCACGAAAAATGAAGAAGTTCAAAAGGAAATTATGACACAGACTGGTCGAGGTGTTACGTATTGGGATGGTGCAGGAGCTTATACAAATGAAAAGACAAGAGTCTTAGTAACGGTTATTAATAAATATGAAATAAATCAACTTCAATCAATTGTATCGTCTATGGATCCTAATGCATTTTTAATTTTTAGTGAAGGACCTGAAGTTGTTGGAGGATTTGAAAAAAGATTATAGGAAGGATATGACTTTTCATTAAGCATATCTTATATTATAATGATGCATAGTAAGAGAGGATGAAGTATATGTTGGATATCATAGTTACTCCATTTGCGTTTGAAGATTTAAAAAAAGTAAAAGAAGCGAAAGCTACGAGTGTTGTAATCGGTACACCGTTTTTTTCAGTTCGCGCAGTTCATGAATTTCCACAATCAGAACTTAAAAATATAAAAGAGGAATGTAGTCGTTTAGGATTACAGATGTATGTTTTAGTAAATCGTTTTTTTGTAGAAGAAGAATTACCAAAATTAAGAGAGTTTTTAGCATTTTTAAAAGAATTGGATGTAGATGGCATTTATTATGGTGATGAAGGTGTTTTATATGAAGCACAATGTTTAGGAATAAAAGATAAATTAATATATAATCCAGATACATTGATTACCAATCGAATGGATGCCCAATATTATTTGGATGAAGGTATTAAAATGGTTACAATTTCAAAGGATATTACATTAGACGAAATGGTATCCATTGCAAAACATATTGATAAGAAATGTGAAGTTATTATTCATGGAAGATTGAATATGATGCATAGTAAACGTAATTTATTAAGTAGTTATATGTCATTTGTAAAGAAAAATGAAAATGTACGTAATAATTATGATTTGTATTTAATGGAAGAAAATCGTGATGAACATATGCCGATTGTAGAAGATGAAACAGGAACACATGTATATACTGGTTTTACATTGGCAAGTTTTGAAGAAATTCAAATCTTAAAAGATGCAGGAATCCAACATTTTAGGATTGATGGAATTTTTCATGATATAGATTATGTGATTGAGGCAACGAAATTATATCGTGATATTTTAGATGGTAAAAAGGAAGCAGAAGAAGTATTTGAAACATATTCGAAAAAATATGAAGAAGACCATGTAACACATGGATTTTATTATACAAAAACTTCTAAGGTTAAAGAAGGTTAGTAAGATGGAAAAGAAAATTGAATTATTAGCACCAGCAGGTGATCTTGAACGTTTAAAAATTGCTGTTTTATATGGTGCAGATGCAGTATATTTAGGAGGAAAGCAATTTTCTTTACGTTCTCGTGCAAGTAATTTTACAATTGAGGATATTGCAGAAGGTGTAAAGTTTGCGAATGCACATGGTGCACATGTTCATGTAACTGTGAATATGTTGCCTCATGAAGAAGATTTGGATGGATTAAAAGAATATCTAATGGAGTTAGAACGTATTGGTGTTACAGCAATCATTGCGGCATCTCCAACGATTATGATGTGTGCAAAAAAATATGCACCAAAACTAGAAGTACATGTTTCAACACAACATTCTTCAACCAATGCAAGTGCTGCAAATTATTGGAAACAAAAAGGTATGGATCGTGTCGTTTTAGCACGAGAAGTAACACTTGAGGAAATCAAGGAAACTGCAAAGCATACCGATGTTCCATTAGAAGTATTTATTCATGGAGGAATGTGCATTTCTTATTCTGGTCGATGTGTATTAAGTAATAATATGACAGGTAGAGATGCAAATCGTGGAGGTTGTGCACAAAGTTGCCGTTGGAAATATCGTTTATTTGAAAAAAATCGAGCAATTCATGATGA
>RCNI01003108.1_pt1 | contig 11032 bp, 7 predicted proteins | sample 2041151 | NCBI WGS metagenome assembly RCNI01 (sample SAMN09708214, study PRJNA481090) | feces metagenome | isolation source: feces | place: Antarctica: Albino Rookery
TGGCAGTACCATATACAAAATCATGAGTTGGATAAATGCTGTTTTAAAACTTTTGCGTAACTTCGCAGAACAACTTTTCAAAGCATCGGGTACGATTTCCTCATATTGGTCAAGTGCTGTTTTGTTCATTGCTTTAATGTGTGGTGGGATACCATTAAAGGTACTGGAAATCAGCTACTTGACCTATTTCATTCTGCTAAACTTTATTAATTAACGTGTTTATTTTCAACGGATTAGTTACAAATTTAACGAAGTATTACATAATGGCTTCACATACATATTTTATCCGTAAATGATATTCGTAAAATTACTACTGATGAAGTATATGTTCTTATTAAAGCAATTATCTTAATAATAATCAGATTATAACGATTCCTCAATATATCCTTCCTGTTCATATACCCTATGATATTGATGAATCAAATTCACGAGAGGACCTAATCGTTCATCCAAGATTTCCATATTCACGAACTTTGCATATTGCTTATCATATAAGTCTTTATTGCCCTTCATAATTCTTGCTTCAATATCATTAGGTATGAAAAAAGATGAACGGTTTCCTATATATTTGAAGATTTCAGTTTGATAAATATGAATCCCTGCCAAATCAAAATCACCGAAATGAATATATGAATTAGGAATATGAGTTAACCAATTTCGTAAATCGGTTGATTGTGGATAACGTGAGACAAAGAGTACTTTCTCTGCGTGAAATAAATTCCGCTGAAAACGAATATTACGGAAATTCTCCCCGTTTTCAATTCCAACTACAACCACGTCTGAAGGGATTCTAAAAGTTGCCGGATCCTGAATAAAAGTTGCTATACCTTCTATTGGTGACAGAGTAAAAGTTTCCCCATTAACTTCAACTGTTATCGGTTCACAACAGTTTACAAGAAAGCCCCTAAATGTTCTCACAGACAACATTTTTGAATCTCCAACTTCTTTGACTAGGGTTGCACGAGAAACTGTTTCTTCCGAAGAATTCATCGTTGCGATCCAGTTCTCGATAGACTTACCATTAAGATAGTAAGTCTCAATATATTGTCTGGATGCTTCCCTATTAAACAGATAATAAGATGACCTGCTACCATGTGACACAACTCCAAGCAATTCTTCATTCCTTAAATTAGCCACAACTGTTTTGGGTAAAGCGCTTGAAGGGAGTTGATCCCCTTCAAGCATTTTCAATAATTTTTTTGCCGTTGCTACGGATATTTTTTCATTAGCCATTTTCTATCTTTTACGAGTTAACAATGGAACGACTTTCGTATTGCTTTTTTTATCCTTAGTTAACAAATAGGTATACCGATAATCTTCCACGTTATAAGTGGTAGGTGAACTATTGATTAACAAGATATTACGACAGTTGGCGAATGAAAGAATACCTTTTACATTAGTTGGGTGCAACTTTCCTATTTCGTCCATCATACAATGTAATTTGAAATCGCCAAACTTACGTGAAGCCTTTTCCTTAAACACATTAATTAGCATAATATTTACCATGGCTTTGACTAGAATATCAGTTCCATCAGAGCCTACATTAGCAATCTTCTCTATCCATCCGGTATCATTGTCATTCTCAACAATGCGGAATTGCAGATTAAAGGTATCTGAAAGCACAATAGACTTACGACCAGGTTCGTCATTAAGTTTCACACTTAATGAATTTAAGAATCTCACAGCCCTTTCGTTAACATCAGTACGCGATTCCTGCGAGAACAAATTTACCTCTCCCAAATTGAGTAAGTTCTCTTCATTAAAGCGTTTTATTTCAAGCAACAATTGCATTAACTTGTCGTTAGTTGGTTGAGCACGCAACTCAATGCTGCGAATTACACCGGTGAAGTTTCGCTCTACAAAGTCATTATTAATGGCAAGGATTGTCTTGTTTATTTCACCCTCGTTCCTAGTAAGCTCTCCTGTTTCTTTTGAAATACGCAGGATGATATTCGCATAACGTTCGCTGATACGGGTCTGATATTCTTCTATTTTATTTTCTTCTACAAATTCAAGAACGTTTGCTGCGTAGTTAGAATAATCTGCATCTGTAACTGGAGTTGTAGGGAAACTGAATGTATTTTTTGCCGAGAAATTACCACTAAAGGCATTCACCGCTTTCTTGAACGCTTCAGATTCTTTATTGTACCCGATGATTTTATCTTTTAACATCTTTATAATGTTTCCACTAGAATCTTTCGTTGGACGTTCTTCCAATGTAGCTGACTCAGGTGGACAAAAATAAATATCCTCCTTAAACTTACGCAAATCTTCGCTATCATGTAGTATCGTTTTCTTTTCATTATTTTTGGCATCGAGCTCTGTCTTTGTTTCATTAATGTTGTTTTTTAATTTCAAAGCTCTTTGGTTGAACTTTTCATTCTGTTCAGCAAGCCGGCGACTGATATCTTTCTTTTTCTCCTGAAACTCTGGTTCCATGTCGAAAAATTCACGTTTATCTTTGTCATATTCATATACATGATGACGATTCGAGCGAATGAATTCCTGCTCATTCTGCAAGTTCACAATTTTTTGTTCGTAAGTGTTGATTGCAGTTGTATCAACTCCTTTTCCACTTAATTCGCTCGTTTGTGAAAGTCGAAGTTCCACTTTCTGGGTCTCTACCTCTTTCTTTTTAATCGTAATCTGACGCTCAAGTCCGGCGATTGCCTCATTTCTGGCTGTTTCCTTCTCTTTTAACGCCTTATTAAATTCGTCGGAGATATTTTTTAATCGTCGCTGAAGATCATTTTTGGCCTGTTCTAATTTAACCTCAAATCCGTTGATACTATTCTGCTTTTCTCCAATTAACAAATCAATGCGATCTATTTCCTGTTGTTTCCATGCTTCTTCCTTATTTTTCCATTCCACAAGCTCAACCTTCAACGCTTTCCGATTAACGGGTATTCTTTCCAGCTGTGCCTCGAATAAGTGTTGACGTTCGTTTATATCACGTATTTTCTTATTTGCTTTTTTCTCAATGGCATCTTTTGCTTCTACCTGCTCTTTGGAAAGTTTGTCCAATACAGCAGTGAGTTTTTCACGTTCAGCCTCTTTACCTGATAGTTCTTCTTGTATCATAGCAGGTGTTCGCAGCTCACGACTAACATGCGAGAGATCCAACGTTACACCAAAAAGATTTTGATCATTATCAGATGCTATTTGAGGATTAAGATGTTGATTATAAAGAATATTTCCTTCGTCAATCACCTTCCCGATATTTTTCTGCCAGTCAGGCTTATGCTGTTCCAACCATTCACACAGAGATCCTTTACGTTGTTCCAGCAAGCCACGTAACTGTAGAATTTCCTCATCCAGTGAATCTCTTTGTTGTCTAACTTTATTACTACGTGCATTATAATCCCATTCGTATTGTTTTATTTCATTAATAGCATCGTTTCGAAGATTCTTTACCTCTAATTTTAGCTGACCGATATCAAGTTTCAGCTGACCTTCTTCGCTTTCGAGTTTTCGAAGTCCTTCTGTTTTCTGTTCTATTTCATCTTTAAAATGAAGAGTCGTCCGAACGATGTTCTCACGTTCCTTTAATGCAGACATTTCTGTAGTCAGCTTCAGAATTTCAGTATGCAGATATTCCTTATGTTCATCGCTTCGAGTTCGCTCTTCTTTTTCATGTTCAGAACGCTTCTGATTCAATAGCGATTTATCATCCGTAAATCGTTCCTTTACTTTCAACATCTCTTCCTTTTTCTCCGTCTCGAACTCCTTTAGATTAGCATCCAGTTCTCTGTAGAGTCCATTATATTTATCAATGATGTCCTGATACAGAGAGGTCAACTTATTTAATGCCTCTTGCGTACTAGCCAAATCTGTATTGATATCCTGCTCGCTATTTACCCGGACTATAATGTTGGAGATATTCATCTGCTCATAATAACTTCTTTTTCTTCGCGATTCTTTAAGCTTATCCTCAACGATTCCATATTCTTTCGTCAGCTTATCATGCTCCTTGTCATATTTATCTTTTTCCTCATTAGAAAGACGAATGAAATTGCTTAACTTTTCTTCCAACTCTTTGATTCGTTCTTCAAGTACCGGAAGATATTGAGTCTCTGTTTTTTCTGCAAAATTCAGTTCTGTCCTGCTTTCATGAATCTGTTTTTTCAGATATAACAACTGACGATATCTTTTGATAACATTATCTGCCTGCTTTCTTACCTCTACAACACCACTTTTATTCGGTTTGAGCCACAACATAACATCAGTATATTCTTGTTCAAACGTACCAATCAGCGAACGATAAACATTAAGATCGACTGCTTGTTCATCTTCATTCATGGACTTTATAATGGTGTCCTTAATGAAATCAGCATCAAGTTTGGAATTCAGAAAAACATTTTGGATTGTTCTCGGTATATTCTGATAGTTGGAACTTTCCACTATGGCATATTTTCTGAATGGTAATAACTCATTACTTTTATTGTTTCCAAATATAATATCACGGAAAACGTAATAGTCATTGACTAACGAAGAAACAGTTGAGCTTGTCGGAATTCTTTTTCTTATTTCAGGCCACTCAGCTATCGCTTCATTCCGTTCATTCATGAACCAATCCTTACAATAAGGAGCATCAATAAAACGAAAAGCCACACGTTTCATCGATTTCATAGCCAATACACAATACGCGCCATTTTCACGCATCACTTCGTACACTATATACGAATTATCGTATGGGAAATAAAATAAATCGAACCCCTTCTTTTCTTTAGGAATACCTAGACGCAACTTATCCGCATTATAAAAGAATAAGATAGCTCGTAACAACGTACTCTTACCAACTCCCTGTGTGCCAATAAAATGCACATTTCCATCCAACTTTATTTCAGCGTATGGTACATGTGCGCTATTTATAAAAACTATTTTATTTAGGTATCTCATCTTCTGCCTCTTCCGTAATCGTTATACTGTCTACCATATCCTCCATATAATGGAATGAAGTAAGCACTTTATAGCTTTGTTCGTGTTCATTTTCCAATTCTATTAATCCAGCTTTTTCTAATTCAGCTACCAATTTGTCGACAATCTCGGGATATACATTTTTTTCACGGAAAAGCTTAGCAGCCTTCTCTTTCAATTCCATGTTGCAACTTATCGCTATAACAATATCCGCTGGACGAAAAGTATATCCTGGTCCAAAAACAGGATTAAAAGTCTTCAAGAAACTCAAATAGTCAATCCAGCGCATAGCAGCCTCAAGTTTCCTCTCTAAATCGATTTTAGCCTCTTTACGTGTAAAAAGGAAATAGCCATCACCAGACTCAAGATAAAAGCCGATGCCTTTATAATAATCATAATAAGAAGCAAAATCTTCTTCAATAGCGTCATAATAACGCTTCACAGCCAAGACTCCGCTGTTAGATGAAATAAATCCTCCTTTGCTGAGAAGATTGAATATTTCCTCCGTATATCTTAAATTGCTTTCCATATTTCTCTGTGTAATCAATTGTTATGAAAGTAAATCAAAGGGTATTCTACATTATCTGCAACCTCATAGGTTGTTGTAAAATCAAGATTATCCGTATATAGCGAAGCAATCTGACAGAAAAATAATATTCTGTCTGTTTTTTCTACCGGTTTTCGAAAATCATAATTCATAATAAAACGAAACAAATGTGTACTTGAAGCAGAAAAAGCATTATAAAGTTCTTGAAGATTAATAGCATCGCTTATCATGCCGTCGCCAGAGAAGTACTCTTCAGGAATTGCAGCCGCTAGATTCGTATTGACAACCAATTTATCTTTCCGATTAGAAAGAATTTTACGTATCAGCCCCAAACTTTCAGGATTTGACTGAAGCTGTTCTATTGAAAGTTTTATACGATAACTTGATTGCGGTTCCATCCAAACCGGATTTTTACCTGCAATCACCTGTCGAATATCCGTATTTTCGGTAAGCAGGAACTGGTCACGAAGATATTTTAATCTTCTCACCTTTTCAAAAATTCTGTTTTGGTAAGCAATCAGATTCAAATAATGAACAATTTGCTTTTCTATTTCCAACAAATTATGATAAGCATCGTTCAACTGAAGTCGCACATCATTTACCACTTCCTGCATCTGCGAATCCATAGCTACCTTAAAGAACACAGGCTGTTGGTAGTCCATAACCTCTTCACTTTTCGTAATAAGTAAAGCTATATTTTTTCGCTTCTCGTCCAATCGTTCCAGCTTTGATAATTTCACTTGATAATTGGGCTCCGTCTTATAAGTAATATCCAGTTTACGCTTCAAATCCAAAACATTTCTCACTGTCGTAAGAGCTATCTGTTTCAAGCATCGTCTTACTTCCCGCAGATAACCGTATTTTCTTTGCTCATTGTTCTCCTTTAGATAATAATCTATATTCTCATTCAGGTTCGAAAGGTAATCTTGAACATACGAGACATTAATTTCATCGTTTACCTGCAAAACTTCTTCAAAGAATTTCAAATATATATCTTCTAATTCCAGGAAATTTCCACTCTCACGTATTACACCATTTTCTATAAGATGCTTGATACGTTCTTCCTTGTAATCGGTCAATTCTTGTGCATAATCATATCTGAACGAGGAGGATTTTCGTTTATCGAACATAGCTTTCAACAGAACTTTCTCTCGCTCAAGAGTTTTGACTAAGTCGTCTATGGAACGGAATGTGTTGATCATTAGCTTTGTTTTTTAGGTTAGAAATACGTCTTCACAGCAAACTCAAATTGCTCTATGAAGATTTTCTTGAAAGCAGCTATATTATTCTGTTCATAGAACATCAACATAGCTTTCTTGTAATCAATAGAATCAACTGTGCGGAACGAAATTGGACAATACCCATTTGCAATGAGAATTGCATTGCTTGTTATACGGGCAGTTCGCTTGTTACCATCTGCAAATGCTTGTATGTAAGAGAGTAGTACTAAAGCCAGCAAGGCCTTCTCAAATATATTTTCTTTTTGATTTATTAATGTACAAGAATCTTCAAGGGCTTCACGAATCTGAATTTCATTATCCAAAGGCCTATAATTGGTACCGGTAATGCCCACACGTCTTTGACGAATATTTCGGTCAACGCCAAGTTCCTTGGTTAAGATAGAGTGTATGTCCTCTATATGATGAACCGTTATCTCTTTAAGATAATCTGGATAATCTAGAATAAAATCCAAAGCATCCTTATGATTTAACAGCATAATAGCTTCTTCTTTGGATTTACCAGAAGCTTCCTGCTTCTCCTTCAAAAGTCGTTCTGTCTCAAGCAGTGAGTGAGTATTTCCTTCAATCTGTGAAGATTTCCAAGAAAGATCAACACCAAGACGTTCCATTTCCTTACGATATTCCAAGTCTGTCATTTCTTTCAGATTATCTTGAAAAAGATTCTGTGCCTTGTTTAATTCTGACAATTCTTCTCTTCCTCTGTGAATAGATTCACCTTCGGGAGTATCTCATTGATCAGTTCAAAATTGAAAGAATCCTGTATCTGTCTTTCGTCCACATCATCCTTGAAATAAGTATTCAGGTCAAGCGGCATAGTCACATGGGCTTGTGGAGACAAGGAATACCTTGTTGCCGGTCCTTTTCCATGTACGAGGATAAGTTCCTTTTTTACTGCATCAGCTATAAGTCTTTTAACGGTACTATCACTCGGAGCATTAGTTAGCATAGAGACTATTTCATTTCTGCTGGATAAAGAGTGATAATGTAATATTTGTAATATTTCGGTTTCTATCGTCATCTTTATAATATTTAATCAGGTCAAATATACTCAAAATCTTCAAATAATCAGCTCGCTCAATCTGACCCAATTATTTAATTGTATAACGCCTTTTTGAGCCGATTATTTTAATGTTAATGAATATATCTAAGGTGATCAAGGTGGAAAACAACCACTTTACTGTTATAGAATCGTGAAAAGAGACAAACCAAAGACAGATTCTTTTGTATATCCCTATACATTATCCGAATGGAATCTTAATGTATTGATTAATAAAATAAAGAGCAGAATTCATTATATACCATTAATAATCAATCAAATAAAGAATTGTTGAAATGATAACAGCCAAACACATACAGTATATGGTAAAGAAAAGCAAATAAACTATATATTTTCTGCGTGGGGAAATGATACGGTTTATGCTGATTGTCAAATTATTAAGCGATTTTATTTACATTTTTAACGGTAAATAATTGACGTTTAAGCAGATAAAATCGCTCTTTTGTTTGCAAATTATTACTATATTTGCTTTTGTTATGCTTTTATTTGCACAATTTTTGTCCTCCCGTTGGCCCTCCATTAAAAAATATTGATTAGACGGTTGCATTGTTGCACTAAGCCAAGAAGCTAAAGACTTGGGCTTAAAAAGAGGTCAACCGATATTTCAGGTAAAAGATATTGTTGATAGATATAAGGTAGTACTATTCTCAACAAATATGTACTTATATGCAGCGATGTCTAAACGTATTGTCAACATTCTCAGAAACTCTTTTGCTCATGTTGAGAATTACAATTGTGATGAAAGTTTCTGCTTTTTGGAAGGCTATGAACGGACTTACAATGTCGAGGAATATACAAGATCTGTAGCAGAAAAAATAAAACTTTGGATCGATATCCCTGTCAGTATTGGCGTAGCTCCAAGTAAAACGTTAGCTAAGATCGGAAGTAAGTTCGCTAAAAAGTACAAAGGGTATCACTCTGTCTGCATGATAGACAACGATGAAAAGAGACGAAAAGCACTCCAATTATTCGGTTTAAGTGACGTTTGAAAACATTGTCCAAACTGAATTATTACGGTGTTACGAATCCTCTAGAATTTGCAGAGAAAAAAGAAAGTTGGGTTAAGGCCAGGTTCACAAAACCTACATTTCAGACCTGGCTAGAGTTAAATGGCATCCCTTGTATTGATACGACAGAAGTATACCAATGACAAACTATCTGTACAAGTCGTAGCTTTGGAGAGATGGTTTCTGATTTACAATCGTTGAAATCATCTATAGCATCATTTGCTTCAAGCTGTGCGAATAAGCTCCGAGGACAACAGTCTGTTGCCGGTTCCGTAACTGTGTTCATCTGCAGCAATCGATTTAGAGAAGATTTACCCCAATATGGGAATGCCCAGACTGAGTATTTTCCTGTTTCCACATCTGATACACTGGAAATAACTGATTATGCAATCAAGATATTGGAACGAATATATCAACCCGGAATACAATATAAAAAGTCTGGAGTTATTTTAAGCAATATCTCCAGACTTGAGTATGTTCAACAAAACTTGTTTGATGAGATTCAAAATAGACCTCAAAGATTTGAATTAATGAAGACCATTGATCATTTGAACCAATGCTATGGCTTGAAGACAGTACATCTTGCCATCGAAGGTAAGGAACACCAGGCATGGCATAACAAGAGCGAGTTCAAAAGTGGCAACTATCTTACTGATATAAAGGAAATCTTGATGATAAATATTTAGTTGATTTTTTATTTGTTTTTAATGCTCATATTCAAAAGGTGATTTTTTCCTTTTTGAAGATCAAAGTCTATTTTGTTCTCTATTGTAAATAGAATATTTCCGGAAGAATCATAACCTGTGCATTTCATCTTAGAAATCACTTGTGGGTGTACCAAGAATGATACCTTGTTATCATTGTTGGTATTCGTTATCGTAACTTTGTTGGACCTGTTTTCATATACAGTTTCAGGAGTTTTGTAACTAGGATCGAAAAGCGATTGGTCAGGGTATTGACACGATGTAACATTTCCTGAAAGACAGCCATCTTCATTAATTTCTACAATAAGTTTATCAAATGGAATACCAGAGTTTGAAGTACCATTATTGATCTGTAAACTCAATAATGAACAAGCCAATTCCAATTTTGCTTCAGCTGGATTGGGGAGTGCATATCCACTCATCGCTTTCAAAGCTGCATAATAAGGCATATTATTATTTGGGACTTCACGTCCGTCAATGTTTTCAGAGTGCATGGTAAATTCATCTATTTCGTTTTTATATGAAATTTTTGCACAAAGTACATCTTCAGCAGAAACAATCATTTCAGGTAAAGTTGAAATTCCATAACCCTTTCCTGATTTTGGTATATCAACATATTTCATGTTTCTTTCTGAATCCAGTTTAAGTTCATAATCAACGCCATTGATATTAACCTTGCCATTTCCTTCATTAGCATAATATATGCTTCGGGTTCCGGAACTAGGGAATTGCAGATATATGCGTTGACCGTTACCTCTCTGTTTGGTTATATTAGTATAAAGGATGTCGCCCGTAGAAGATTTGATGTGTACGTTACCTTCACGTGGCATTGGTTCAGAATTAGCTGCTATATCACATGTAATTTTATAAATGTTATTACATAATTTTACTATATTGGTTGTAATCCACTTGACATCACTTTCAGCTACAAATTCTTCATAACTTATAGCGTAAAATTCTTTAGTTCTACCCTGAATATCAGTATCAAACTCACCAGAGGTAATGATATCATATAAGACATGGAAACCTGTAGCATATTCTTCATTTATGATTGAATAGAATGGAGGAATCTCAAAATTCTCAATTCCTTTCTTAACATAGAAATCAATAAGATTGTTGATTACGTCAATAATAGCAACGTTGTCTTTTGAGCTTATAATCTCTTCAATACTTTCATTTGTCAGAGATCCGTCTTCCTCAAAATCCGAAGTTAGTTCAGAGATTAATTGCTGTATTTCTCCAGCACTTCTTCCTTCTTGAATTAAACAAGAAGCAGCTAACAAAATTGCATTAGCTTGTCCATCTTTTGCTATATTCAAGGTCTCGAAACCTGAAAGAGTTGAAGATAGTTTTATCGGGAACTCTTTTAATAAACTATTCTCAGCTTCTTTCTTGGCTTCTTCAAAAGACTTTCCTTCACCAATAAGTTTTTTTATTCGTCCATTAGTCAAAGTTGTCAGTACATTAACATTGACATCTTTCTGGTTTGAACTTACCAGAGCAGATAAATAAATTGGTGATTTAGATATTTCTCCGGTATTTTCATTGAAGTAATAGCC
>RCNI01001806.1_pt1 | contig 11031 bp, 7 predicted proteins | sample 2041151 | NCBI WGS metagenome assembly RCNI01 (sample SAMN09708214, study PRJNA481090) | feces metagenome | isolation source: feces | place: Antarctica: Albino Rookery
TCGTTGCTGACCGTATCTGTTCTCAGATCACCAGCCTGGGGAATATAAGAGGAAATCACAGCACACTTTTTAAATCCCTTGCTCTGGAAGATCTCATAATATCTGCAGGCAGAATAAACAGATCCTGCCACCAGAATGGCATTTCCCATTCCATCCATAAGTCTGGCCTTGGTTTCAAAGTCCAGAATAATATCGTTGGCAATCTGCTCCAATCGGGATTTAGATGAAAACACCTTCTGCATATTGCCCCAGCTGGCTTTCAGCTTTGCCTTAGCTCTGGGGGTTAATCCTGCAGTCTTCGCATTGAACCAGGCATCCACCTTATCCTGAGAGCTAATGCTCTGAGGAATATCTCTTGCCTCATAACGAAGATCCAGCACAACGCCATCCCGCACACCTTCGTTAAACTTATAGGTGTGGATATAGCCGCCAAAAGTCTCCAGACTGGTTTTCTTATCCTTTTTGAGTAAGGGAGTACCGGTAAAGCCGATAAAGATTGCATCGGGCAAAATAGCACGCATAGCCTGGTGGAGCTTGCCAGACTGAGTACGATGGCATTCATCTACAAACACCGTAATCTCTCCCTTAGCCGAGAAATCCTTAGGCAAAGACTGTTTCAGTTCATCAATATATTTCTCATAGTCCTGCTCCGTACTCTCTCCGCTGTGCTTACCAAACTTATGTACTAGAGAGCACAGTAGCCGATCCTCATGAGAATTCAGCCGATTCAGAAGGTCTTTTCCACTTGTGGTCCGAACAATGTGCTCATCCACACCGGTATAGTTCTTTTCAATCTGCTCATCCAGCTCTTCCCGGTCGGTAACAACCAGAACTCTTGCATTAGGATTATTAGAAAGAATCCACTTAGAAAGCCACACCATGGTAAGACTTTTTCCGCTTCCCTGGGTGTGCCAGATAATACCTCCCTGGTGCTTATTGCAAAGACGATGTTGTGCTCTCTTAATGGCATAATACTGGTTGTAACGGCAGACCTTTTTGATGCCCTTATCAAAAATCACAAAATTCTGGATCAGGTCTAAGAAGCGCTTCTGATAGAACATCGCGTAAACCTGTCGATCCAGCTTTTCTGCTATGTGCTCACAATCGTCCTCTATAAGGAGATCAACTAAATCTCTTTCTGGCTGGTGTTCTTCGAAGCCATCATCTTTCCACTCCAGATAATACTTCTCAGGTGTCAAAATCGTACCATATCGCAGTCCCTCGCTATTGTTTCCGGCCATGCAGAACTGAATCGTCGTGAAAAACTTCTCAATAAAGTTGGCTTTCTGATTCGTCAGATTTTGGCGAATACCATTGGAAACAGAAACACTGCTCTTCTTCAGTTCAATGACCGCTAACGCAATACCATTGACATAGATTACCAGATCCGGGCGCTTTTCGTTTTTCTCCACCACAGTCACTTCTTCGGCAATGGCGAAGTCATTGGCAGCCGGGTTCTGGAAATCGATGAAGTAAACGGTGGTTTCGGACTGCTCGGCACTTTCCTTGACCTTGGCACCGTATTTGAGAAGAGAGTATACCTCTTTATTCGCGTGATACAGACCCTGCTGTAGATTTCCGGCAGTTTTGTAAAGCTCGGCAACTGCACGCTGCGCCAGTTTCTCAGAATATCCCTGCTTTTCGGTCAGCCAGTTCAGCAAACGTTCCTGCATGAGATTGGTATTAACCTGATCCCGCAGACCTCCCAGGTATTTATAGTGGAGTCTGTCACAGAAGAATCGGGTTAACCGGTCCTGCGTTTTGCGTTCGTTGTCGCCAATGTTGGGCATGGAATCACCTCTATTTAAGATATGATTTTACAATGTTAAGAAACTCGCCAATATCCGCAAAATAATTCGGATACGCCGCTTTTAGCGCTTGAACTGAAGATACTCGAACCAAGACAGCATCAATTTGGGATTCAACACGATTCTTTTCTATCTGCTTGTACACTTCATTGGCAGATTGAATTTGGCCTGGTAGAAAATGTATTACTCGTAGCAAATGCGTATTATAATTAAGCATCAAGATATAGTAACCAGGCTTTTGGAAATTGATTCTATCTTGATGTTTTACTGCAACACGAATTGCGCTAAGCTTATCTAGTACATGACATTCATTATCGATCATTTCCAGTTCTGAGATCAATTCATTTACATCTGCTACCGTTCCTGGAACAATAGGCTGATTTTCACGTAACGCAAAAAGGGAGGAAACCAACACAAAAAATCTTTTTATGCTTTCAGATCCTTGACCTGCTTTTAATGCTTGATTGGTAAATAAGCCAACCGTTTCTACCGCCGTTGCCCATAAATGCTGAAGATGAGTCCTATATTGAATTTCTATCAGCATATTTTTATTATAGGTTTCTTTCGTATCACTATGATATTCATAAACCATATGAAGGCTACGATACCCTGATTTCTTTGGATTAGCAATATAATCATACTTTTCCTTAAAAATATGTCGTTTACGAGAATCTCTATATTCAGTAGCATACTTATAAACTTCATCAATTGTAGGAACGATAAATCGGCATCCACCTAGATCCTGCATCATCCATATGCTCATAGATGGCTCTCTTTGAAGTTTTTTTACTATGGAGTCAAGACGTTTTAATCGTTCAGCAACTATAATATTTTTTCCTTCTGCCATATTACGATGATTCATATAAATCACGTGTAAAGGATAGGCATGTGCGGCTCTCCAATTATCAATTACCTTTGTAGCTTCTTCAATTTGATCAGTTGTAGATTCTGATTGTCTTAGAATTTTACCAGATTTTATGATTTTGCTTCTGGAATACTCAACTACCGCCCATCTCTGATGATCGATCGTAGACATATTATGCTCTCTTTCTTTATATCAATCTGATTTTACCAGTCAGGAGCTGCTGCATCATCCCCTGCTTTACCTCGCGGCACTTATCTAGCTTCTTCTCTAGGGCTTCAATTTCAGGGTCCATATCAGCCAACACCGAAGCAATAGCCTGCTGTTCCTCATAGCCAGGAACTGTTAATGTCGTTTTAGCGACACTGGCCTTACTTACAGAAGAAACCTTTGTACCGACAATATATGACAGCAGCTGATCGTGATAAGCGCTGGAGTTTAAATAATAGCCTAAAAACTTAGGTGCAAATTGGATCTTAGGACGGCATAAAAGTGTATGTTGTCCAGCCAGAATTCTGCAATCAACATTCAGTATTTCAACAGCCTTGCCAACTGTCTCGTCTTCTGCTGTATCAGCGAAAATAACATCTCCCGACTGGAGATAGTTTTTTTCTCCAAATCTCGAAAGATCAATGTTCTTTAACAAATACGGAATCGAAGGATCTCCAGCAGACAAATAAGAACCATATTTAGTAAGTATATCGCCATAGTGAATATTTTTAACAGTCCCCGCATCAGTCATTTCCGCTCTTGTAAATGTATTATTAGGGATAAAACTGAAGGCCCTTGCAAAAGGAATGGCCGAATAAGGATCTGTAAAGCCTGGTAATCTTTTTCTTCCTGCAAATAGTTCCTGCATGGCTCCCTGCTTGATGGCCTTTTTCTTAGCAATCAGTTTTTCCATGGATATAATCAGCTCGTCCATATCCGAAAGCGCTTCCGCAATTTTTTGCTGCTCCTCAAGAGTTGGCGGAAAAATAATCGGAATTTCAGAAAGTATTTTTTCATTTAAACCTGCCATAGTCGATCCATAGGCACTTTGCATTATAATATTCTTAATTTCATTGCGGTGTAGACTGTATAAAACAAACTTCGAACATATATTTTTAGAATCTAATCTAAGATAAATACCATCTGACCCCAGAAAATACTTTTCGCTGTCTGTTGCAATAATTGCTGATCTATCGACACTCCCCTTACGAGCAAATACTATGTCATTTACGCACAGCGCATATTTATTTAATCTCTGGTAGGTGTCATCAGAAACGCATGGTGTTTCTTCGCAAACCCGTATAAATCCTTCGCGAATTTCTCTCACTGAAATAACTGGAATACCATAATCAACAAATTCGCTTGCATTTAAAGTGGTACCGAACGGTCCCGTTTGTATATAACTCTTAGTTTTGGACAGGATCTCACCAATGTTTACTGTACTCCAATTAACGCCCTTTACCATACAAATCCCATCCTTTCCAGATGGGTCTTAACTCTGGTCTCATATTCATCAACTGCATTTTGAAGTTCCATCACAGTATTTTCATAGCGCTCCGCAAGCTCTATAATTCGATTTGCCATATTGTGCGATGTGGTCACATACAGTGCTTTAATTCCAGAGAAGATAGAATAGTACCATTTCTGATTGACCAGCAGTTCTTTGATCTGCTCCACAGTAAGCTCTGTATACTTTGTCTTGACCTTGTCATCCAGCTCAGCATTCATCTCTTTAACAGCCTTGTTCTGCTTCTTTACATCACCGGAAAGCTGTACATACTCAGCAAGGATCTTATATTCCTCACTCTTAGGGGTAGCCTTTTTCAGCAGCTTCAGCTTTGCTGCTGCCAGCTTTCCATCTACAGCATCTTTATCATTCAAGCAGTCTGACAGCACACCATCATCGCCTGTCTGCTCCTCTGTCAGCTCATCCAGACGGTTCTGGGTTTCCTCCGCAATTCTTTCCACTTCTTCAATAGCCTTCCGTTCTGCGGCGAAGAATTCATGTTCCACCAGGGCTTTGGGGATTAGTTTGCCATCCCACCCCTTAACTTTTTCTTTTCGTTCACCTTTCTTGTTTTCAGTGATTTCGACATCATATTCTACTTCCCTTGCGGCAGGATAGCTGTCCTGAATCAGGACAAACACATCATCCGCCATGGTCTGCTGCCAGTAAGAAAGAAGCGCCTCATACACATCGTACTTATCTACTAATTCAATATTTTCATATTTCGACACCAAGAGCGTAGACAGCTCTACAACAAAAGTTTTCAGGTCTACGTCTTTATCAATACTTCTCAGGCTTTCATCCACCTGCATACGCCACATATCAAATGCATCATCAATATGATCAGAATAGGCAAAGAATTCCACATCACAGTAAATGGTGCTTCGTACCTCTTCCTTAGGAACATTCAGGCGGTAGTACCCATCTCGCATCACAGAGAACAGCTTGTTTTTCAAATTAGGAAACAGCTTCCAGTACTTGTCCATAGAATCCACATCTACTGCAGGGATTCCACCATGCAGATGAGCATCAATATCCTGCAGGTCCTCCGGAATGGAGCTATCGATATATCTGGGGATATTCAAATTGTAGTCGTTCTTATTTTTGATCTCATCGTTAGGAACAAATCGAGCATACTTGGGATCGTCTTCAATTCTTTGATTGAAAGTGGTAACGATTTTATAAATATCCCTTTCCCGCAGGCGGTTCTTGTTGCCATCCTTTACAAAGTCATGACTGGCATCAATCATAAAAATACCTTTTCTCTCTGCTGCATCAGACTTGTCAATAACAATGATGCAAGCAGGGATACCGGTACCATAGAACAGGTTGGCAGGCAGACCGATAATGCCCTTAATATAACCTCTGTCGATGATGGACTTCCGAATGGTAGCTTCTGCATTACCGCGAAACAGGACACCGTGAGGCAGGATCACTGCAGCTTTACCGGTACTCTTTAAAGATTTCAGAATATGAAGCAGCCATGCAAAGTCACCGTTTTTCTCAGGAGGCTTATCTCCATAGCCATCAAAACGGCCATAGTCTTTCAGACCATCCTTCCAGTTTTTCAAAGAAAACGGAGGATTTGCCACTGCGAAGTCGAAGCGTTTCAGCACTTCATCATGGGAACCTTCTTCAAAGTACTGCGGATCAGAGAAGGTATTGCCTGCCTTGATTTCACCGGCTGCCTTGTTGTGAAGTACCAGGTTCATCTTCGCAAGGCCAGCAGTTGTAATCTCTTTTTCCTGACCGTAAATAGAGATCTCAAAGGGAGCTTCATCAGCTGCTCGAATCAGCAGAGATCCAGAACCACAAGCCGGGTCATAAACCGTGCAGTCCTCTGCCTCTTCCTCGGTGAGATCTCCGATACCGATAACCTTAGCCAAGATGCGGGATACTTCTGCAGGAGTATAGAACTGGCCTTTACTCTTACCGCTCTCTGTAGCAAAATGGCGCATCAGATACTCATAGGCATCTCCCAGAATATCGTCACCGCCAGCCTTATTATTCTTAAAGTCAAACTCAGGTCTCTGGAAAATGGCAATCAGGCCGGTGAGCTTGTCCACCATCTCTTTGCCTTTACCCAGCTTGGTTTCGTCATTAAAATGAGCATTGTCGATCACGCCACGAAGGTTATTGTTTCCGGCTTCTGCCAGCTTAGCAATGACCTTGTCCATGCCCTCACCGATATTGCTGCTGCCCTTCAGTGCAACTAGGTCGTCAAAGCTGCCACCCTCAGGGACTGTAATATCCGCATACTTCACGCCCTTAAACTTATCTGTAACATATTTCACAAAGAGCAAAGTTAAAATATAGTCCTTATACTGGGAGGCATCCATGCCGCCTCTCAGCTTATCGCAGCTAGCCCATAGGGAGCTATACAGTTCATTTTTCTTGATGGCCATAGTTCCATTTCTCCTATATATGCATATGGTATCATAATACATCATTTTTCGATAAAATACAATAAATTATATCGCATATATACAATATACTTATGGACGTAATTATCATCTTATTACCTGCTTGACTAGAGAATATGTGAGAAGTATAGTAAAAGAAAAGCAAAAGCGTAAATTTAAATGCCATAAATCTGATTATAAGAAAGTGCTTTTGTGAGAAAAGATTTTGGTAAGAAAACATGGCTATACCCCATGCCGGTGCTGATTCTCGGTGCCTACGGTGCAAACGTGAAGCCGATGGCCATGGATGCCGCCTGGGATGGCATTGGAGCTGAGCACACAGTGGTCATGTGCATTGACAAAGGTCATAAAACCACAGAGTATATCTTGCAGTCCAGGGCATTCACTATCAGCCCCGCCACGAAGGATCAGCTGACTGCCTGCGACTATGTGGGCATTGTTTCCGGCAACGATGTGACCGATAAGATGCAGCGCTCCGGGTTTCACACTCATAAAGCTCAATATGTGAATGCTCCCATTCTGGAGGAGCTACCGCTGACCCTGGAGTGTGAGCTGGTCAGCTACGACTCTGAGGCTGAACTGCTGACCGGCAGAATTGTCAATGTATCTGCTGACGAATCCATACTTGGTGAGGATAGAAAAATTGATGCCGACAAGGCACAATTTCTTTCCTTTGACCCTGTGAATCATTCCTATCGCACCCTAGGCTCAATTGCAGGCAGAGCATTCCATGATGGACTTGTCCTTCGTGACAAATAAAAAGCATTACCTTTAAATGAACAGAAAATATCAGGCACTCCCCTTTTTTAAATTAAAATGGCTTTTTTAAGCACGCAAGCTCTAAAAACTCCTCTTACGAAGATGCCGTGAAATAGTCATCGTAAAATGAAAAAGTGAAAACTCTTTTATACACTGTTGACTAAACTACGCTTTATTGCGTATAATATAATCAAAGGGAGGTATGCCTTATGGGATTAAAGGAAATCAGGAAAGTCAGAAATATGACTCAGAAGGAGCTTGCGGTTCAAAGTGGTGTCAACTTCCGAACACTACAGGATTATGAACAGGGACACAAATCCCTCCTGTCTGCAAATGGAGATGTCTTGCTCCGTCTGTCTACAGCTCTAGGCTGCACAACGGAGGATTTACTGCTTCCGGAGCAGATGGAAGGTGCGGCACTTCACAAACACAATCAGATTTCCCCTGATTTGATCCAGGCACAGCACCTGTATTGCGAAACTTACCACACTGCTGGCCGATGGATCTGCAAAGACGGAAAGCTTTCTACCTTCTTTTACTATGAAGGACTTCCCTACTATCTGCCTTTCAAGGCTTATTTTTGTAACGAGCTGCTACCTAATCTCAGGGAAGCTGCCGCTCTGCAAATGGAAACAAAAATTGATTCCCTGATTTCGCAAACTCAGGGATTTGAAAGCTGGTAAAAAATGGACGAATTGTTTTTTCATTTCATGCACCGGGATCAGCCTGTCTGTATTGTAACAATTGACCCTGTAACCGGCACCATGTTGAAGGTTGGAAAGCCGGTCTCCCCGGAGCTTTTACCCCCCGGTGGTTGTACCGATGCAGCAATGCTTCGAAAATGGTGGCAGCGGAGAGCTGTCCCCAAAAATCAAGGCAATATCCAGCGGATTTTGGAACAGTTGAATATTGCCACTCCTCAAGAATACCTGGTCAAAAATCTCGGTCTTAGTCTGACGGATCACTATTGGATCAAACCTCTGGATGTAGAACTGACCTGGCAGGATGTGAACTTCTTTACCAACGACTTTCGAGATCCTGTAGGCGAGGTGCAGTTCTCCTCTGATTCCAGCAATCTGTATTTGCCTGAAAATGCCTATTCTCCCAGTTCATCCGTCCAAGGTGAATTGCAGAAAAGATGGATTATTCTGAATGGGAAACGGTGCTTGATCAAGGGTAATCACGGCAGCCATTCTCAGGAGAGTCTCAACGAAGTCGTGGCATCGCTGCTCCATCGAAAACAAAATTGTATGCCTTATGTAGAGTACAAGCCTATCAAGCAGCCAGAATCTCCTCAGATTTCGTGCATTTGTGAGAGTTTTACTTCTGATACATTAGAGTTTATTCCCGCAATCGATGTGGTGGAATCTCAGAAGAAGGACAATGCCACTTCCCTGTTTGAACATTTTATTGCTGTATGTGTACAGCACGGAATGTCTGTAAACCAGGCCCGCTCCTTCCTGGAATATCAGATTCTCACCGACTTTGTGCTTACCAATGTAGATCGCCATTTGAATAATTTTGGTATTCTTCGGGATACGAATACTCTACAGTGGATTTCTATGGCTCCGATCTTTGACTCCGGAAACTCCATGTTCTGGAAGAATCCAAAGCTTCCAGAGTATGATGACCTACAGGAAATTGAAGTCAATAGCTTCCGGAAGAAAGAATCTCAGCTTCTTCACTATGTTCAGAATCCTCAGATTCTGAATCTCGATCTTCTGCCCTCTCAGGAGGAATTACGGCACATCTATGAAAAAGATGATATGATCTCGTGCCTAGATTCTATCCTAGCAGGATACCAGAAAAAGATTGATATGCTTGATTGCCTGCAACGCCAGGAAATGTAACAACATCGAAAACAGCCACTATCATTCATTTCAAGATTACCTTTCGCCAGCTTTCAGGGCTAGTAGCTTATACCAAGTAATATTATGAAAAATGCTCCCTGGAAAGTGAGGCTATACCACTGTTGCACCTAGATATTGGCACTGATGGACTGAGTACATTCTGAGTACACTTCCAATAACACTCAGAATAAGAGTTGCAAAAACAGCGAAAATCAAGAATTTTACTGCTTCTGGAAGCTCAAAATATACGGGTAAAATTTTCCAGCCCTGATAACGGACTGCAGCATTCTGATTTGTCACGGAATCCTCTTTCTTTCCATGCCATGTTAAATAGAAATACCAAAATCCAGGGGAATGCTGTTATTTCTTTCTCTTTCCTTCATGGATACCCTTGATGCTAAAGACTGATTTTAGGTTCTCTATCGAAAATACAGAAATCTTATGTATCATGCGGATTGCAAATTGTCTGTAGTCAGGAAGACGATGAGGATGGCATTCAGCAGGCATTTTTCTCGGTTATCAACATAATTGATAAGATTAAGGGTGCCGAATGCCCCGAAACAAAGTCACTTGTCGTAATTATTACTGAGAGGAAAGCAATTGAAATTCTGATAACCAGTCACAGCTGCAGGCTGCTCCCCTGGAATGAAGATTTCAACAGAATCCACTTATTGACAGATACTTTTAAGCAAAATATTTGCATTCACTTTGATTATAAGGATGAGTGAGAAATATGAAAAAGGGAAAAATGATAGGTAATACACTGATAGTAGTTGGGCTACTGCTTTTGACAACTTCACTTTTAACGGAGGTTGTCGCTCCACTATTGTCCATAGCTGGAGTTATAATATCCTGTATCGGATTTCTATATTCTTTCCTTTTTTGGCGGTGCCCATTTTGTCGAAAGCATTTACCTTTTCACGGAATGATTGGTATGGTAAATTGCCCATATTGCGGCAACAAAATAGATTTCTAAAAATCGAAATTTCAACCAGAGAAAAGTCTTTTCAGCTCTTGCGAAAGACTGGTCCATTTCGTTATAATACGATTGAAATGAAATTATAAGATGGGATGAATCCTTCATGGACAAATTACAAAAGAAATGCCGTCGTCTGCTGACCCTCTGGCTCATACTGGTTCCGGTATACAATCTGGTCCTGAGCCTCTGCAATGCCTTTCTCGCTATAAAAGCAGGAACTGTAAATAACAGTGTTGTTCCCATTTCCCCTGAGCTTAGAATGTTTGCCTTTGGGGGGTGGCTGTTGATTTTTTTACCGTTGACATGGAAACTCTACAAAAGTGCAGTCGCTGCCCAAATGCGTAAAACAAAGATATTCTCCGTTATCATGCTTGTACACATTACGGTGTGCCTGGTTGGGTTTATTCTCTTTTATATTGCCAGCCTGCTCCGGCCTGATCTGTTTTAAGCTTATTACGTCAGCAAGCTTCTTTTCCGGAAAGTTCTGACCTTATGGGACCTATAGCAGAAACGTTTTTAAGAGGGTGCTTTTATGCATAGAGAATACTATTATGACATTGACTATTATAATCCAAACGTTCCGGAATTGATTTCACGGCTCCAGGAGGCTCATGTCAAATACGAGACCTACAATGTGGGAGAGATTTTCTCGGACGGCCTTCCTGCTCCTGCTTGCATCAATTTTACCCTGAAATCTTATACGGAACTGAACCAATACATCGAATCTACATTCCTCGTAAAAGCACGGGAACGGATTGTCTATACGAAGCAGGAAGTGGAAGCCGCCCAATTTTTGCTTGTAACCCCTAAACGCTGGTCTGTAGACCCGGCAAAAGATCTCGAAGAGTTTGT
>RCNI01001807.1_pt1 | contig 11031 bp, 8 predicted proteins | sample 2041151 | NCBI WGS metagenome assembly RCNI01 (sample SAMN09708214, study PRJNA481090) | feces metagenome | isolation source: feces | place: Antarctica: Albino Rookery
CTTCATCTTGGCGTGATCGCACATCTTGCCGTCGTGACCTTTCATCTTGGCGTGATCGCACATCTTGCCGTCGTGACCATGATGGCCCTTCATCTGACCCATCTTGTGGCCGTGGAGTGCCATCAATTCGTCATGCAACGCCTTCATGCTGGCCGCATCGGTCTTGCCGTGGTACTTCTTCACGATTTCGTCGTGCTTGGCCTTCATAGCCGGATCCTTTAAGGCATCCGCACCACCGTGCATCGCAACGAGTTCTTCGTGCATCTTCATCATTTCTTCTTGGGTCATTTTGCCCGAATGCATGGCCTTCATCTTTTCATGCATTTCGCCCATCTTGTCGTGCCCATGGTGACCCATCATCTTATGATGCTCACCCATCATGCTCGGGCACTGCTTCTTCGGGGCTTCGAAAACGGGGACAGGACGCCCTTCACGGCGAGCCTGAACGATTTCAGCCATCTGCTCGGGGGTCAAATGGGTCTTGCCCGTTGCGGCTTCCATCGGATCGCAACAATCTTCACCCGGCTTCATTTCAACGTATTTCTTGGGCATTAAGGGCTTGGTCTGCTGCGTGGCGTCCGTGGCCTTCACATCCGCTGCCTGAACCTGGGACATCATCCCGAAGCTCATCATCATTACGCCAGCCATGAGGGCCACTAAGGGCGTCTTGGTCATTTTCATGAGGGAATCTCCTTGTATTGGAAAGTTTTGGGTAAAAGGGAGGGTATGGAGCGAAGCCCCTTTTCTTTTCATCCCCCTACCCTTTTTCTTAATCATCCAATAAAACTCACCAGATTGAAAGATCTAAGCGATTTATTTACAAATGCCACCAAAGGGAGAGGTCGGAGCCCCCTTGTTCACGAACTTCTCTCTAACCCTTACGCTTTGAAAGGGCTCGAAGCCAACAGTGAGGCTGGAAGGTTGGTAAAATCAAAACCCACAAGCGATTCCCCTCTAGAGTCGCCCCTCGCATATCTCTTTTTTCGACAGGTTCTTTCACCATGGAATTAAACGCTCTTACCGCCCTTTCGCCGATCGACGGCCGTTATGCCCGTCAAACCGAACCGCTTCGTGCGATTTTTTCCGAAATGGCCTTCATGAACGCCCGCGTCCGCGTCGAAGTGGAATGGCTCATCGCCCTCTCTGAAGCGGGCTTTGATGAGTTGCCGGCGCTTTCTGAGCACGGCAAAGCCTTTTTGCGTGGTTTAGCCGATAATTTTTCGCTTTCTGACTGCGAAGCCATTAAGGCGATCGAAAAGGTCACCAACCATGACGTGAAGGCGGTGGAATACTGGATCAAAGAACAGGTCAACCACGATGAAGAGTTAAAGAGCGCTGCTGAATTCGTGCACTTCTCCTGCACGTCTGAAGACATCAACAACACCAGCCACGCCCTCATGATTTTGGAAGGCCGCAAGGTGATTTTGAACACCTTGGGTGAGGTGCACGCCAAGATTCGTGAATTGGCTCACCGTTGGGCAGACGTGCCGATGCTCTCGCGCACGCACGGCCAGACCGCCACCCCCACGACGGTAGGTAAGGAACTCGCTAACACCGCGGTTCGTCTCGCTCGCATTATGGACAACATCGCCCAGGTGAAGGTCTACGCCAAGATGAATGGCGCGGTGGGGAACTTTAACGCTCACTTGATCACGTACCCGGACCTTGACTGGGAAGCCTTAGCGAAGAAGGTCGTGGAAGATCGTTTGGGTGCCACCTTTAACACCCACACCATCCAGATTGAAACGCACGACTACATGGCAGAGCTCTTCCATGAAGTGGAACGCGCCAACACGGTCCTTCTTGACTTCGACCGTGACATCTGGGGCTACGTCTCCCAGGGTTACTTCCGTCAGAAGTTAAAGGAAGGCGAAGTCGGCTCCTCGACCATGCCCCATAAGGTGAACCCCATCGACTTCGAAAATTCCGAAGGCAATTTGGGCTTAGCCAACGCCGTGCTTAACCACATGGCCGGCAAACTCCCCATCTCCCGCTTCCAGCGCGACTTGACGGACTCTACCGTGCTTCGCAACTTGGGCGTGGGCTTTGGTTACGCCATGATTGCGTACGCGTCGTTATTACGCGGCCTCAACAAGCTTGAAATCAACGAAGCGCGTCTTGCCGAAGACCTCGACAACGCTTGGGAAGTGTTGGCCGAAGCCGTGCAAACCGTCATGCGTCGTTATGGCTTACCCAAGCCCTACGAACAATTGAAGGCCTTGACGCGTGGCAAGGGCATCACGGAAGAAAGCATGCGTGAATTCATCAGCACGCTGGATCTCCCTGCGGATGCCAAGGCTCGTCTCATCGAATTGACGCCTGCCACCTACATCGGTAAGGCAGCGGAATTAGCACGTCGTTGCTAAGACGATAAGGGGCTCAGCGCAGGGCGCTCGAGTCCCTTTTTCTCTAGAGAGTCCAACACTTATGCTTCGCTACCTTCTTTTAGCCCTTACGCTCACAACGCTCACCGGGTGCTCGTCTGTGAAACCGCTCTCGGGTGACCTCTATTCGATTGTGGGCACAGACCTGCAAACGATTCACAGGGAAGCTTATGCCTTTTGCGCGAAACGCTTCCCGAGCCAATTCATGGTGCGTAACATCAGTGGTCAAGGGGGGTTCCCCGCGTACCCAGACCCCGAGAAGGTGGAGATCGTCTTTCGCTGTGTGACGTGGAGTAAAGATGCGCCCCCGGTGAAGCGCCCACGTGCGCCGCAGCGCCCGATGAATTTGCCCCCTGGGCTCTAAACGAGAAAAGGCACCCGATTGGGTGCCTTTCTTCATTAGACGGCCGTGTGGTTTTAGATCACCACAGCGCCGGCCTTCACCTGAGCGTAGACGAATTCACCTTCCTTCAAGCCCATCGCTTCGACGGCATGCGTCGTCACGCGAGAGAGGATACGGGCGCCGTTGATGTCCAAGTGGAGCATTCGATGGCTCGGCGTGACTTCTTCGATTTCAGCAATCGTCGCGGGCCAAATGTTACGAATGGTCGACTCTTTGGCCTTCTGGCGAGCAACCGACACGTCGGTGGCCATAATACGAACGCGAACGCGATCTCCCTCGTTCTTTCCTTCGACTTCCGGCAATTCTAAGCCTTCGTCTTCGGGGAAGCCCAACAAGGCCACATCCGTCGTGTGCCAACCCTTGTGATGCGAGCGGATGTGCCCCGTTAAGACCACCGCGCTCCCTTCCGAGGCATCGCCCCAACGCATGAAGGGAACCACTGCTTCCAAGGGACCTTCACGAAGGATACGCCCCGTCTCAAAGCAGACCAAGTAGTCGCCCAAGCGGAGCATTTCTTCCGTGGAGTGGGTCACGTAGAGAATAGGCACATTCAATTCATCACGAAGGCGTTCAAGCCAGGGGAGAATTTCCTGCTTACGTTCCCAGTCGAGTGCCGCCAAGGGTTCGTCCATCAAAATGACGTCCGGCTGCATCACGAGCGCACGGGCAATGGCCACACGCTGGCGTTCGCCGCCAGAGAGTTCAGAGACGGCACGCGTCAACAAATGTTCGATCCCAAGAAGACGCATGGCTTCTTGTAAGCGCTTTTCGCCGTCAGCCTTGGCCGAGGCATCCTTCATGCGCTTCAAACCGAAATTCAAGTTCCCACGAACGCTTAAGTGCTCGAAGAGACTGGCTTCCTGGAAGACGTAACCCAAGTTACGTTCATAGGTGGGGACGAATAAATCGGCTTCGTCATCTTGCCAGCAGACGCTACCGACATCCACACGACCGTTGGCGCGTTCTAACCCAGCGATGCTACGAAGCACCGTGGTCTTGCCGCAGCCCGACGGGCCAAATAAAACCGTAATCCCGCGCGCCGGAATATTGAATTCACAGTCCAGGGTGAAACCCGTGGAGCGTTCCAGGGTTAAATGCACTTTCCCATCAGCGCGTTTTGTCATCGTCGTACTCATCGGGCCACCTTGCGAGCCATCCCGCGACCTTCTAAGGCATTGAGGCTCATGAGAACCAAGAAACTAAAGATAAGCATGCCGCCAGCCAACAAGTGCGCGTTACCGTACTCCATGGCTTCAACATACGTGTAAATCTGGGTGGAGACGACCTGCGTTTCGCCCGGAATGTTGCCCCCGATCATGAGGACCACACCGAATTCACCGATGGTGTGCGCAAAGGTCATCAAAGCGCCCGTGACAATCCCGTTTTTCGCCAACGGCATCACGACGCTAAAGAACGCATCCGTCGGACGGCAACGAAGCGTTGCGGCTACTTCCATCGGACGCGTACCCACGGACTCAAAGGCCGTGACTAAGGGTTGCACCATAAACGGAATGGAATAGAGGCACGAGCCAATCACCAACCCCGTGAAGGTGAAATTTAAGGTGCCCCAACCGAGCTTTTCGGTGAGCATCCCCAAGGGGCCATGCGGCCCCATGGTAACGAGGATGTAGAAACCTAACACGCTCGGCGGAAGCACCAAGGGGAGCGTGACCACGGCATTAACGGGCGCGCACCAGCGGCTTTGACGTTTAGCTAACCACCACGAGAGCGGCAGCCCCACTATCAAAAGCACGATAGTGGTTACAAGGGAAAGCTTAATGCTGACCCAGACAGGGACTAAGTCCTGAAGGGTTAACCCATCCATGGTTCACGTTCTCCTAATCAGTTTTAACCCGGCACAGGCCGATTAGTTCGGCTGGCCGTAGCCGTAGGCTTCACGAACCTTGGTGGCTTCGGGGCTGTTACGGATGAAGTCGAGGAAGCGCTTAGCCGCTTCGTTGTCCTTACCCGGGTTCAAGAGGACAGCGTCTTGACGGATGGGCTTGTAGAGGTCAGCCGGGATTTCCCAAGCGGAACCACCAGCCAACTTGCCGTTCTTGAAGACCTGGCTCTTAGCAACGAAACCAGCCTGAGCGTTTTCGCTCTTAACGAACTGGAAGGTCTTACCGATGTTGTTACCGATCACGAACTTCGGCTCAAGGGCCTTGAAGACACCCTTGGCTTCCATCGTCTGGACAGCCGCTTCACCATAGGGAGCCAACTTAGCGTCAGCCACGGCGATCTTCTTAACGTTGTCGCTCTTCAAGCTGTCGATATCCTTGATGAGGCCTTCCTTCGGGCTCCAGAGGATGAGCTTACCCATGGCGTACGTGAACGACGTACCTTCCACAGCGAAGCCTTCCTTGATGGCCTTAGCGGGGGTACCAGCGTTGGCAGCCAAGAGCACATCGAACGGAGCACCGTTCTTGATCTGAGCGTAGAAAGCGCCGGTAGCACCGTAGCTAACTTCTAACTTGTCGCCCGTGGCCTTTTCGTAGACCGGAGCGAGTTCCTTCATCGGAGCGGTGAAGTTGGAAGCCACAGCAACGCTAACCTGACCAGCGTGAGCAAAACCGGCTAAAGCAGCGAAAAGCACGGAACCGAGCATGAGTTTTTTCATTTTTGAAAACTCCAAAGAGGGAGGCATTACGCCTTCCGTTGATAAAGAAAGAAAAAAGAGCAAAAGAAAAGGTGTCGACAAGAAACAGGCTTCATACAGTCTGACCAGTCGACACCTTAAAGCGATATTTCACGCCCTTATGATAAAGGGGCCGTCTAAACTTGTATACCTAACCCGGGCTACTCGATCCCCACCAAGTGGCCTGGGTGCGTCGACGTCTAGGGGCAGGAGGAACAAAACCCGAAACGCCGACGGACACAAGTTGTGACACGCCAAGCGACAGGCTCCCATTTGCCTGTGCGTGCGCGAAACTCAAGAATTTGAGATGATTAACCTTCAAATCTCTTAACATTAGTAGCCAGCACAGTGAGACCGATATCTCAGCGTTATTCTGCATAGGATAAAATCGCACTGCTCGCTATTCCGCTATAGAATAGCGAGGTGTTAACATTATTGCAACACTTCTTTTTAATTTAGGAAACCGATCATGGCTGAACCCGTAGCAGACCCGATTCTTTTAGCGACTCATATGGCCGAACTCGCCGACAAGCGCATCGACATCTTGCGTCGCATCAAGGAATGTGGCTCGATTTCGGAAGCGGCACGCCGTGCTGGAGTGAGCTACAAGGCCGCCTGGCAAGCGATTGAGTCTCTGACCAATTTAGCGGGCGGTCCTTTAGTGGAACGTGTGGTCGGTGGCAGCAACGGTGGGGGGTCGTCTCTGACCCCCGTTGGCGAAGAAGTGTTGGAAATTGCCGATGAATTGACGCGCGCTCGTGCCGACGTGCTCGCGCGCTTCCGCTTAAAAGATAAGCCCCAGCTCGCCCGCATTGGGATGAGCACCCTTCGCACGTCCATGCGTAATCAGTTCCCCGCCACGGTGGAACGCATGAAGATGGGCTCTGCCCTGGTGCGTTTGCTCCTCAATATCAGCCCGCAAAATCGCATTCGTGCATCCGTAACTATGGAATCGAGCCAATTATTAGGCTTAGCCGAAGGGATGACGGTCTTAGCCCTCACGAAGGCAACGGCGGTGGAAATCACGACGCCTGAAAACGTTGGGGACGCCGGTCGCGACAACCTCCTCTACGGGATTGTGGTGCACTGTGAACGTGAACGAAAGGGCGGTGAATGTACGCTTCAGCTGGCGCCGGGCGTCACGGTTGTGGGGTTTGCCAAACACGATCACGGCTTACATATTGGGGCGCCCGCGGTGGCTCGCCTCAGTCCCTCTTCGATTGTCGTGGCGCGTGATTCCTAAAAAAGAGAGACCCAAACTCGCCGTCGTTTCCTATTTTTAGTTGATTTAAATCAACTAAAAATGCGCCCGTGCTCGGGATTTTATGAATATCATCTGCTTAGACCATTCTTAAGCCATCTTTAAGCCCATCGCGGTCGGTTGGTAATGGTCGACCTCGAAAAAAATATAGTTTGTGGCGTTTGAGACCTGTCAACCTATCAAACGCCGATAGACAAACACTTAAAAAGGTTCCGGATCAAAATGGAAAACAAAAGCAAATGGTTTATCTCGGGCATCCTGCTCATCGGTGCTGTCGTAGGTATCTTATTCCTTAGCGTGGTCGTCTCGGTCGTGAACTGGGCTGGTACCACTGAATTCTGCGGTACGTTCTGCCATGACATGGAAGTCGTTTACACCGCTTACAAGAAGGGCCAGCATGCCCGTACGCCCTCTGGCAAGACCGCTAACTGCTCGGACTGCCACTTGGCCTACCACTCCAACGAACATATCGGTCCTGTCGACTATGTCTTCATGCTTGTTGACAAGGCTAAGAGCGGTTCCGTTTCCGCTTGGGGCTTCGTGCGTGGTCGTATGAACACGGTTGAAAAGCAGGTTGCTATGCGTCCTGAATTGATCGAAACCGTTCACAACCACATGAAGCATCAGGACTTCTCGACCTGCCGCGGTTGCCACAACTTCGAAAAGATGTACAACCCGAAGAAGCCGTTCGTGGCTCAGCTCCACAAGAACTTCAAGCCGGGTAAGGGTGTTGACTGCTTGGCTTGCCACCCGAACGTTGGTCACTACTATGGTCCTAAGGATCACGCCAACGCGCCTGACCCCACGAAGTAATCGTCAGGTCTAGTCGGTAAAAGACAAAAATCCCGTTACGCTTTCGAGCGTAGCGGGATTTCTTTTTTGCGCGGTATCCTCGCCTAATATTGGTTAAAATTACGGGAATATGTTGCAAATTTTGGGGATTGCTCGCGTCTCAAAGCGCGCTGCCTTTCTCCCCTCCTTTTTTCGGAAACGCTCATGGCTGAAACGATTTACCGCAAGGACTATCAGGCACCGTCCCATTGGGTGGACACGGTTCGTTTGGAATTTGATTTAGATCCCGAATCGACCTCGGTTACCAGTACCTTGTCGGTGCGTCCTAACCTTGACCTGGACACGCCCCAATTTGATTGGGTTTTAAACGGTGAATCGCTCACCCTGGTGTCGGTGGCCTTAAATGGGACGCCGCTCCCGGAGACCGCCTACACGTTAACGGATGAGACGTTGACGCTTCACAACATCGTGGAGCCCTGCGAAGTCACCATCGTGAACCGCTTTAGCCCGCAGGCCAACACGGCCTTGCAAGGGATCTATGTCTCGGGCGAAAACTTAATGAGCCAGTGCGAGAGCCAAGGGTTCCGTCGCATTACGTACTATCCGGATCGCCCGGATGTGCTCGCTCGCTTCAAGGTGGTGATTCGTGCCGAGAAGCGTCGCTATCCTGTGCTGCTTTCCAACGGCAATCCGTCGGATGCGCGCGACTTGGATGACGGTCGTCATGAAGTCGTTTGGACTGACCCCTTCCCGAAGCCCAGCTACCTCTTTGCCTTGGTGGCCGGTAATCTCGTTTGCCAGCGTGAACTCTTTGAGCTCAAAGACGGGCGCAATGCCACGTTGGAAGTGTGGGTAGAGCCGCGCGACTTGGATAAGACCGCGCACACGATGGAAAGCTTGAAGAAGTCCATCCGTTGGGACGAAGAGCGTTTTGGCCTCGAATTAGACTTGGATGGCTTCCGCATTGTGGCCACCCAGGACTTTAACTTTGGCGCCATGGAAAATAAGGGCCTTAACATCTTTAACGCCCGTTACGCCTTAGCCAACCCCAAGGTCGCTACCGACCAGGACTACGCCAACATTGAAAGCGTGGTGGGGCATGAGTACTTCCACAATTGGACGGGTAACCGCATCACGCTTCGTGACTGGTTCCAGTTAACGCTCAAGGAAGGCTTAACGGTTTTCCGCGATCAGGAATTCTCCAGCGACATGCTGGGTGAAGAATCTGCCCGCGCGGTGGAGCGCATCAAGAACGTGATCGCCCTTCGCCAGAGCCAGTTCCGTGAGGACGCCAGTCCCATGGCGCACCCGATTCGTCCCGAAAGCTACCAGAAGATTGATAACTTCTACACGGCCACCGTCTACGAAAAGGGCGCGGAAGTCATTCGTCTTTTGCAAACCCTCTTAGGGTGGGAAACCTTCCGTAAGGGCTTTGACGACTACATCCAAACCAATGATGGGAATGCCGTCACGTGCGAGGCCTTCTTGGAAGCGATGGAACGCGCCTCGGGTCGAGACTTAAAGCAATTCAAGCGTTGGTATAGCCAAGCGGGGACCCCGCGCGTCACCGTCATGACGGACTTTGATCCGAAGACGGGGAACTACACCTTACAGGTGTCGCAGTCCACGCCCGCCACGCCCGGCCAAAGCGTGAAGAAACCCTTCTTGATTCCGTTCCCGGTGAGCTTCATGAGTGAGACGGGGGATCCCTTGCCGGTTCGCTTAGTGGGTGAAACGACCACGTCCACCGACAAGCGCCTCTTTGAACTCACGGAAGAGCGTCAGACCTTTGTCTTTACGGGGTTTGACCATGAGCCGGTGTTGAGCCTCAACCACGGCTTTGCGGCGCCCATCCAGCTCGAAATCGCCTTAAACGACACCGAAGGCGGCATGACGGCGGAACAAAAGACCGACAAGCACCGTGCCCTTCAGGCGCGCTTTGAGCGTGATGCCTTTGTGCGTTGGGACGCGTTAAACCAGTTAATGCTCCAGTCCTTGCGTGAACTCATCATTCACGATATCCCGGGGCACCATGCGGAACCCATCTCTCGCACCTTGATGGATGCGTTTGATGGCGTGATTAACGACGCCACGATTTCGCCCGCTTACAAGGCCCTTTTGATGACGTTGCCCTCGGAAACCTTAATCGGGGACAGCCTCACCTTAATTGACCCGCAGGCGGTGGCGCATGCCCGTCAACGTGTTCGCACGGAGTTGGGGAGCCGCTATTCCACGAGCTTAAATGAGTTGGTGGAAGCCAACTTGACGCGTGGCGACTATACGCCTGACGCGGAGAGCGCTGGGCGCCGTAGCTTAGTGCGTGTGGGGTTGGACTACTTGATGGCGGCGACTGACAAGCACGGGCAGTTGTTGGCTTGCGAATTAGCCGAAAACGCCACCAACCTCACGGACCGCTTAACGGGGCTCACGATGGTCAATCAGACGCGCTTACAGCGCAAAAACGACCTTCTCTTAAAGAGCCTTCGTGAGTGGATGAGCGAACCCTTACTTTTAAATAAGTGGTTAGCCATCATTGCCGGCGGCCCCAGCATGGTGGGCGAAGACCCCGTGGTCGATCGTGTGCGTGAATTGGTCAATTGCGCCTTTGTTTCGCTCAAGAACCCCAACAACGTTTACGCCTTGGTGTTGACGTTCTTTATGAATAACCCAGCGGAATTCCACCGCTTAGATGGCCAGGGCTATGCCCTCTGGTTGGAATTATTGGAAAAAACCGATAAGCTCAACCCGCATGTGGCGGCACGCATTGCGCGTACGCTCGAAAACTGGCGTCGTTATACGCCGGCACTGGCTGATCAGATGTATATGGTCCTCAATGATGTGCTCACCCGCCGTGATGAATTCTCGCCGGGCGTCATTGAAATCGTGGACAAAGCTCTTAACAATCCCCTTTAATTTTTTGGAAACGCATGATGTCTGCTATGACTCTCCAACAATTCCTTTCGCGCGAAGTTCAGTTTGGCGCGATGGATCCGAAGCTCCCGCCGGTGATCTTAAGCATCACCGACGCGTGCAAAACCATTAGCCACAAGGTCCGTCAGGGGGCCTTGGCGGGTGTCTTAGGGATGGCCGGGACGGAAAACGTTCAGGGCGAAGACCAAAAGAAACTCGACGTGATCAGTAACGACATCTTTGTCGAAGCCTTGTGCGCCTCGGGTCAGGTTTGCGGTTTAGCCAGCGAAGAAGTCCCTGAAGTCATTTCGGTGCCGGCGGACTATCCGATTGGCCCCTACTTGGTTGCGTTTGATCCCTTGGACGGCTCTTCCAACATCGACATCAACGTTTCCATCGGTTCCATCTTCTCGATCACGACCGCCGTGCGCCCGAAGCGTGAAGCCGTTGAAGCTGACTTCTTGCAGCCGGGCAACCGCCAGGTGTGTGCGGGTTACGTCATGTACGGACCCCAAACCCAGTTGGTCTTTACCTTAGGGAAGGGCGTGTTGATGTTTACGCTCGATCCCAACACCGGCACCTTTGTGCTCGTGCAGGAAAACTTGCGTGTCCCGGCTGAGGCTAAGGAATTCGCCATCAACTG
>RCNI01003201.1_pt1 | contig 11030 bp, 8 predicted proteins | sample 2041151 | NCBI WGS metagenome assembly RCNI01 (sample SAMN09708214, study PRJNA481090) | feces metagenome | isolation source: feces | place: Antarctica: Albino Rookery
GATGTCTGAGGCAGGAATAAGCTCGTTCAAATTGTAGTTGTCATCACTATTTACAGGACGAATTTGACTAACTCTAAATTGGTCCTTGCCGTTATATTGTTCAATAGTACCACGGATTTTAACTACCATATCTTGTTGGAATAAGCCAGGTTGAGTAGCTTCCCAAAACTTTGCAAACATTTCTCCGTCCTTGTCGCCGATGATAAGGTCTAAGTATGGAGCACCACTTCTTGTAGTCTTTTCTTCACATCTTTTTAATATAACAAATCCGTCACACATTCCGTTTGGAAGTTGTTTAAAGTTCATGATAAACCTCCGTTTATAATTGTTTGTTTAATTATAACGCAATAATTATTTTTTATCAAATATTTATTTACATAACGTTTCTTGACAACAGTTTTTTGTACTGATATTATATAAATAATATAATTATGGTTTTTTATAGATATTAACGGGGTGTTAAACTATGCGTGATATAGATAAACTTTGTGCAAAATGCTTTGCCGATCTTACAGACGGTTTGGTTTGCGCAAATTGTGGATATGACAATGGCATAACTGAGAGAGAGCCAATGTACTTGCCAGTTAAAACTATTTTAAAGGATAAGTATTTAGTTGGTGCAGTTGTTGGAAATGACAGCGACTCTGTGTCTTATGCTGGTTATGATTTAGAGCTTGATAGACAAGTTTTAATTCGTGAATTTTTGCCAAAGGGCATTGCCAATAGATTAGAGGGCAATAACCTAGTCCATGTAAGACAAAAATTTATTAGTGAATATACTTCTTATGAAAAAGAGTTTGTTAGACTTTGGACTACAATGCAGGAGTTGCAAAACCTTTCTGCAACTGTTCAAGTTTACGATGTGTTTGAGGATAATTCAACCGCTTATGCTATCATTGAAGACATTGACGGCGTTGAATTAAGAGAGTATTTATTAAGAGTGCCTAATGGCTACATCACTTGGGACAATGCTAGAATTATGTTTATGCCGGTGCTTACAACTATTGAGGCACTTCATTCTAAGGGCATAATTCACGGTTCAATCACTCCTGATAATTTGCTTTTGTGTGCGGACGGCAAGGTTAGATTAAAGCCATTTTGTATCGCTCAAGCCTATGACGCTAAAACACCTATTGAGTTTAAGCCAAATGATGGCTATACTGCACTTGAGCAGTATGATAATAGTCAAAAAATAGCTAAGGCTACTGATATTTACGCATTTAGCGCTTGTATTTATCGTGCTTTGGTTGGTGCTAATCCACCTGACGCACTTTCAAGAGAAGCTAATGATAAATTGATGATACCTAATGATATTGCTGAGGGTATCCCACCTTATGTAATTAAGGCTATGGGTGCAGGCTTGCAAGTTCATCCAGAGAGAAGAATACAAGAAGTTAACGATTTGCGTGAATTACTTGAGGCTTCTCCATCAGTTCAGTCAGCTTGTGCTCACAATGTTAACCACGAGAATATTACAAAGTCAGCTAATGACTATATCCCTTCAAAAACTGATACAAATAAGAAGTCAAAGGGTATAATTATTGCGCTCGTTGTTGTAATTTTAGTTGCAATCGGTGTTGGCGTTTATCTTTTCCAATTCTCAGATGTGTTCCAAAAAGAACCAACAACTGAGCAAGTAGAGGTTCAAAAATACGAAGTGCCAGACTTTGTAAGTGCTGGTTATAATCAAAGCGAAATTGAGAATAATGGCGTTTGGACTGAGAAATTTTTAATCAAATTTGACCCTCAATATTCAACTGATATTGAGGAGGGTATTATCTTTAAGCAAAGTATTGCACCTGGTACAACTGTTGACGCTAAGACAGAAATTATACTAAGCGTTAGTAAGGGTATCCAAACTGAAAAGATACCAAATATTGGTGGCTTAACATCTGATGCAGCTATTGCAACACTTGAAAAATTAGGCTTCAAGGTTCAAACTGAGTTCCTTTATAATGACGGCACTCATGTTGCTAATACAGTTAAAAGTGCTTATGGCGTATCTCCAGCAGAGGGTACTGACGCAGCCGTTGGTTCAATCGTTGTATTGCAAATTTATGGCGAGGCAACTACTCAGCCACAAGGTAGCGAAACAACAACACAGCAAGCTGGTACTATTGTTGAAAATACTGCTTCAGCAAACTAATGTCTTGTATGTCTAAAACTCAATAATATTAGCTCAAAATATAATAAACAAAAATAAAAACGCAAGGTTATGTGCCTTGCGTTTTATTATTTATATTTACTTTATTACATTTATAGCGAGATTTCACATACCACAAATGGAGAAATTTTTTGTGGCTAAATTCACGGAATCGGAATTTTTAGAAAAATACTAAATTCAATATTCGATAGAGTGAAAATCTTAAATTCCGTAATAGTTAGAAATTGCCATTCAAATTATTGCTGGAACTCGTCGCTAGAAATCGTTAACGATTTTACATTATTGGAAGCTAAAGTCTATAATATTTAGAACTTTTTAGTAGCTCGAATTTCTAAACATATTTGAAATCTCTTTGCAAAGCGTAGGATATTTGTCAAGATTGTAGTCATCTTTTAGCATTTCTTGAGCGCATTTTTGACACTCTTTTAGCGTACCCATATCGTTTAGCATATCCGCTATTTTTAAGTTTGGTAAGCCGTGTTGACGCTTTCCGAAGAAGTCGCCTGGGCCTCGTTGTTTTAGGTCAAAATCAGCGATTTTAAAGCCGTCCGAAGTGTGTTTCATAACGCTTAAACGCTCTTTTGCCGTTTCGCCCTTGTTGTCGGATACTAAAATGCAAAAAGACTTGTCCTTGCCCCTACCTACACGGCCACGGAGCTGGTGCAACTGCGAAAGACCGAATCTCTCCGCATTTTCAATCAGCATTATTGTCGCATTCGGTACATCAACACCGACTTCAACAACGGTGGTCGATACGAGTATGTCAATGTCGCCATTTGCAAAGGCGTCCATAACCTTGTCTTTGTCCTTTGGCTTCATTTTGCCGTGCAACAAGCCGATTTTGTAGCCTTTAAATTCATTGTTTGCTAGTTCTTCGGCGTACTCTTTAGCTGGAAGTAGGTCGCTTTCGCCCTCCTCAACTAATGAGCAGACGATGTATGCTTGATTGCCGTTGTCCACGGCATTTCGTATGAATTTATATATTCTTTGATGATAGCTTGAGTTAACCACATCGGTTCTAATTTCTTGGCGACCAGGTGGTAGCTCGTTTAATATGCTTATACTCAAATCGCCGTATATAATTAGTGCAAGTGTTCTTGGAATAGGGGTCGCACTCATAACTAATAAGTGCGGATTGTTGCCTTTCATAGCTAGATTTGCCCTTTGTTCAACGCCGAATCGGTGTTGCTCGTCAGTTATTACCAAACCTAGATTTTTAAATTCAACATCATTTTGAATAAGTGCGTGAGTGCCTACAATGAGGTCGATTTCTCCGTCAATTAGTGCTTCTTTTATTTGCCTTTTTTCTTTAGCTTTTGTTGAACCAGTCAAAAGGATGTTTATGTCGCTATTGCTGAAAAGTTTTGATAGCGTTTCATAGTGCTGAGTAGCTAAAATCTCTGTCGGCGCCATCATCGCCGCTTGAAATCCGTTTTTAACTAAGCTATATATAACGCCACTAGCGACGGCGGTTTTACCAGACCCAACATCTCCCTGCACAAGTCGGTTCATAGTTTTGTTTGACATCATATCATCGATGCAGTCTTTTATGCAGTTCCTTTGTGCATTGGTTGGAGTGAAAGGTAAAAGCGAATAAAATTCGTCAGTAAAATCTTTACTGATTTTAATTGTGTTATCTGTCTTTTTCTTACTTTTTAGCTTTAATAGTCCTAGTTGTAGCGTTAAAAGTTCTTCAAAAATGAGCCTTTTTCTAGCAATTTCTATATTTTCTTGGCTAGTAGGGAAGTGAATTTGCCTAATTGCAAAGTCAAGTGAGCAAAGACCGTATTTTTCGAGTATTTCATCATTTAATGTTTCAGGTATGCAGTCAATATGCTCAAGTGCCGATTTAACTACTTTTGATATTGCCTTAGAAGTTAGCTTTTCGGTTGTGCTATATGTAGGCAAAATTCCAATATTTTGGTCTACTCGCTCAATTTGAGGAGAACTCATTGTGGCGTGGGTAAAAGTTTTTTCTAACTTGCCGTATAAGATGTAGTCATCAAATGTTCTAAGCGCTTTTGCTAGGTATTTATTATTAAATATTGTAACATTGATTGTTGTTTCGCCGTCTGTAAAATTGCATTTATAAAGTGTCATACCACGCCTTACCATATATTCTTTAACAGGCGTAATCATAGTGGCTTTGATAAAAACATTTTCGCCAGCTGGTGCGTCTTTTACACTTACAGTATTGTTCCAATCAATGTATTTTCTTGGGTAAAAATGAATAAGGTCGTCAACGCAAAAGATACCCAGCTTGTTGAAAAGCTGGGCTCTTTTTTCGCCAACGCCCTTAATGTATTGAATATTATATTCAAAAAAGTCCATTTATTATTCCACCGAAATAATATAATAGTAAATAGGTTGACCACCGTTTACGAGGCTAACCTCAATATCGCTACCGTATTTAGCTTTGATTTTTTCTTCAACGATAGCAGCATCCTCTTCAGTTACATTTTCGCCATAGATAACTGTAACGATTGAGTGGATATTTTTATCAATGAGTTTATGAGCTGTCTTGTAAGCAATTTCTTCTTTATTGTCGCCAATGTAGTTGATTTTGCCGTTGCACATACCCATAATTTGACCTTTTTTGATTGGTTTGCCGTCAACTTCGCTATCACGAGCAGCGAAAGTTACTTGACCAGTTTCAACCATTGAAGCCATTTCCATCATAGCCATGTGGTTATCTTCAGCATTTAAGCTCTCGTCGAATGCGAGCATTGCTGAAATACCTTGTGGGATAGTCTTTGTCTGCAAAACTCTAACTTCTCTGTCGTTTGCAAGAGGAATAGCTTGTTCAGCAGCCATAATGATATTTTTATTGTTAGGTAATACGAAAACTGTCTTAGCTGGTGTTTGCATAACTGCATTGAATATGTCATCTGTTGATGGGTTCATTGTTTGACCACCGCTAACGACATTGTCAGCGCCAAGGTCTTTGAACAATTCTTCCAATCCTTGACCAGCGCAAACTGCTACGAAACCGTAATCTTTCTCTGGTTTCATTACAGTAGGTTTAACGACTTTTTCGCCTTCTTTAACGCCAACATCAGCATTTCTGTGTTGGTAGCGCATATTGTCGATTTTAATATTGATAAGCTGACCGTATTTTAAAGCAGCTTGAATAACATTACCTGGCTCGTTTGAGTGAACGTGAACCTTGATGATTGTGTCATCATCAACAACTACAACGCAGTCGCCGATTGATTCAAGGAATGCACGGAGCTTGAGTGGGTCAGTTTCTTTTGCATTTTTAGCTTTTTCGATAAGGAATTCTGAGCAGTAGCCGAATTCAATATCGTCGCTTGCAGCAGCAACAATAGTCTTATCAGGAGTAGCAACTGGAGTAACCTCAGCGCCGTCAAGAACTTGTACAATAACATTGCTTTCAAATACTCTTTGGAAGCCTTCAAAAATCAAAACTAAGCCTTGACCACCAGCGTCAACAACGCCAGCCTTTTTAAGTACTGGTAATTGTTCTGGAGTCTTAGCGAGAGCCTCTTTAGCAGCTTGGAGTGCTGAGAAACATACTTCGAGAGGATCGTCTTGAATTTCAGCCATTTCTTCGGCTGCTTCAGTAGCTTTTCTAATAACTGTAAGGATAGTACCCTCAGTTGGTTTCATAACTGCTTTGTATGCAGCCTTTGTACCTTGTGCAAATGCGTTTGCAACATCCTTTGATGTAGCAGCGTCCAAGTCTTTGAAACCCTTTGACATACCTCTAAAGATAAGTGAAAGGATAACGCCTGAGTTACCTCTAGCGCCTCTTAAAAGAGCTGATGCACATTTAGCGCTAACTTCGCCAAGTGGTGTGTCATCAGGGATTGTAGCCATTTCTTTAGCTGCGGCAGTAATAGTCATTGACATATTTGTGCCAGTATCGCCGTCTGGTACTGGGAAGATGTTTAGCGCATCAACCGCTTGTCTGCTGTTTGATATATTGTTTGCGGCAGAAATAATTCCGTCACGAAACATTGAACCTGTAATCATATAGTTTTTATCCTCCGTTAGTTGATGCCTTCAATATGAACATTTACTTCTGATACAGTAAGGCCAGTTACATCCTCAACTGTGTAGCGTACTTTGTTAACAATACTGTCAGAAATTGCATTGATGTTAACACCGTAAGATACGGCAATATAAAGGTCAATAATTAAATTGCCGTTTATATTTTTAACCAATACACCTTGGTCGCTATTATCTAAATCAGCTTTTGATTTGATAACAGACTTGATTGTTTCGATTGCGTTTGGGCTAACCATTCTTGTTACACCAAAGCAGCTTTGAGCAATATTGCCAACTAGGTGTGAAAAATAGCTATTTGTAATTTCGATATATCCGTTTGGATTTTCAAATTTAATCATAATATCCTCCTTGGTAATTATGAATTATAATGCCAATCTTGAATGTTGGCAAAATAGTTTTCGTACGAGCCTTGAACATCGCCGCTAATTGATTTTGAATAACAAATTAGACCTTGGCGATAAACAAGAGGTATAAATGGCATTTCTTCAGAAAAATCAAGCACGAACTTGCCAATCTGTGATGTGCCATTTAAGTAATTATAATAAGAGCTAACACAATTACTGCTAAGATTTATGCCGTAATTAGTAGCACCATTAACTGTGAAAAATGAGTCTAAGCTCATATCGTTAGGGAGCTTTGTTTCCCCAATATAAAGGTCATAGCTATTGTAATAAATCATTGAATAGTATGAGTCATTAGGTTGCGTATTTATTGTTACATTAAAGCCGACTGCCTCTAGCTGACTTTTAATTAGCTGAGCAGCTGCAACTCTGTTTTCATTTTCGTTAGTTAAAATGCTCAAGTTGAGCTGACCAGTTGTGTAGCCACTTTGCGCTATTGCTTGCTTTGCAGCAGATGTATCAGCCTCTAGGTTAAGTATATTGGTTTGCTTACCTATTGATGAGTTAGGGTTGAATACGCTTGTTGCACTGTAAGCTCTGCTTTGATATGCACTTTTAACTAATGTTTGCCTGTCTATTGCTAGGCTGATTGCTTTTCTTATGTCGGCGTTAGATGTGATTGAGTTTGCGGAGTTAAGACCTAAATAAACCATATTATTAAGGTTTACTGCCTTTTTGCCACAGCTCATTCTTGACTTTTCGCCGTTTGCTAAATCTAAGAACGCCCAACTGATGTTGCCAATGTTAACGGCGTTTTGTATTGATTCTTCGGCGGTAATATTTATTAGTGAAATTTTAGTGAATGTTGGGTCGAAGTCTTTTTTATTTTGGTTTTGCTCTAAATAAACTTGACCGTTTGCACTGTTGAAAGCGTATCTTCCAGAACCGAGGTAGTAGCCTTTTGCGTTAGGCTCTTTCTTAGCTATCGCAAAGGTTAATAGGTTTTGTGATAGTGGTTGTGGATAGTTTAGCTTAAATTCAATTTCACTCTCGCTCAATGCTCTTGCACTGGCAATGTTTTGTAATGTGTTTGCCCAGTGAGGAGAAACCTTAGCTTGCTCAAATGAATATACAACATCGCTAGCAGTTAGCTTTGTGCCGTCGCTAAATAGCTGACCGCTAGGAATTGTGACAACTAATGTGTATGCGTCTTTATAAGTGTATCCTGTTGCAAGCATTGGCTCAACATCATAGCTGTTATTGAGCTTAAAAAGCGAGTCATAAACTAATGTTTGCAAGATTTGATTGTTTAATGTTTTTGAAACAAAAGGATTTAATGAATCGGACTGCGAATAGCTTAGCTTAAAGCTAGTAGGGTCTTTTTCAATCTGACCTTGTTGCGACTGTGCGATAATAGGAGTTTCAATGTTATTTTGCGTTTTAGAACTGCAAGCACAAAGCGTACTAGCTATTAGCACTATTGATAACAGTATTGACAAATATTTTTTTGCCATTATCTTCTAAACCTCTCTATACGGATGGTCTTACCAGTTTTATTATCAATATCAAAGAAGCAACCCTCAATAGTGCAATCGCCGTCGTTATTAGTAAATCTGACTGGCATATTAGTCCTTAGCTTTTCTATTACCTTGTCTGGAGAAACGCCTAAAACGGAATCAGCCACGCCACACATACCTAAGTCGGTAATGTACCCAGTACCATTCGGTAATATCTGCTCGTCGGAAGTTTGCACATGAGTGTGCGTTCCGTAAACAGCGGACACCTTTGAATCAAGGTAAAAGCCCATAGCTCGTTTTTCGCCAGTAGCTTCTGCGTGGAAATCGACAATGATTATTTTTGCATTGTTTTCTTTAGCGATTTTAATTTGCTCATCCACACTATCAAATGGGTTGTTGTTGTTTTCTAAATAAACAGTACCTTGCAAGTTAATTATTGCGACATTGCAAAAGCCTTTGTCTAAAATTACTATACCGCTACCAGGAGCGTTCTTGTGGAAGTTAGCGGGTCTAATTATGAACTCGTTATCTTCAAGGTAATCGTAGATTTCCGGTCTGCGTAGGGAATGGTTACCAAGTGTTATAACATCTACTCCACAGTCAAAAATATATTTTGCACTGTAAGGTGTTACGCCATTACCGACAGCTGAATTTTCGCCGTTTGCAATAACAATATCAGCACCATATTCTCGTTTTAATGCTGGCAAGGTTTTCCTTAGATATTCGCATCCTTGGGCGGATACGATATCACCTATTGCTAAAATTTTCAATAAGACACCATTTTCTATAATTATAATTATTCACATTATACTATATATTTTATTGCAAAACAACATTATTATATTAAATTAGTGTGAATTGACAGACAGATCTATATACTCTTGAAAAAATTTTATATATATGATACTATGAAAACAGTTTGGAGGGGTTATGATGCAAGAATCAGGTGAGATGTATCTTGAAACTATATATTTGCTTTGTCAAAAGAATACAGAGGTTCATTCTATTGACGTAGCAGAGTTTATGGGCTTTTCAAAACCAAGTGTTAGCAGAGGCGTTAATATCTTAAAAAAAGATGGATATTTAGAGATTGATGATGAACACTGTATTACACTTACCGAAAAAGGTCTGATGCGTGCGTCAAAGGTTTATGACTGTCACAAAGTATTGACTAAGTGGTTAATGAAAATAGGCGTTAGCGAAGATACTGCGACACAAGATGCGTGCAAAATGGAGCACGTTATTAGTGACGAAACATTAGAAGCGCTCAAAAAATATGTAGAATAATTAAAAATTCAAAGCCTTGCCGTTTTATGGCAAGGCTTTTTTGTTATAAACATACAAAAACGCTCGCCTTTTTTCTACTAACTAAAGTATAGTAATGCTAGCATATATATGTTACTATATAATAAGTATAGTTAAGAGAGAAAAATGTAAGTATATATGGAGTAAATTATGGCAAAGAATTCAAACTTAATGAAAGAATGCATGAATATGCTAAAGTCTACTATGTCAGGCGATATGAGCGATAAAAGCGCTGACGAGCTAATGGGTATGCTCGGCAAGCTAAAGGGCTATGTTAACGAGCTTAACGAAGATATGAACGAAAACGCTACTGATGAGGCTAAGGCTAAATATTCTAAGGGTGTTAACGCCCTCGACAATTTGATTACAAAGGGTATGGAGAACCCTGAAGCCGAGATTGATACTACTGACCTTGATGAGTATATTGATGTGGCTAAGAAATCAAAGAAAGTCAAAAAGTTAAGTAAAAACAAATGAAAAATGTTGTAATTATTGGCGCTGGTCCAGCTGGATTGACTGCGGCTGATTCACTTATTAAGCAGGGCAAGGATGAGTATAATATTACAATTCTTGAAGAATCAAATGCGATAGGTGGTATATCTAGGACTGTTAAATATAAGGGTAACAGAATGGATATTGGTGGCCACAGATTCTTTTCTAAGGACGACGAGGTTAATAAATGGTGGGGAGAAAAATTAACTTATCAAGGCGCTCCATCATTCGACGATAAGCTATTAGGCAGGGAAAAGGAGCTTGTTAAAGGCGGTGCTGACCCTGAAAAAGAGGACGATGTATTCTTAATTAGAAATCGTGTGTCGAGAATTTATTATTTGAAAAAGTTTTTCGATTATCCAATTTCTATGAAAATGCAAACCTTTAAGAATATGGGTTTTTCAAGAACAATGAAAGCTGGTTTTAGCTATCTTGCATCTATGGCTTATAAGAGGGAAGAAACTAACCTTGAGAATTTCTACATAAATAGATTTGGTAAGGTTCTTTACTCAATGTTCTTTGAGGGCTATACAGAGAAATTGTGGGGTAGACACCCTAGCGAAATTTCTGCCGATTGGGGCTCTCAACGAGTTAAAGGCTTGTCAGTCAAAGTACTTATAAATAATTTGTTGAGCGAGATTATACCTAATAAGAAAAAGGTTAACGAAACATCGCTCATTGAAAAATATTTTTATCCTAAATTTGGCCCAGGTCAGCTTTGGGAGAAAGTTGCGTCACAAGCTCAAGATAACGGCGCAACACTTATTAAAAATGCAAAAGTCGTTGGTGTTAACGAAAAAGACGGCAAGATTTCATCAGTAGTCTATGAAAAAGACGGCGAAGAAGTAACACTTGACGCCGACATCTTTTTATCATCAATGCCACTCAAAGACTTGGTTGATTCAATGCGCTTTGATGTGCCAGACAATGTTAGAAATATTGCTCACGGCTTGCCATATCGTGATTTTGTAACGGTTGGCTTGCTCGTGGATAAACTTAATTTAAAGAACGAAACAGATATTAAAACACTTGGTAATATAATTCCTGATTGCTGGATTTATGTTCAAGAGCAGGGCGTTAAACTCGGCAGAATACAAGTGTTTAATAACTGGTCGCCATATCTTGTCGAGGACGCTCAAAACAAGGTTTGGATAGGGCTTGAATACTTCTGCCAAGAGA
>RCNI01001808.1_pt1 | contig 11022 bp, 8 predicted proteins | sample 2041151 | NCBI WGS metagenome assembly RCNI01 (sample SAMN09708214, study PRJNA481090) | feces metagenome | isolation source: feces | place: Antarctica: Albino Rookery
TCAAATCGGTTGACTCAAAAAACCTTTGTAACTATCTATCTTTCAATATTTTCAAAGAACTTTTACGATTTTTTAGTGGACACTAATGAGTGAAATAATTAAATGCAAACCTGATGTCAAGGATTTCATTGCAAAGCTTGAACCTAATTCATTTAAAATGAAAGGCGGAAATAAAGCCTCTACAGATATCTCAAACTTGATTGATCAGATATTAGAGAAACATGGAAAAGATACGGTTTCAATTCTCATATCAGATTTCGTCTTTTCGCCAGGTAGCGGAAAAAATGCCGAGGAGTATCTAATTAATCAGCAAATTGGTATAAAAAGGCAATTTGTTTCTGAACTTAAATCAAATGATGATTTATCATTCATGATGTATGCTTTAACTTCTAATTTTGATGGGAAATATTACGATAAAAACAATCATCCATATAAAATAAATCAGCAGCGACCATTTTACATAATGACCATAGGAGATAAGGACGATTTAATAAACCTATCTAACACAGTTAAGAAGAGTCAAGTGAAGGGCTCTGGAGTATTGCATTCTTATCAGTTATCTACAGCTACAAATAAAGTCAATTATGGAATAGTTATGTCTCCAAAGGTTGGAAGATTTTCACCAGATCCATCTTCTCCAAAAACTTCCATTGTAAATGCTAAAGTTGACAAGAAACATCCAGACAAAAAGTTTATGGTTTCAATAGCTGTTGACTTCTCTTCGTTGTTGTTGGATGATGAGTATATACTCGATTCACAAAACTATAAGATCTCTAACAAAGCATACGAATTGCAAATTGAGAAATCCTCCAAAGGTGCATATACGCATTTATTGAAGTTGTCTCTCAAACCATCCATTAAGCAAATCGTTAAAGGTTCTATAACTATTTCACTTCTTAAAAAAAATTCTACTTGGGTCGAGGAGTGTACATCCACTGATGATACAGGTCTTGATCTTATAACTACTAATTCGACCTATGGATTTAAATATTTGGTAGATGGCGTATATGACGCCTACCACAACACTGATATATATACGAAGTTTAACGTCAATATTAAATAAAATTATGAGAGATTTTTTGGGAACAATTTATTCGTGGTTTCAAACTTTCTGGTGCGAAAATTTACATTACTTTTTATGGGGCTACGATCCATCCACTCTAGGTTTTACACTTACAAATATTTATAATATAGTCGGGTTGATTACAATCTTTGTTTCGCTTGTGATTGTCCTTGTATATTATTACATAATCAATCATCCACGCTTGTGTACATGGTGGTCATGGTTGATTACTTTGCTCGTAAATAGTGTTATAGGCTTGTTTATTGGTTTTGGTATTGTATTTTCGAAGTTTACCAATGGTGCGATTCCAGATGCACTTATGTATGAATACAATGAAGATGGAATTGTCGTTAATCAATTCATATCTCAGTTGGATTGTTGGGGATTTAGCTTTGGCTGTTTCTTCGTCTCTATAATCTTTTTTGTTGTTTTCACTTTTGTATTCAAATGGTGGAGTAAAAATGCTAAGCATGTTCCATTCTTATAAAATTGGTAAAAATGAACGGTAAATTATATGTTTTTGGAATTGGAGGAACTGGTTCCAGAGTTTTGAAGTCATTAATAATGTTAGCTGCATCGGGAGTTAAGATAAATGCTAAGTCCATTGTTCCTATAATTATCGATCCTGATTTTGCAAATGCCGATTTGACAAGAACAATTGAGTTGATGAAGATTTATTCATCAATACATAATAAACTGACTTTCAATGGTGCAACCAACTCACCATTCTTCTCTCTTGAAGTTGACGATAATGTAGTTAATGATTATCGAATTAATTTAAAAGATACGAAGAATAAAAAGTTCAAAGAATTTATTGAGTATAATCAGCTGGATTTTGAGAATAAAGCTTTAGCATCAATACTTTTTTCAGAAAATAATCTAGAAGCTGATATGGAAGTCGGATTCAAGGGCAACCCTAATATGGGTAGTATAGTCTTGAATCAATTTACTTCATCTCAAGATTTTATAAATTTTGCAGCTTCGTTCACTACAGGCGACAGAATATTTATTATCAGTTCTATTTTTGGTGGTACTGGAGCTAGTGGTTTCCCCCTTTTGTTGAAAAATATCAGGGGATTGTCTAATAGTATTCAAAACTACAGCTCGATACAAAATGCCCCGATCGGAGCGGTAACTGTTATGCCTTATTTTGGAGTTAAACCAGATGATGACAGTAGTATCGATTCTTCGACATTTATAGGAAAAACCAAGGCTGCTTTGCAATATTATGAAAAAAATATTAATGGAGATCATTCCTCAGTTAATCTCCTTTATTATATTGGAGATATGCAAAGTAACATGTATGAAAACCAAGAAGGCGGACAATCACAGCGAAATAACGCTCATTTCATCGAATTAGCTACAGCGTTGTCAATTGTTGATTTTATATCAATACCCGACACTGATCCAGTTCTTTCTTGTACAACAGATAGTAATAACTTAGTTTATGCACCAAACCCAGTTTTTAAAGAATTTGGGATTACTAATAATGTTAAGCAGATACTATTCTCCGATTTGTCTAATAAAACGAATGACATTATCCGTAAACCATTGACAGAATTCATCTTGTTTTCACGTTATATTCAAGAGCATCTTAAACAGGGCTTGAAGATTAACTGGGCCGTTGATAATAAATTTGATGATGCTTTTATAAATGGTCTGTTTATGTCCGACGTTCAGAAATTTACAAAGATGTACATCACTTGGCTGAGAGAAATGGAACAAAACGATAGAAGTTTTGCGCCATTTAATATTGACGTAAAAGCGTCCGATTTATTCTCTATTGTGGTCGGAGTGAAGCCTAGTAAAATGAAATCACTCTGGTCTTTCAACAAATCCGGCTATGATCTATTTGATGCAGCTCTTAATCAGTATCAGGGACAGTTGCCTAAAAATTATTCACTAGAACAAAAATTTGTTGAATTATTTTCACACATCACAAATGTATTAGTTGAAAAGAAATTTAAATTTTAACTTATCATGGCACAAATTTTAAGACTACATAAAGGAGGAGCAGATACCATTGAAGGCTGGGGTGACTCCATAAAAATCGGAACTAAAGCAATCGACTCTATACAAGATCCTGTTGAAGCAACGGATAAAAAGGAAATCACTTCGATTCCTTCTCCTTTTGCTCGTATTGACTTGACCAAGAGAGCTTTTCATTATGTCGTAGAACATGGTCTAAAAGGAAATACTGCTTATCATAAGATTGTTTCCAACACTTTAGATGTGGCTCAGATCTTTTTCAACATTGAGAAATATCGAGATTTAATAGATATAATTGTATGGGATAAGAAAAATCACATAAACAGTTTGCTTGACTCAAATATTGAAGAGCATAGAAGGCTAGGTAATACATATAAGACATTCATAGAACAGGATGGTGCCGAATATAATTTTGGTAGCATGTCAAACATTTATCTCCTAAATTATTTAGAGGGACCGAATGTAATGAATATTATAGGTGCAACTTCACCTTCAACTCTTTTCTTTACCTCAGCAAATGACTTGTCCTATGTAAAAGAAAAGATTAAGTTTGGCGATGATGAGCCATTTGACGAAGAGTATAAACCGTTGCATTTAAGGGAAATAGAATTCGTGAAATATTTATTCGCATTGAGAGAAAACACTCAATCTTTCTCTAGTTTATTCCCGGAAGTTTATCAGTATTTAGAAAAATCATTTACCGCGTTATCAGACGACAGGAAGAAAGAGATCAGGGCAATAACGAATAATTCATATCGCGATAATTATGACCTGGTCGAGGTAACTCCAGTTGCACAGCAATATGTTACAATTGCGGGACTTGAATTACGACGAAAGAAGACCCTTACTCATATTGACAGTGGTTTTGAGATGCTGGTATCTCATAATAATGGTACTGGAAAAATTCCTCTGGCACTTCCTGTTGAGACATATACGTTGCCAACAAAATACGTGACGTCTAATTGGAACAAAGATACATACGTCCCTTATTTTAATGATAGGGCAATCGATCAACGCTCTTTACCAGATGATGGATCAATATATCCATATGTTACAATAGGTGATTTTTTGGAGGATACAATTATCAAAACTCGCTATCCCTTCAACAAAGTAGGATACTTTGATGGCAATGACGATAGTGAAGGTGAGTCCGGAAGTTTCTTACTGCCTTTGACTAAGACCTATTTTGATTATTTTACTGTAGCAGATCTTAAAAAAGTAATTAATGGTAAGAAAGCAATTGAAATCCAACGATTGACAGCTGATGGCGTCAAGGTAATCTTACGTATTCCAATCAAATCAGGAGGCTTTGTACAATATGAACGTTTGTATTATGCATATTACCCTGAGGCGACACCTGATAGAAAATCTAATAAAGGTAGTATCGTCCTGCGTGAATTCACTATCGGCCAAATTCCTGCTATACATTATCCCGATAATGTTAAGCCAAATTACCGCATAGCTTTACTTGACCGAGATTCTGTACAGAACAGAAATAATCCATATTCGTTAAAATTCTATAATAGTAATAACGAAGAAGTCATTGCAATTGGTCAAGTAAGGAGGAACAGAAATTCTGATGATACTAGAATTACTGACCTAAGAATAGACTCTACTACTTATGTACTTGAGAAGAATTATGATTATATGATTGTTTCCGATGGAGATATCTCGGCTGTTGTTATTCCAATATTTACGAAGAAAAATGGAAGCCGAACATTCCGTTTCGCAATCGATTTTGGAACGACGAACACTCATATTGAATATACAATTGATGATTCGACATCTCAACCATTCGATATCAGAAAATCAGAAATGCAGATTCAAAAACTTCATAATACGGATGATGAGAATGAAATCAGGGAAGTGTTTAATGCGGATTTGATACCGGAAACTATCGGCACTGAAAGTGATTTCGGTTATCCTATGCGAACTGTTTTATCAGAAAGTTTAAATACAAACTGGTCAAAAGCTGTCTTTACTTTAGCTAATACCAATATACCATTCACTTATGAGAAAAGTATGCCTTTGCCATATAATGTAATGCATACAGACCTTAAGTGGTCATCAAAAACTGAAGATAAGCAGAGAGCTGAAAAGTATATTGAAAACCTTATGCTCCTTCTGCAGAACAAGGTATTACTTAACAATGGAGATTTATCAAAGACTCAAATTGTTTGGTTCTATCCAGCAAGTATGATTCAAAGTCGATTTGATAATTTCTCTAATATATGGAAGATTTATTATAAAAAGCTTTTCAATGGAGATGAACAAAATATAATTTCTATGTCGGAATCTGTTGCTCCATATTATTATCACAAAGATACCAGTGGAGCAACATCAACTGTAGTATCCATTGATGTAGGAGGTGGTACTACGGATGTTCTCTTTGTCGAAAAAGGAAAACCGCGCTATTTGACATCTTTTAGATTTGCCGCAAATACGATTTTCGGTGATGGTTATTCTTACAATTCGGATACAAACGGTATTGTAAAGAAATATTCTCCAATTATATCCAGTCTGCTCTTAGAGAATAACTTGGATAATTTGAAAAAGGTACTAGACTCTTTGATTAAAAGGAAAGTCTCATCTGATATTATTGCTTTTTTCTTTTCTCTGAAAAACAACAAAGACATATTGAAGAAAAAGGTAGAGATAAACTTCAATCAGATGCTATCAGAAGATAGAGATTTCAAATATGTAACGATTCTTTTCTTCGTGGCTATAATTTACCATATAGCATGTATAATGAAAGCAAAGGATATGTCAATGCCAAGACATATTGCTTTCAGCGGAAATGGATCTAAAGTATTCAGTATCTTAACGTCAAACGAAAAGACATTAGAGCGATTCGCTAAATTGATATTCCAAAAAGTATATCAGAAAGAGTATCCTGAAGACGGTCTTAGTGTGATCAGACCAGAGAATTCAAAAGAGACGACTTGTAAAGGAGGAATTAGTTCATTTATGCCGCAGGATTATAGTCAAATAGAAGACATGAAGACAATCTTGTTAGGTGTGGACGAGAGTGCTTTTGTTTCAAACACTATAAAATACGAGGACATTACAGAAACAATGAAAGAACAGGTCATTTTAAAATGTAAGAATTTCATTGATTTCACGTTTGGTTTAAATGATGAATTCTCTTTCTATAAAGAATTTGAAGCGAATAATACCATTCTTGAGGATGTAAGGAAGATTTGTTTCCGTGATATACGTACATTCCTAGACAACGGCATCGAACTGAAGAAAGAAGAAATTATGAAAGACGGTGCGAACGATGCTTTAGAAGAGACATTGTTCTTCTATCCGTTGATAGGTATTCTGAATGCAATGGTTCGTGATATTTATAATATATAGATTATGAAGAAAGTATTTCTAATAATATTGACATTTAGTTTTTTTTCCTCTTGTTCATTATTTAAAACAGATACAGAACAGCTACAAGAGAAAACTCAGGAATGCATCAACAAAATAGATACAAAAGGTTTGAATAGCGTTTCGCTTATTCAGACAGAAACATCTAATTCCATCAATGAAATCCAGAAGGTAATTACTGATGAAATGCAAAATGTTGTGAAAAATGCAAATGCAGATTTTGCAACTTTAGTTGGTGATTCAATTGGACGTATAAAAGAGGAGACGAATGTAGCAATTAACAATGCAATAAAAGATATTGATAAAATTTCTAAAGAAAGTAATGATAAGATCCAGTCTGCAACAAAAAAATCGAATCTTGCACTTTTTTTGGCCGCAGTTGCTTTTCTCTTTAGTGTAATAGCTTTAGCCTTATCAATTCTCGCAAAGGGAAACTATAAGGTTAGAACGGAGGAGATACTAGAAGAAGTCAATGATAAACTTTCGAGTCGTATTCAATTGCTAATAGAAGAGGAACTAACACGTCAGTCAAAAAAACAGAAGAGTTCGGCACCTTACTCTTCTGAGGCAATACAGAAAGAAATTCGTTCTGTATTAAAATCATTAAACAACAACAATGCTTTTAATATAGATGAATCGAAATCTTGTACAGAAAAAATGACACAACCTTCTGCTACGCAAGATTTGACTGCCAATAAGCTGTCAGTTCCTGCTTCTAATACAAAACCAGAAGTAAAGTCTTATTTGTATGCAAGAGATTCTACAACTAACATTTTGTCTGATGTGTCTAAAACTCATTTGGTGGGAAAAACTATCTATAAACTAATTCTAGACGCACCAACAAGTACAACAGCAGAGATTGATTTAAATTTAGAAAATTCAGACGTTAAAAAAAGGGTATTAGGCGTCGATAATTCACAGCTAGATCAGATATGTGATATTCATAGATTTTCTAATACCCCTGTAGATGTGATTGTTAAGAAACGTGGACATGCACATAAAATGAGTGCTTCCACTTGGATCGTGAATGATAAAATAGAAATTGAACTTAAATAAGTATGTTACATTATACACTTGTCATTCTTCTTATTATTCTGATTATTGTTCTTCAAATAAGAAGTTATTCCCGAACAGCTTCCAAAATTAAGGAATATATAGATATATTCCCTTCTGCTCCTGGAGACTATATAGTAGACGAAATCGAAATTGATGATAGTGAAACTTTAGGTGATGATGAACCTGTTAATGAAGATTTATTTAATGAGGATTATACTCCTACAAGGGATAAAGACGATTCAGAGAGGATTTCTCAACTTAGAGTGAATTCAAAAAGCCACGTTATGAATAGCATCATAACGGCAATTAATAGCTATCTCAAAAAGAATAGAGGGGCAGCGAGTGATTTCCATCTAATCAAGGATGTTGTCGAAAGATATTGTGGAGCTATTGATGATGAAATCACAACACAACAGCCAATCCCATTGTATCTAGGATTGATGGGAACAATGATCGGCATCATCGTTGGTATTGGTTCTATCGCTTTTAGTGGAGGCCTTGAGGGATCTACACTCATGGACCATATTACTGAATTGATGACATGTGTAGCAATCGCAATGTCAGCTAGTTTCGTCGGTGTTTTATGTACAACATTGATTGCATATAAGAGTAAAAATGCAAATTCAAAGGTTGAAGAATCTAAAAACAACTTTTATTCTTGGATTCAAACTGAACTTTTACCTGTCTTAAGTGGTGACGCAGCTAATGCAATCTTTCTACTGCAACAGAACTTAATGTCTTTTAACCAGACTTTTAAGAGCAATGTATCGGGTTTGGACACGGCCCTTTCCAAAATTTCCTCTGCCTCGCAGGAGCAAATTTCACTTATTGAGTTGATACAAGATATCGATATTAAGAGGGTAGCTCAGGCAAATGTGCAGGTTTTGAAGGAATTAAAGGATTGTACTGGAGAAATTAAAGTTTTTAATCAATATCTACACAGTGTTGGTAATTATCTTGCAACTGTGAATTCTTTGAATGATAATATCAACGAACATCTTAATCGTACCGCTGCCATTGAAAAAATGGGCGCTTTCTTCGAAAAGGAAATTTCTCAGGTTTCAGAGAGAGAACAGTACATTAATCAGGTAGTTGTAAATGTTGATAACATTTTAAAAAAGTCTTTTGAGGAATTATCAGAAGGTACACAAAAGGCTTTAGTTGAACTCAAAGCTCAATCTGTTTCAGAATATGCACAGGTCACAGCTACTTTCGATAAACAGAAAGAACTCTTCCAAAAGCATTTAGATACAGAGCGAGACCAAATGATTGATATTATTGAAAAACGGCAAAATGAGTTCAATCAATATTTGGATTCTCAAAAGGAAAAATTAGATGAAAAAGCATCAGTACTCCCGACCTTAACTGAAGAACTTAAGTCTTTAGGCGAGACTAAAAATTTCATGCTTGAATTAGTTAAGACAACTACTGAGCAAAACTCTAAACTTGAACGCTTGATTAATGTCATTCAGCATAATAATGCTTCTGTACAACAAATGCCTTTTGATGATAATCCAAATAAAGTTGTTGTATCAAAGCCTGGACTATTAGATCAAGTGGTCAGATACTGCATTATGATATGTGCTATATTTATCATGATAGCAGTTGGGCTGTACATATATGATTTTATTGATGCACGTAATCATGATTTTTCTACACCAGTCAATAACGAAAATGTTTATCAAGTTCAACAGTTCGACCCTAATATTGAGCTGAATGAGAGTATAGTAGATACTGTTGATACCAATACAGTCCTCGTTCAACAGGATTCATTAAAATTCTCCAATCTAGGGAAACTTACGTCAGAACCACAAGATGACTGACATTGATAGTAAATAATCGATGATAATTGTCGATCTTTCAACAAGTGGTACTTTATTATCTTTATCTGTATTGTTTTACTAAATGCTGATATGCTATTTGAAATTTATATATTATGGCAAAAAAACAGAGATCTTTGTTTTGGGCGAGTTATGCAGATTTGATGACAAGTCTTTTCTTTGTGATGCTCGTTCTTTTTATTGGAACTACCATCGTATTAGACAATGAAAGACGTGAATTTAAAGGAAAGTACGAGACATCAGAGCAAGAAAAGAAGGTCCTAGAGGAAATAACTGAAGCGACAAAAAATATCGATTCAACATATTTTGATTATAAGGAAGAATATAAAAAGCATAAACTTAAAATTGATGTCAATTATGAAATCAACGATGATGATATTTCACATCTTCCAATAAACACACAAAAAAAATTAATGGATGCAGGGCGTATATTACGTGATTTTGTAAAAGAAACGACACAGAAAAACAAAGATATTCAGTACTTGCTCATTATCGAAGGGCAGTCGTCCTGTATTGGACCAGAGTATATTAACTATCCATTAAGTTACAGAAGAGCGTATGGATTAAAGAAATTCTGGGAAGATCATCAAATTACTTTTACTGCTGATAATTGTGAAGTATTAATTTGCGGAAGCGGTGACGGAAGGCAAAGTGGAACAGGGCTCATGCGTGAAAAAGATGAGACACTAAATCAACGCTTTCTTATCCATATAATTCCTAAACCCGGACAGACATATGAAAAGAAAAATACAGATCTTAGCACTACTTTCAGTCTTGATAATTAGCGCTTGTTCGCAACGTCCTAGAATTCCACAGGGAAATCAGAATGGTGGGGTATCTCATCCTGTTAAACAAACCCATTCAGTAAAAAATGGTGGGAAACCTTCTTTGCCTAATCAAAGGAATAAAAACAATCGTATTTCCAAACCTGTGAAATCATTACCGAATGACAATACCAAGCAGGGACGTATGAAGTTGCAGCCACAAGAAATCTTTGAAAAACATTCGCCCGCAGTGTTTATGATTTTTACGACCAGTGGCATACAGAGTTTTCAGGGATCCGGATTCTTTATCAGTTCTGCAGGTCTTGCTGTCAGTAATTATCATGTCTTTGAAGGTACTGCTATGGGATATGAGGTTATCAAACTTCAAGATGGACGACAGTATAAAATTAAAGATGTCATTCTTAAGGATGCGGATAATGACATCATGATCTTCACAATTGACTCATCCGAGCGTTTTCCTTATTTGCAACTTTCAAATACGAAACCAAGAGTCGGTGATAAGGCATATGCAATTGGTAGTCCGAGAGGCTTGGAAAATACATTTTCTTCTGGAGAAATCTCTCAGTTAAGAGAACAGTATATGATACAAATTAGCGTTCCTATTGACCATGGTAGTAGTGGTGGCGCTTTAATAAATGAATATGGAGAAGTAATTGGTATCACTTCTGCTGGTATAGACGATTCTGGTGCTAACTTGAACTTTGCAGTCAGTACTGATTTAATAAGAAAATATATTCAATAGGATTTCCCTCAAATATATTTTTGCTTACATTTAGTACCCAAAGGATACATTAGAGAACAACCAAATTAGACATATCAATTCATTAGTGTCCACTAAAAAATCGTAAAAGTTCTTTGAAAATATTGAAAGATAGATAGTTACAAAGGTTTTTTGAGTCAACCGATTTGA
>RCNI01001809.1_pt1 | contig 11019 bp, 6 predicted proteins | sample 2041151 | NCBI WGS metagenome assembly RCNI01 (sample SAMN09708214, study PRJNA481090) | feces metagenome | isolation source: feces | place: Antarctica: Albino Rookery
CATTATTTTGAAATTTAGCCAATTTATTAGAATCGTAAAGGTTAAAAATGATTAACGGGGGGGGGGGTAGTATGGTTATAATTAATAAATAATAATTAGTTATCACTATTTTTGCCGCGCTTATAGAGTAAAGATATTTATATATAAATGATTTTGCTTTATAAGTGTGTTGGGATATATAGAATTTTAAATACTTGAAACGCATATTTTAACCTTTTTATTTTTAATATTAGAATTTAACTGTTAAATTTTTATGAGTAGCTTAACTTTGAAATCTAAATGTTTAGCTGGAGTTTTAATTACCGCTTCGTTAGGCTTTAGTCCAGCTTTTGTAACTCATGCAAAGGCTGTAGAAGTATTTCAGAAACAAAATCTTCTGAATGGTGTTGTTGTTGACGAGGATTCACAACCAATGATTGGTGTTCAAATTCAAATTAAGGGGACAACTAAAGGTATAATTACTGGATTGGATGGTGATTTTACACTGGAAGCAAAACCTGGTGATGTGTTGGTCCTTTCTTATATTGGTTATAAGACAATAGAACAAACTTATAAGGGGGAAAAAGTAATTTCTTTTAAAATGTCTCCGGAAACTGAAGTCTTGGATGATGTGGTAATTATTGGATACGGAAAGCAGAAAAAAAATAGTTTGGTTAGTTCTGTAAATTCTATTGGTAATAAGGAGTTAAGCGTTACGGCAAGTCGAAATCTGACAAATGCTTTGGCTGGGCAAATTCCAGGTTTGATTTCTGTTCAACGTTCTGGTGAGCCTGGGTATGATAACTCAGAATTCTGGATTCGTGGAGTAAGTTCATTTAGTGGAGGTACTAGTCCTCTGGTTTTAGTTGATGGAGTTCCAAGAGCCATGGCTGATATTGAACCTGATGAGATTGAAAATTTTACTTTATTGAAAGATGCAGCGGCAACTGCTGTATATGGTGCAGAAGGCGCTAACGGTGTTATTTTGATTACTTCAAAACGAGGCCGTTCTGAAAAACCAAGAATATCATTAAGAGCAGAGGGCACTTTTCTTACTCCAACACGATTGCCGGAGTTTATGAATGCTGAACAGCATTTATCTCTTTATAATGAGGCTCTTCAGAATGAAGGTCAAGAACCTATATATACCCCATCCTTATATAGAGAAGGCGCTGACCGTGACTTGTTTCCAGATACCAATTGGTTAGATTATATGTTACGTGATCATACATATAATATGCGTTATACTCTTAATGTAAGAGGTGGCTCTGACAAGGCACGATATTTCGTATCTGGAGCTTTTTTCCAAGAAAATGGTATATTCAAGCAAGGTAATCAAAATGAATATGATAATAATATCGGAATAAAACGTTATAATTTAAGAAGTAATATTGATTTTGATGTCAGTAAGACTACATCAGTAAAAGTAGATATTAGTGGTCAGTATATGCAGACTAACTATCCTGGTGTAGGAACATCTACTATTTTTACACAAATGTGTATGACTCCTTCCTTTCTTATGCCTCCAGTATATTCAGATGGAACTATAGCAGGTCATCCACGCCCTTCTAATAATCGTGTTAATCCTTATAACTCATTAGTCAATTCAGGGTATGCAAAGGAATGGAGAACCTCAATCCAATCAAAAGTTGAGGTTGACCAAAAATTAGATTTCATAACCAAAGGATTGAGTTGGAAAGGAATGTTGAGTTTTGATGCTGATATGACTTATTCTGCACGACGAACTAAAACTCCTAGCCAATATGTAGCTACAGGAAGAGATCCGGAAACGAACAAACTTATTTTCAAAGAAACAGTACAAGGTTCTGATGCATTATCTGAATCTTTGTCAAATAGTTCAAACAAAAAAATTTATTTTGAAACTTCATTCAACTACAATCGTACATTTGCAGAAAAGCATGATGTTGGTGCTATGTTACTTTATATGCAAAAAGAAACACAATATCATAATAATGCATTAGCTTATAGAAAACAAAGTATTGTAGGACGTGTTACTTATGGATATGATAGTAGATATTTTCTAGAAGGAAACTTTGGTTATACAGGTAGTGAAACCTTTGCGTCAGGTCATCGATTCGGATTTTTCCCAGCTATAGGTTTAGCGTGGTACGTAAGTAATGAGCATTTTTATCCAGAATCACTTTCTAATGTTGTTAATAAATTGAAATTACGTTTTTCTGCGGGTAAAACTGGTAATGATAATACTGGTGGTGATCGTTTCCTTTATAGACAGACTATGAATCAGGGTGCTGGTGGCTACAACTTAGGCTTTGGTGATAGTGGAGCTTTGGGAGGTATAGGTAATGGAATTGTTGAAGGTCGCTTTGCAGCACCTTATTTGAGTTGGGAAATTGAAGATAAACAGAATTATGGTATTGATTTAGGTCTCTTTGGAAATAAGATTGATTTGCAAATTGATTATTTCAACAATCGTCGTCATGGAATATTACTTCAAAGAAGAACTGTTTCTAATGTAACTGGATTCCAACAGATGCCATGGCAAAATTATGGTATTGTGAAAAATCAAGGTGTGGATGGTAGCATTACATTAAATCAGCAATGGGGTGATGTTAAGTTGAGTGCTAGAGGAAATGTGACATATGCGCATAATGAAATTGTAGAATATGATCAGGTTCCTCAAGAATATGATTGGATGAATGTTACTGGCACAAGTTTGAATTCATGGAATCTGTACATTGCAGATGGATTATATTCAGAAGATGATTTTATTATTACAGGTGAAGGAACAAATCGTCATTATCAATTGAAGGATGGTGTCCCATCGGGACTTACTGCTGGTGTTAAGCCAGGTGATATTAAATATAAAGACTTAAATGGTGATGGTATCATTAATGATTATGATAAAAAACAAGATGTAGGAGATCCCTCTGTTCCTGAATTGATGTATGGTTTTGGTCTGAATGTTGAATATAAAGGTTGGTATGCTGGTGTTTTCTTTCAAGGTGCAGGTAAAACATCTACAGTTCTTGGAGCGAATAATCCATCTTCTTTCTTCCCGTTCATGTATGGTGTGGATGAATCATCTTTACGTGCAGAAGTAGCAGACCGCTGGACTGAAGAAAATCCTAATCCAAGTGCAATGTTCCCAAGATTGCATACAGGACAATTCTTGAACAATACTGCTGCAAGTACTTATTGGCAGAGAAATGCAAGTTTCTTGCGTTTTAAGAATGCAGAAGTTGGTTATAATTTTGCTAAAGAGAAAATAGCTAAGATTGGTTTGCAGTCTTTGCGTATTTATTTGCAAGGAAACAATTTATGTGTATGGGATAATATAAAAATGTGGGATCCTGAGCAAGGTAATTCTAATGGAGGTTTCTCATATCCTTTAAATCGTACATTTACTTTGGGACTTGATTTGACTTTCTAAACATTAAATGATAAATTGAAAAGTATGAAATTTTTTAAACATATAGCTTTTGCGGCATTTATTTCCACTACAATAGGTGTTTCATCATGTAAAGATTTTCTAGATGTATCTGATGATTTAGCTGCAGAATTAACCATGGAAGAGGTTTTCAATAATGTGAACCAGACAAAGCGTTTTCATAGATATATCTATTCAGCAATTCCAGATATGTCAAACATAATTCTAAATAGTTCTTATGCAGGATTGAATGGTCTGGATAATCCATGGCCTTCTCTTTCGGATGAATTAAAAGCCGCTCAAAACAATACAAAAGATATACCATCTAAAGGATATAGTGCGGTAAATGCAGATTTTTCACGTTGGCATTTATATCAGCAAATTCGTCAGGCAAATTTGTTTATGCAAAATGTACATCCTATCTTAACTGGTGAAGAAACTGGTAATGTAATTGAAGAAAAAGAAGTGGAAACTCTTAAAAATGAAGCACGTTTCTTGAGGGCTTATTATCATTACTTGCTGTTTGAACTGTACGGTGCGATTCCTATTATGGATAAAGTAGCTGATCCTTCAGCTAGTGATTTAGATTTCTATCGCGAACCTATTGATAATGTGGCTGATTTTATTGTGAATGAGATGACCGCTTGTTTAAGTTTACTTCCCGATAAAGAGGAATCCAACGATAGAGCTGCAGCTCCAACTAAAGCAGCTGCCTATGCTGTTATTGCTAAGACAAGAATGTATCAAGCTAGTCCTTTATTTAATGGTGGATATCAAGAAGCGATGAGTTTGCGAGATGATAGAAATATTCCTTTGTTCCCTGCTGAAAATAGAGATAAATGGAAAGTGGCAACAAAAGCATTGGAGGATTTGTTTGCATATCTTGATTCTCAAAATCGTAATAAGCTGTTTACCTGCGATAAAAACGGTGAAAATATTGGTATTGATGTAGCTGATCCAGGTTTTGATGCAGCAGCATCTTTATATTATATTGACTTCAAATTTTCTGCTAACTGTAATCCCGAAGTGTTATGGTACTCCTCTAAAGAGTCATGGGGCGGCATTGGTGGTGAAGGCCGTGAAAGAAGATGCACTCCTCGTTCTGTATATCAGGGATTTTGCTGCGTAGGTGTATTGCAAGAAATGGTGGACGATTATTTCATGAAAGATGGAAAAACTATAGAAACATCTGATCTATATGACAAGAGTACTGAATATGTACTAGGTGAAGATGGTATTGCTAATATGTATAAAAACAGAGAGCCTAGATTCTATAGGGATGTGACATACTCTGGAAGATTATGGCAGAATACTACTGATAAATATATTTATTTTTATAAAGGAGCTGGCAATGATAATTTAGCTGGTGATAATCCATATACTGGATATTTACTTTATAAAGGAATGTGTCATGATATTTTAAATACAGGAAATTTTAAACGTAACCAATATCGTCCATGTCCTTTATTCCGTTTGGCTGATTTTTATTTGCTTTATGCTGAAGCTTTGAATGAAGTGAATCCTAGTGATTCAAGAATTCTTGAATACATCAATAAGGTACGTAGTAGAGCTGGTATTCCTAATGTGGAAAAGTGTGTAAAAGATATTAAAGGAAACAAAGAAAAACAGTTTGAAGCGATTCGTCATGAACGCCGTGTAGAATTGTTTGCTGAAGGGCAAAGATATTTCGATGTAAGACGTTGGATGTTAGCTGATAAAGACGGAGATTGTTTGCAAAATGGTGATTTCACAGGAATGAATATGGGAGCAAATAATCATAAAGATTTCATGCAACGTACTGTTTTTGAAACACGTATTTTTGAAAGGAAAATGTATTTGTATCCACTCCCTTTGAATGAAGTTCAGAAGTCAAAGAAATTAGTTCAAAATCCAGGATGGTAATATAAATTTAAAAAGTATTCTCAATTAAAATAAAAAATTGCTGCATAATAAAACTTTAATGAAAAGTGGGTGTGCAGCAATTTTTTATATATACTTGGTGTCTTGTTAATTGGGGTAAGTTTACAATGAATCTAATTATAGCTAATATAAGAATACATTGTAAGATGGAATTTATAATTTTTAATGTTTGTGTACTTTTTGCTGTTTCGACCTTCCTTCAGCGTGTTATACGGTAGTCAATCCTAAGGATGGCAAGACTTCTGTCATGTTCGACGGTAAGAAGGTGTTATCGGTGAATTCTCTGTAATCACTGAATAATCCGGAAGTGCAATGCCATAAAAAAAGTCATATCACAATACTGTGGTATGACTTTTTTTATAAGATAAATCAGATGATTCTCTTTTTAGATAGATTCCAGTGCCTGCTCCAAGTCAGCGATGATGTCATTTACATTTTCGATACCGACCGAAAGACGAATCAAGTCTGGAGCCACTCCCGCTTCAATCAACTGTTCGTCGGTGAGCTGGCGGTGAGTATGGCTGGCAGGATGCAGCACACAAGTACGTGCATCCGCTACATGAGTCACGATACAGGCCAGTTTCAAGTTGTCCATGAAGTGGATAGTTTCTTCACGTGTACCGTTCAGTCCGAAGGCAATCACGCCGCAAGAGCCATTCGGCATATATTTTTGAGCCAGTTCATAATACTTGCTGCTTTTCAGTCCGCAATAGTTTACCCATTTCACTTTCGGGTTAGCTTCGAGCCATTCCGCAATACGTTGTGCATTTTCGCAGTGGCGAGGTACACGCAGATGTAGAGTTTCCAGACCCAAGTTGAGCAGGAAAGCATTTTCAGGCGATTGGGCAGCTCCCAAGTCACGCATCAGCTGGGCAGTAGCTTTAGTGATATAAGCCATTTTTCCGAAAGCCTTGCTGTAAGTTAGTCCGTGATAAGATTCGTCCGGCTGAGTCAGTCCGGGGAACTTGTCGGCATGAGCGTCCCAGTCGAAGTTGCCGCTGTCCACAATAGCTCCTCCCACGCAAGTGGCATGCCCATCCATATATTTGGTAGTAGAGTGAGTTACGATATCAGCTCCCCATTTAAACGGTTGGCAGTTGAGTGGAGTGGCAAATGTATTGTCCACAATCAAAGGCACCCCATGGTTATGTGCAATTCTTGCAAACTTTTCGATATCGAGCACATTGATGCTAGGATTGGAGATGGTTTCCCCAAACATACATTTGGTATTAGGACGGAAAGCTTTGCTGATTTCCTCTTCCGAAGCATCCGCGTCAACGAAAGTACATTCGATGCCCAGCTTCTTCATTGTTACAGCAAACAAGTTGAAAGTACCGCCATAGATAGTAGAAGAGCAAACAAGATGGTCGCCTGCTTCGCAAATGTTGAAAACGGCATAAAAGTTGGCAGCCTGCCCCGATGAAGTCAGCATGGCAGCCACGCCACCTTCCAGTGCTGCTATCTTTGCAGCTACAGCTTCGTTGGTGGGATTTTGTAGACGGGTATAAAAAAAGCCGCTTTCTTCCAAGTCGAACAAGCGGGCCATCTGTTCGCTATTGTCATATTTGAAAGTGGTACTCTGATAGATGGGCAATATACGTGGTTCTCCTTTCTTTGGAGTCCATCCAGCTTGTACACAAAGTGTTTCCTTGCTATAGTTCTTTTCCATTGCTTTGATTTTTTTCTGATGACACTTTTCTTTTATTTCGTGGCAAATGTAAGAAAATAATGGCTTATAATCCTTTTTTTGGTGATAAAAGATGTATATTTGAGCCAAAATCAATTAATCATGATATGGAGACAGAAATAACATTTCATCACATTATTCCTATACAGATACGTTTCAGTGATGTAGACCAGTTTGGTCATGTAAACAATTCAGTTTACTTTTCTTTGTATGACTTGGCCAAGACTTCCTATTTCCGTGAAGTCTTTGGAGAGCAGGATTGGAGCAAGTTTGCAGTGGTGGTAGCCAATATTCATGCAGATTTTCAGGCTCCGGTATTCTTTTCGGATGATTTGGCAATTGAGACAACTGTTTTGCATTTGGGCAATAAGAGTTTTTCTTTGTTGCAGCGTGCGGTCGACCGTAAAGACGGTTCTATCAAATGTCAGTGCCGTACCATTATGGTAGGGTATGACATCGCATCCAAGCAGCCTATTCCTATTCCCGACAATTACAAGCAAGCCATTTGTACTTATGAAGGAAAGTCCATTGAAGAGTTCAAGCAGCAGTCTGTTGACTTCTGACAGATATAGACAAGCCATCTCCGCTGTCGGCAGCGAGGATGGCTTGTTTGATAGTATGATTCTTTGTTATCTGTATGATTTCTGGTAGATGTCCAGCACCTCTTTGTCAGTCAGAGGGCGAGGGTCAAGAGTAAACAGACCGCCCATTGTTTCCCTGGCATTCTGTACCATTGCCGGCAAGTCTTCCTGCTTCAATCCCCATTCACTCAGTTTCAAGTCATCTACGTGACATTCTTTCTGCATCTTTTCCAAGGCTTCTATAAAGTCGCTAGGTCGGTTACTCTTCTGTTGAGTCATCACTTCCGCCATTTTCATGTATCGTTTCATGCAGTCGTTGCGGAAAGTTTCAAAGTAAGCCCGGCTGATGGCAATCAGTCCCGCACCGTGTGGCAGTTTAGGATAGAGTGCACTCATGGCATGTTCCAAAGAATGTTCTGAAGTGCAGCTGGAAGTAGATTCCACCAGTCCTGCCAACGTGCTTGCCCAGGCAACTTTGGCTCTGGCCTTCAAGTTCTTTCCATCGCTTACAGCTACCGGCAGATATTTGGAAAGCAGACGGATTGCTTCCAGTGCATACAAGTCGCTCAGTGGAGTAGCACAGTTTGCAATAAATCCTTCGGCTGCGTGGAAGAAGGCATCAAATCCCTGGTAGGCTGTCAGCTGAGGAGGGATGGAGATCATCAGTTCCGGGTCGATGATAGAAAGAGTAGGGAAAGTGTGTATATTTCCGAATCCTATTTTTTCTTGTTTGTCTTCGTTGGTGATGACGGTCCACGGGTCAGCTTCTGTGCCGGTGCCTGCCGTTGTAGGGATAGCCACGATAGGCAAGGCCTTGGTTACCGGTCTTCCTTTTCCTGAACCACCCACAATGTAGTCCCAGTAATCACCGTCGTTGCAAGCCATCACTGCGATAGCTTTGGCCGAGTCGATGGAACTGCCGCCTCCCAGTCCGATGATGAAATCGCAACCTTGTTCGCGGCAGATAGTGGCAGCTTCCATTACGTGCGATTTTATCGGGTTAGGCAGAATCTTGTCATATACGATGGCTGCCACATCATTTTCGACCAATAAACCGATTACTTTATCCAGATAGCCATATTTTTTCATGGAAGTTCCGGCCAAGATGACAATCATCGCTTTCTTGCCCGGTAAAGTTTCGGTAGCTAATTTTTTTATTTCTCCACATCCAAACCAGATACGGGTAGGAATGTGCAAATTAAAAACTGGATTTGTGTTCATAGCGCATACTGTTTAAAGGTTTGTCTATTTTAATGGTAGAGAAGGGGCGGTGCAGCAACCTAAAAAGCGACCCTGTTCAAGTGCTTGGCTGAGCCTGCTTACATTCTCTATAATTCAAATATAGTGAATTTAATCATTCGGTGTATCGGTGAAGTGTTAAATTATATCATCTTTTAGTGGAGTGCTTTAGGGAGACCATTGAAATCATGCCGTTATTCTGACTGGATTATATTGACATTTTAATGGAATCATCGGCATATTTTCGTTGAAATATGCCGACGATTTGAGCAAAATATGCCGACGATCTGGATAAAATATGCCGACGATTTTTTATCAAAATAAAGAGTGTTGAATATTAACAAGTTATGCGGCGGTTAAGTATTGCGCAATCATTGTTTATTTTAACATTTTAGGGTAAAGCGTCCGGTTGTTCTTATCTACCGGATAAGTGGCATTTTCCTCTTGGAGCCGTTTAATCATTTGCTTGCACAGTTCATGCACCTTTTGGGGTTGCTCTTTTGCTACATCCTGTTTTTCGTATGGGTCTTTTTTAAGGTTGTATAGCTTGCAAGTAGGCACACCGTCCGTTTCCGGGTTGTAATAGTAAATCAACTTCCAGTCCCCCTTTCGGTAGGTAGTAAAATAGCTGCCTCTATGTTCGTGAGGGAAGTGCATCAGGAAGTCATCGCGGTGTTTCCTGTCTGCTTTTCCCGAAAACATTTTTTTAAGGTCTCCGCCGTCCAGTATATGGTCTTCGGGCACCTTGATGCCGGCAACAGAAAGTACGGTCGGATAGATATCCATGATAGTAGCCATTTGAGTCTGTACACAGTTTTGTGCGATAGGATATTGTTTTTGGAAAACATTGTTCACGTCCGGTCTGGCCCATCCTGCAATGAAAGGAACTCTTACTCCCCCTTCATATTCAGCCCCCTTTTTGCCTCTCAGCGGGGCAGAAGACCCATACTCGTCGGGTCCTCCCAGCGGAGCGTCACCGCCATTGTCTCCCATAAAGATAATCAAGGTATTTTCCGCTACTCCCAGTTCCTCCAGTTTGTCCATCAAGTCGCCCAGCGATTTGTCCATGCCTTCTATCAGAGTGGCAAAGGCACGAGCCTGGTCGTTTTTGGCACCTTTGGGGTAATTGCCGATAAAGCGTTCGTCGGTTTCAAAAGGAGCATGAACGGCATAGTGTGCCATATTCAAGTAAAAAGGCTGTCTGTCTTTAACCGCTTTACCAATCTCTTTCATTGCCTCAAGAGTAAGAGCGTCCGAGAGGAAAGTAGGAGTGCGGTGATATTTTTCCAGGTCGGGCACGGCACGCGCACGCTGCCCTTTAATCCATCCATATCCGTTTTCGCCATGATAACTTCCCGGATGTCCGATGGCAGAACCTGCAATGTTCACGTCAAACCCCAGATTGGTAGGGTCTGCTCCTTCACTGTTGTTGCATCCAAAGTGTGCTTTTCCCACATGAATGGTTCGGTATCCGTTATCTTTCAGCACCTGTGGGTAAATATGGTCATTCACTTTCAGTCCGGTCCAGTTCCAGTCGTGCGGTCCGAAAGGCGTCCGGTTATTGTTCTCAGCATTAATCCAGTTGGTGGTTCGGTGTCGGGCAGCATTTTGTCCGGTCATCAGTGATGTTCTGGACGGAGAACTTACACTTTGCGCATAAAAGGTAGAGAACCGTATACCCTGTTGAGCCAGCCTTTCCATGTTAGGAGTACGATACCATTCGTTGAGCGGTTGTCGCTGAGGTTGTCCGTTTTCATCTACAATGAAAGGGAGAGAAGTGTCCATCAGTCCCATGTCATCCACCAGAAATACAATAATATTCGGGCGTTCTTGAGCATTCAGTGCAGTTGTTCCCATAAGGGCTGCAGCCGAAAGAAATAGGTTTTGCGAGAGATTTTTCATATTGGTTATTTTAATTGATAATATTTTTACACTTCTGAAATTACCTTTATAGCTGGTAGAGTACACTTTTTCGGAAAAGTATCCGACTGCCTGAAGATTATTCTTGAATTCATAGTCAATTATTGATTATAAGTTAGATGTGTTATAACACCAAGCGTGTTTAAAAATATCTTCTTGCATCGCGAGCTATCGTTTTTTGTAGATATGGTGTTGACAAAGTTAGTAAAATAGTTAAAGCTAGCAAACCAGCATCATGAGTATTCTTTACCTGTGAAACTTAAGGTAATTCGAGATTTCTTATT
>RCNI01001810.1_pt1 | contig 11019 bp, 10 predicted proteins | sample 2041151 | NCBI WGS metagenome assembly RCNI01 (sample SAMN09708214, study PRJNA481090) | feces metagenome | isolation source: feces | place: Antarctica: Albino Rookery
CGCAAGATTATAATTTCTTATCCTGTCTCCTGTTTTTTTGTCTACATTTGTTTTTATCTTTTCCATAGAAGATACCTGTTCTACTTTTTTCTTTACTTTTGTTTCTTCTATTTGTAATTCTTTCGACAAAACTTGTATTACTTTTTCAGGTTCTTTTATCTGATTATGTATTACTGAAATCGTACATACTGTTTTATTTGTTGCAAGTACAGTTCCATTTCTATCTATAATTTCTCCTCTTGCAGCTTTGATTGTACGTTCCCTCTCATGCAGCATCGTTGCTTTTTTCTGATAATATTCTGCATCAAATACCATAAGATATATAAGTCTTCCAATGAGCGTGACAAGTATCACTGATGCACAAACGAATACAACTAGTATTTTCTTCTTGTTATATGTCTTGTTTTTCATAGCAAAAAACCTTACAAAAGATATTTTTATAAGATATTTTCTCTTTTGTAAGGTTATTACTGATTTTGTCTGATTTTTGATTATTATTGTTTTGCCTGCTCTTTTGTAATATTCAAATACGGAAGTGCCTGCTCTAAAATATCATGAGTTAGTTTCATTACATATGCACTGTCATCCTGTAGTTCAACATTTGGTTCATCTATTACCACATACATTACCATTTCGGGATTTTCCTGTGGTGCATAACATATAAAAGATAGTACATAATTTTGATGTCCTCGTGGGAGTTTTTCTGCAGTACCTGTTTTTCCGCCAAGCTCATATCCGTCAACACTTCCCATTTGTCCAGATAACGTATTTACCATCATTGATCTCATATAACTTTTTACCTGTTTCGATGTCTCTTCAGAAATTGTTTTTTTAAGTAGTGTTGGGTTTTTCACTTCTACAACTCTCCCTGATTCATCTCTGATTTCTTTCACAATATGGGGTTGATAATAATTCCCCCCATTGATCAAAGAAGAATATGCCGCCATCATCTGAATCATGGAAACATTGATTCCTTGTCCAAAAGAATTTGTTGCGAGTTCCACCGCTTTCATTTGATCTGCCCGATATACAAGATTTCTTGTATCCACTTCATCCGGAAGATCCACTCCTGTCTTCTCACCAAACCCAAAAATATGTTGATATCGGCTAAGATTTTCTGCTCCTATTTTTTCTGCCATTTTCATCAAACTAACATTACAAGAATTTGCCACTGCCTGCTCAACTGTCTGTAATCCATGCCCTTCCCTTAAATGACAATGAATATAAAAATCTTCCACTTGGAGCCCACCATTACAGATGTATGTTTCATCACCTTTTAGAGCACCTGTTTCTAATCCTGTTGCCACGGTAAAAGGTTTCATTGTTGAACCAGGTTCATAATCTCCACTTACACAGAAGTCTTTCCATAACAAGTTTAACTCCTCTGATATTTGTTCCGGTTTCATACTTTTTATTTGATTTTTTGTAAACTTGTAACTCAAATCCTCTGGCTTATTTAAATCATAATTTGGATAAGATGCATGTGCAAGAATTTCTCCATTTTGTGGATTCATGATCATAACCGCTGTATTTTTACTTCCCGGTTCATTTTTTCTCTTTTCCCCTGCATGTTCATCATTAAATCGTTTGATATTCTGCTCTACAATACTTTGAAGTGCCATATCTATTGTAGATACGACTGTATAACCATTTTGGGCATCTTTCACTGTACGTTCTGTCAACGATGCAGAATTAAAATACCCGTATTCTCTTCCATCCGTACCATTCAAAATATCATTATAATATTTTTCGATGCCCTTCTGCCCTTGATTTCCACCTGAAGTAAACCCTATTGCATCACTGGCCAGGTTTTTATATGGATAAACTCTTTTGTAATCTTCCTCAAGCCATACTCCAACAACATTTTTACCCTTTTTTTCATCCGAAAGAAGTTTTTCTAACTGTCTTGCTTTATCGTGGCTAACTCCTTTATCTAAAACAGTATAACGACTATTTGGTGTTTCTCGAATTGCATCGCGTATTTTCTGCTCTTCTATTCCAAATATATCTTTTAAGGCCATAATCGTAGGCTCAATATATTCGTCCTTACTTCGCATTTCAAACACATCAAGTATTACATTATAAACCCTTTCACTGACAGCAAGTTTTGTTCCGTTTCTATCTACGATGTCTCCTCTTTTATATGGAATACTTCTACTTCCATAAACTTGTTGATTTAAAACTATTCTAGTATATTTTTCACCTTTAAAAACGTTTATATATGTAATTCTTGCGATTATAATAACAAAAGCCAGTATGATTGCCATGAACAACATTACCAGCTTTTTCTGCATTTTTTTCGAAAAGTTTTTTGTTAGAAAACTAAATTGATTCTTTTTCTTTCTTTTTTTCATATTTTTTACCTTAGTCCACTACATGTTTAGATTTTGCAAGTATTCCATCTTCTGGAATAGTACTATATTGTTTTACTAAACTTTGTGCAGGACCTTCATATTCTATCACATTGCCATCAGATGCGTATACCATTCCCATTTCATTAATGGCCTTGTCTCTGATCTTCTGAAGATCAACATTTTCATACACTGCATGGTAATCTGTATTATTCTGCTCTGTGATATTTTCTAATTCTCTTTGCATTGCCGTAACAGTCTCAGCTTTTTTGATCACATCTGTCTGTAACTTCAAATAGAACGTAAAAGCTACAACCACACACACTGCTGCGGTTATCAAAAATGAAACATATGTTTTATTCATTGCTGTTGCACGATTTCGATTTCTTCTTACTCTTGCACTTACCCTAACAGGTTTTCTTTGCTGTGCAACATTTCTTCTCTTTGGCAGTACTTCTGGCTGACACACTGTATTCCCATATATATACGGCTGTCTGTATTCGTTATGTGTATTTTTATATCTCACAACTTTACTACTTGTGGCCATTTTTCCTGTCCTTTCTTTTTTATGCTTCACCAGGGCTCCCCTCCTGATGAAGCAGTTATATTATATACTCTTTTACCCGGGCCCTTTTCCCGTCCACTCATCACGCACGTTCGAATATACGTAACTTTGCACTTTTTGAGCGACTGTTGTTTTCTAATTCTTCTTCACTTGGAAGAATAGGTTTTTTCGTAATTACTTTTCCTTTTGATACCCTTCCACATACACAAACCGGAAAATTGCTTGGACAAATACATGAATCTTCATTTTTACGAAATGCACTTTTTACAATTCTATCTTCCAAAGAGTGGAATGTTATTATACATATTCTTCCACCTGGATTTAGCATTTCAATCATAGTATCCAGTGTATCTTTCAATACATCCAGTTCGTGATTCAATTCAATACGTATCGCCTGAAATGTTCTTTTGGATGGATGTCCTGATGTCTTTTGAACCTTCATTGGTATTGCCCTGCTGATCACTTCATTTAACTGACCAGTAGTCTCTATTGGATGTTTCTCCCTCTCCATCACAATATGCTTTGCAATATTCTTCGCAAACCGATCCTCCCCATAGTCTCGGATTACTCTGTAAAGGTCTGCTTCACTGTATTCATTGACAATGTCCCTCGCTGTCATCTTCTGTCTTTGATCCATCCTCATATCCAGAGGGGCATCTGCTCGATAAGAAAAGCCACGTTCCGCGGTATCTAACTGATATGAAGATACCCCCAAATCTAAAACAATTCCATCAACTTTGTCAATTCCCAGTTCTTGAAGTCTCGGCTTTATATCACAATAATTACTTCTGATTATTGTAACTTTCTCCCCAAAGTCGAGCAATCTTCTGCCAGCAGCTTCAATAGCCGCTGCATCTTGATCTATTCCTACAAAACTCCCCTTTTCACTTAACTGGCTGCATACCTTATAAGCATGTCCTCCACCGCCAAGTGTTGCGTCCACGTAGATTCCGTCAGGTTTTATATTCAGACCATCTACGGTTTCATTTAATAAAACTGTTGTGTGTTTAAATGCCATATACTCCTCCATTATCCAAAAAGTATATTAAATGCGTATACCGATCGCTTCCATGCGCTCTGCAATCGCATCTAAGTCTTCTTCACTTACCATACTTCTTTCTTCCCAAAGTGCTTTATCCCAGATTTCTACTCGATCTTGTACTCCGACAAGAACAACGTCTTTCTCTAGATTTGCCATTTTTCTAAGCGCTGGTGGAACTAAAACTCTTCCTTGCTTATCAAAACTTCCTTCTGATGCACTTCCGAAAAAATAACGTTTAAATATTCTGGCATCCTTATTCATACGTGGCAATGTTTCTAATTCGGCTACAAATTTATTCCATTCTTCCATTGAGTATACAAAAAGACATCCTTCCATACCATTACAGATCACAAAACTTTCCCCAAGATCGTCTCGCAATTTTGCCGGTATGATCAATCTTCCTTTTTCGTCTATCGTATGATTAAACTCCCCAAGTAACATATGGAATCCTTTCCCAGGAGCACCATTTCTGCTCCATTTCGTACCACTTCTCACCACTTTTTACCACGTAACTCCATTGTACCCCACCGTCCACCCTTTTTCAAGTGTTTTTTTGACGTTTCTGAGGAATATTTTTTGCTGTTTTTGTAACTTTCTTTCTCTGTTAAAGTAAATATTTTCTCATTAACCGCTTTATTTTTAGCATAAAAAAGAACTGTGCTTCAACAGAATCATCTATCCAAAACACAGTTCTCTACTTTTAATTTAATTTTTTATTATTTTGATATTCCATTTAAATATGAATCGACTGCTTCATAGTCCGCTTCAACTGCAGCACGTTCTTGTCCTGACTGATAAACATGAAATGCAGAATATCCAACCCATCCAACAAGAACAAAAATCACAACCGCAACAGATGTATTTAACAAATAATTTTTCAATTTTTGTTTTTTCATAATCTGTTTTCTATTTGCTTTTTCTTTCTTATAACGTTCTACCTTTTCCTGACTCATTTTTTCAACTCCCTTTTACTTTTATATTACAACGATGAGTCCACCATCATTTGCATACATTGTACTGATTCCAGCCGTATTGACAATGACACTGTCTTTAAATGGAGCTTTCTCCATAAGCACTTTCTCTAATTCTTTCGCACGTTCCGGACAATTACAATGTGCAATTCCTAATATTTTTTTCTCTGCATTTTCTACATCTGTTAATGCATGATCAATCAGCTTTGCTACTGCTTTTTTGATTCCTCTCGCCTGACCAAGTTGGCAAATTGTCCCCTCTGGTGTTGAACCCATGATTGGTTTGATATTAAGTGCACTTGCAACCAATGCTTTTACACCTGAAAGTCGACCATTCTTTCTTAATGTATCCAGTGTCTCTAAAATAAAATAAGTATGCTGTGATGCGATATACTCTTCTACAGTATCAACAACTTCCTGAAAAGACATGCCTGCCTCTTCACATTCTTGTATTTTTATACCAATAAGCGTCTCTCCTACTGATGCAGAACGAGAGTTGAATACATAAATTTCTTTTTCACCATATTCTTCTTCATAAAGTTTCTTGCCAAGCTCTGCACTATTGTAAGACCCACTAAGTTCTGATGACAATGTTACTGCATATATGTGCTGTGCATCACAATGATAACAATTCATATACTCTTCTGGAGATGGACAGGACGATTTTGGACCAACCGGACTTTCAGCTACTTGCTTTAGAAATTCAGCCTGATTAAAGGTATCATCATCTACAATGTGAACTCCATTTACCTCCATAGTAAGAGATGCTCTTTCAAAACATCCACTGTTTTTCATCTCTTCTGTCATTTCCCCACAACTGTCCATTATTATTTTATATTTCATACCATTTCCTCCTATGGCAACCTTTGTATTCGCTTCTATTATACGTAGTATTTAATACTACATTATAATATATCACACTTTATTTGGTATGAAAAGGATTTTTTATCTATCTTCAATTTTTATTTTTCTCGAAATATTTAAAACAATCCCCATCTCTGCCATCAAAAATATAATAGATGTACCTCCATAGCTAAAAAACGGAAGTGTAATACCAGTTGTTGGAATCATGTTTGTAACAACCGCTATATTTAATATAACCTGTATGGAAATATGTGTCATAACGCCTACCGCCAACAAGGAGCCAAACAGATCTGGCGCATTTTGAGCAATAAACATAATTCTATACATTAAAGCTCCGAATAAAAACAAAATTACGATTACCCCAAAAATTCCAAGTTCTTCGCAAATCACTGACAAAATCATATCATTTTGGACCTCTGGAATAACCCCAAGTTTTTGTGAACTATTTCCTAATCCTTTTCCCCAAAAACCTCCTGAGCCTATCGCATACAATCCCTGAAGTACCTGAAATCCACCTACTGCATTTTTATTTTCCGGATCAAGCCATGTAAGGATACGGTTTAATCGGAAATTATCACTTGTTTTTACTGTATAAGAAAGGATAAACATTCCCACAACAGCTACAACAATACATACCAGCGTTATTTTTATAAATGGTTTTAACTTAGGATGTGCAACAAATAAGATTACACAAGATATCAGAAACACTATGATTGCAGTACTCAGATTTTCCGTGAAAATTCGTACACCTGCTGCTGCGAGCATGCCATACCCCAATATTTTCAAAACACCTTCCTGCGTATTTATTTTTCTTCCTATCCTACACACTTCACATGATATTAAAATAATAACAGCAATCTTCGTGATTTCTGACGGTTGAAATCTCATTCCTCCCGGAAGCTGAATCCACCTTCTGGCACCCATACTTTCATATCCGAGTGGTGTCTGTACAAGAAACATCAAAATCATAGAACCCCAGAAAATCTCTTGTGAAAATGCACCATATAAATGATAGTCAAAATAAGATACACACCACATACCTATCAATGAAATTACAGTAAATATCATCTGTTTTGTAAAATAGTGCATATCATTATCATATTTCATATATCCACTATAAGAACTTGTACTGTATAGCATAACAAGTCCAAAACAACACAAAAAAACGATTACTAAAAGTAATTCATAGTCAAAATACTTTATTTTAAGTTTCTTATCTTTCTTTTTTTTCATTATCTCTCCCGATTCTTTACTTGCAAAACTAAAAGCAGTTTATTGTACTGCTTATTACACCAATTATATAAAATATCCTTCCAAAAGTAAAGCGATAACAGATTCTCATCTATTATCGCTTTACTAATGCATTTCATTACTCTGGTTTTTTTCCTAATGTAACTTCGTATACTTTTTCTTTGTATTTTCCTGCACTTACAGGAGTCTTGACTGTAACTTTAACCTTTTCTCCTGCTACATGATATTTCAATTCTTCTTGTAGAGTCGACATACTGTCAATTGTTGAAGCATTTAATTTTACAATAACCTCTCCATCTTTCATACCTGCTTCTTTGGCTCCGCTCTTGTCCTGAACTTCTTTGATGTATACTCCGTATGGCATATCAAATAAATCAGCATATTCTTCTGTTACATCAAATCCGGATATTCCAATGTAGCCTCTTAATTCATCAGAAACCTTTGTTTTTGTTTCCTGATTCATCAGATCTTTTATCAATTCTGAAACATCACTGATTGGAATAGCATATCCTACACCTTCTACTGATGACCCTTCGAGTTTTGAAGAATTAATTCCAACCACCTGACCTGCTGCGTTTACTAGTGGACCGCCACTGTTTCCGTGATTAATAGCTGCACTTGTCTGCAACAGTTTCACACTACTTTTTACTGTCTTGCCTGTTGCCGGATCCTGCGTACTGATTTCACGCTCTTTCGCACTGATCACCCCTGTTGTAACTGACTGACCATGACCAAATGCATTTCCTATGGCAATTGCAGGTTCACCTATTTTTAATTTTGTAGAATCTCCTAATGTAGCAACCGCTATTGCATCTTTTGTTTCTTTCTTTAATTCTTTTAACGGCACTGCAATCACAGCAATATCATGTGGCACATCTGTACCCTTAATGTTTGCAGATACACTTTCGTTATCAGCAAATGTGACTGTAAGTTTTTCACTTCCGGTCACAACATGATTATTAGTAACAATAAGAAGTTCCTCTTGGTCCTGTGCAACGATGATACCTGTTCCTGCGCTCTCAGCTTCCTGTTCATATGTGCCAAAGAAAAAATCCTGGACTTGTTGAACGCTTAAATTTGTGATAGAAACAACCGACGGCATAACATGTTCAACTACTTCTGAAACATCTGATGTGACTGCTTTTACCGATCTTGAAAATGAAGCATTTTTTGACGAATCTGTAGTTTTTAATACAGCTTTTTCGTCCATTCCTAAAACTTTACTTCCTAACTTATTACACAAAAGAAATGTGGCACTTGAAACAATTCCAAACAATATCGCCACTCCAATAATAACTACTATTTTGGGTATTTTTCTTTTCTTTTTAGGTGTATTTTTATCGTCTTCAAAATCATAATGTGGTGTATTTTGCTGCGATTCTCCTGAATCATAATAATTATACTGGTTTTCCATAGAATTACCTTCCCTGTTTTTATTTTATAACGATATAGTAAACATTCTTTGTGAAAGAAATGTGTAAATCCAGTAAATAATTTCTGAACGCTTTTTGCAACACAAGGGATACCACCTGACGGCAATATCCCTCCTGCTATATCACAATTCAATAAAGTCTATAGCGAAATCATCCTTCTCATGCTCGCTTTTTTCGTCTCCTCCAAGCTCTTCTGCATACTCCATATCATCGTCATAAAATTCTTCTTCATCGTAATAGTCATCAAATTCTATGTCATAATCAGACAATTCATCCTCTTCATATACCGGTTCTTCTTTTTCCTTACGTCTATCTTGTTTCTTTTTTCTATTTGTTTTTCTTTCATTCAGCTCTTCTGGCTCATCCTCTGAATAAAAATTCTCTTTAGCAGAATTTCTTTTTGATAACTTAACACCCAGCACAATGATTATGATCAGAAAAATAAGTAGCAAGGCGGCAGCAACACAAACAGTTTCCAAAATATGCTTTGCCATAAATTGAGTAGCTTTCGCTAAAGCACCACTTCCTGATTTTTCATTTTCTATATCCAAGTTATCCATGCATCGTTGATAAGTACTTTCAATCGCATCATATTGATAATATCCCGGCTTTCCCTCAGAATTTAATGCATATATCAGATAATAATCTTGATTTTCCATATTATTCCAAATTGAAAACTCAACATTGTCAAGTGTCATAGTTGTACTTTGGTATTTTTGAGGGAGTTTTCTATCTTTTTCCGGATTAATGATCATAATATACTTATCTGTTGACACATCAACTATAACAGTCTTTTTCAAATCATCTCCTGCTTTGTCTGATACGAAATAATTTGTTTCTCCACTCTTGTTTTTTAAGGAATACAAATATACGCCACTTGTTTCATTAAATAAAGCTTTTACTTTCTTTTCTTTTAATTCTACATCTACTATTGCAAACCCGTCAGGAATTTCTTTTTCTGAAAAACTACTGTTTACCGAATATTCTTCGCCTTCTATAGTCAGAACAGGTGCCCCTTTTTCTGTCTCATTTGCATTTTCCTCATTTGGAGTTTCATCTTCCTTCGAACTTCCTTCACCAATTTTAACTGTAGAATCTCCAACCTCTAATTCTATATTCGATCCTTCTGAATTCGTTACTGTATAATCTGATACTTCAATTTTTGCCGTTCCTTCTTTTAATGTAGTGAATGTAAGAATAAACGTAGCATCACTTGTACTCGAATCAAAATCTGCTTTCATCTCAATACTGCCATTTTCTCCAACAGTATTTGTTCCCCCTTCAAATTTTAAGAGTTCCGGATCATATTTCATTTTTAAATTGATTGTTCCAAATCCAGATGTCTGTGAAAATACGCGCACGGAGATATCTACCTTTTCTCCTGCTTCTGTTTCTGGATCTGTAAAATATACTGCTCCATCCACAGCATACACTGGTAAAACATATACTTGTAACATCAATAATAATGTCACAAAAATCATACTTATTTTTTTTAATATTTTTTTCATTTGAGCCCTCTTTTCTGTATACACTTAATTTCTAATCGTACATACCTACATCAATTAATTCTTTTATTGCTGAAACAACACTTTCTTTATCCTCTTTATAAGTTACTCCGAACCACTTGTCAACTGATTTTAAAACTTTAACTGAAATTTTATTTTTTTTCAGAAGATCGCCTATAATTGTTGGCAAAAGATATTCTGCTTTTTGATCTTCCGGTTTCAAGCCTGCCAAAAATTCTTCAAAACCATTTTGCAACATTAAGATAAACTCTGGATGAAGTCCCCACATATTCATAGAAACGACTGAATCCATATCTAGTAGTTCTTTTGTACCATCTTCTTTTTTTACAACAGCAGTAGATACTTCTTTTTCAATATTCTTTGTTTCAACAATATCTAAGAGCTTTCCATCGGCATCTACTTTACAGATTCCCCTTGTAACCGCTCCATTGTCACTAAGTGTATTCTTAAGAATAAAGCTTACCATACAGATTTCTTTCTTGTTTGAAAAATCTTGTTCCGTTAAATATCTGTAACTTTCTTTATATGCTTCTTTTCCATAATAGTCATCCGCATTTATAACCAGGAAAGGAGAATCTATAACATCTTTGCAACATAGGATTGCCTGCCCTGTTCCCCATGGCTTTGTTCTATCTTTGAACATCTGACTATACTGGGCCGGTATATCATCCACTTCTTGATAGGCATATGCAACATCTATAATTTTAGAAATTCTATTTCCTATCACTTCTTTAAATTCTTTTTCAAGATTCTTTCTAATTACAAAGATAACCTTGTCAAACCCTGCTTCCATAGCATCATAAATTGAATAATCCATGATAATTTCGCCATTTGGTCCGACCGGTTCAAGCTGTTTGATTCCGCCGCCAAATCTGCTGCCAATCCCGGCTGCCATGATTACTAATGTGGCTTTGTTCATCCTCTGTCCCCTTCCTGCTTCCTAGATTTTATTCTCCTAATCCATCTTCTACAATCTGTACCATTTCTTTTAATGCAATTTCTTCATCTTCCCCTTC
>RCNI01001811.1_pt1 | contig 11013 bp, 6 predicted proteins | sample 2041151 | NCBI WGS metagenome assembly RCNI01 (sample SAMN09708214, study PRJNA481090) | feces metagenome | isolation source: feces | place: Antarctica: Albino Rookery
TAAGTAATATAATAAATATAAATTAATTTTATCAATTATTATTGAATCGAGGTAAAAATGCGTCTTGATAAATATTTATATGATTCAAAACTTGTAGAAAGTAGGACAATTGCACAAAATCTTATTAAACAAGAATGTGTTAAAGTAAATGATAAGATTGTAACTTCTACAAGTTTTGATGTTAAGGAAAACGATATTGTTGAACTATTACAACAATCTCATTATGTATCAAGAGCTGCATATAAACTTTTAAAAGCAATTGAAGAATTTAAAATTGATTTCAGTAATAAAGTTGTTTTAGATATTGGATCATCAACTGGTGGTTTTGTTCAAGTAGCATTAGAAAATAATGCATCATTTGTTTATGCAAATGATGTTGGTTCAAATCAATTGCATCATTCATTAAAAAATAATCCTAAGATTAAATCAATTGAAAATAAGAATTTTAAAGATATCCAAAAATCTGATTTTGATAAACATATAGATTTAATTACATGCGATGTGTCTTTTATTTCATCAAAAATCATTTTAGAAAAAATTAAAACATTATTTAATGATATTCAAATTGTTGTTTTATTAAAACCTCAATTTGAATTTGGAAAAGAATTAACAAAAAAACACAAAGGTTTTGTCCCTGAACAATATCATGACAAAATTATTTTTGAATATAACCAATTTTTAAAACAAGAAGGGTTCAAAATATTAGGCTTCTGTGAATCTCCAATATTAGGACAAAAACTAGGAAATAAAGAATATCTATATTATTTAGGATATAGCAATGAAAAATAATATCTTATTAGTAGATATGGATAATTTCTTTGCATCTGTTGAAGAAATGGATAATCCTAATTATATTGGTAAACCATTAGTTGTTGGTGGAAGAATGAAAAATGGTGTTGTTGCAGCTGCTAGTGCTAGTGCTAAAAAACTAGGAATTAAAGCAGCAATGCCAGTTTTTAAAGCACTAGAAATTTGTCCAGATTTAATTATTGTTAATTCAAATATGAAGAAGTATGTATCATATTCAAAAAAAGTTAACAATATCTTAAAGAAATTTACTTCTAATATTGAAAAAGCTTCTATTGATGAATGATATGTTGATTTTTCAAATAAAAAAGATTTCTTTAATAGGGATATTGAAGAATTAGCAAGAACAATTAAATTCCAAATAGAAAAAGAACTAGGTCTTAAATGCTCAATTGGAATTTCATATAATAAGTTTCTTGCTAAAATGGCATCAGGGTTAGCAAAACCTAATGGAATCTTTGTACTAGATGAAAATAATATTGAAAAGGATTTATGACCAATGGAAATTGGTGAAATGTATATGGTTGGTAAAAAAGCAACTATTACCATGAATCAAATAGGAATACATACTATTAAAGATCTTGCTAACTTTGATAACAAAGATTTATTAAAAGAAAAATTTGGTAAGTTATGAGCTTATTATTACAATAATGCTAATGGACAAGACTGTGTCAATATTGTAGTAGAAAGACAAATGAAGTCTATTTCTAATAGTACAACATTTGCAGAACCTATTACTAATCAAAATGATTTCTTAGATGAAGTAAATGCTCATTTTCAAGTTCTATATGAGAATTTGTTAAATGATAATTATTTAACAAATTCAATAACAGTTAGAATTGGATATAAGAAAGTAAAAGTTCCAAATACTTTATCATTAAACTTCTATACATCTAATAAAGATATTCTATATGAATCTACAATAAATTTATTTAATGAGTTATACACATATGAAACAATTGACTATATTGGTATCACATTCAATAATTTAAAAAGTAAATTTAATATTGGAAACCAAAGTACTATTTTTGCTAAAGATGATAAAGATTTAATTAAAGATATCAATTCTATTTTTGGAAAAGAAATTGTAAACATTGCTTCTAAAAAATTAAAAAAGTAATTTTTATTAATAAAAAAACATCATAAAAAATAAATTAAAAAAAATAAAATTTTTGTGAAACATTCATATTTTTTATGATATAAAAAAAGTATACAAACAGGAAAGAAAGTATGAAAAAACTATTTAGTTGACAAACAATTTGTACTACTGAGGCTTGCGCTATGGAAACTAGAAACGCAAGAGTTTTGACATATCAACTGTAATAAAAGAGTATCAAAAATAGAATTTAAAAACCATTAGGATTTTTTGTGCTCTAAGAAATCTTAATGGTTTTTTTATTTTAATAAGGAGGAAAATATGAGATTAAAAAAGATACTTATCGGAACAGGTGTTGGCTTATTAGCAGCATCACCACTGATTGCACTAGCATTTGTAAATGCTTTCCCAAAGCAAATTACACAATCAGACCGATTTATCGTGCAACCAGATTCTGAAGTAACTAAGCAATTAAAAGCAAAAGTATCAAAAGCACTAGACAATACAATTGGTAAAGATGGTGAATTAGATCTTAAGTATTATACTTTATACAATGCATCTCAATTCACTCCTTCAAAATTGTCTTGATTCTCTGAAGTAAATAAAGCGATGGCTTGAATAGATCCAAGACTTAAATTTACACTAGTACCAAGAAGTCAGATTACTAAAGAAACTGCTTATTCTGGTAAGAATGGTCCAATGATTACAATGTGATGATCACCAGACTATCATAATCTTGGTACATGATTAGGATATTGATTCCAAAGTGAATATGCACTTCCTAATATGTGAGAATCATTATATGATGATATTCAAGCTGCTATTCATGAAGGTTATATAAATATGACACCAGATCAAGTACCAGATGGTAGTAAATTTGATAAATCTACTTATGAGGCTTTTAAAGCTGTTAAAGATTTCTTAACTGGTGATTATGGAACTTTATTTAAAAATGATAATGATATTCCAACATGATTAAAGGATGAAAATAACTTCTATCCTAAAAATAAAGAAGCACCAATTAGTAGTAAGGTTGTAAAAGCTGGTACAGATTCTGCAACTTTATTCCAATCAACTCCAGCTTTAGAATGATTAGACCATTTAAACAAAATTAATAATAAAAGATCTGGATACAATAATGCAACTGCAGATGTTATGGCATATTGATTTGATACAATTGATGACAAGAAACTTGCACTAGAAATTGTATCTTGAATGGATAAACAAGCAGGAATGATTCCATTCTTTTCAGAAGGTCCTAACACTACATTAAAATCATTAGTTAGAAAAGGATTCCACACTCCTAAAAACTCTTATAGTGATACTACATTTAGAGACTGATATTATGAAGGAGATAAGGATACTGAAAAGAATCCATTTAGAATGTGATTTGCTGCTAACCCATTCATTAATAATAAAACACCTTACAACCCTTCATTTAACGAAAGTCCTAATAACCTATTCTTTCAATCTACTTATAATGGATTAATTGATTGAGTTATTAAAGGTGATTGAAAGCTTGATGCTAATGGTACATGACAACCTCCAAAAGGTGAAATTGTCCTATCTGCTGCAAGTTTAATTGAAGGTAAGGATAAATCAGGAAATAATGTTATTACTTATCCTAAAAATGGTACTAAAGTAACTAAAGATTCACCAAAAAGTGAATATCGAATTTATGAAGATATTGCTGAAGTTAAGAAAGATTTAGAAAAAGTATATACTTATGAATTTACAATTGATCCTAGATTTGATTATTTAGATATTAATGGAAATAAAGTAGGGAAAGTACAAGCTCAAGATTTCTTCTGAGCATTAGTTTCATATCAACTATCAGGTGATTTAAAAATTAATAAAAACTCATACTTCTTATCAATGATTAATGTTGATTGAGATGAAACTATAAAAGCAAATCCTCAATTCTATGACATCGCTGATAATAGTATTCCTGAATCACATAAATATGATCCATTTAATTTAAGAATAAAAGAATCGGATTCAAATAAATTAGTTATTAAATTGAGTGCACCAAATATTAATATTTTAGACGTATTTACAAAACAATATTTCCAACCAATTCCGGTTACTAACCCATCTGTAAAAAACTTATTTTTAGGTGGTGATAAAGGACCTTTACTTTATAACATTAATACTAAGAAAGGCTATGTTTTAGAATTGAATGAAGAAAAAAGTGACTTCAATCAATTATATGGTTGTGGAAACGAATTTGCTAACTATAAAGATTGATGAAGTCCTGGAGCTTATTATGTTTCAAAAGTAACAGAACAAGATATGAGATTTAACCTTAACCAATCATATTTTGATAACTTCCCAAAAGATATGTTCCAAGAAGATAATTCACAAAAGAAAATTCGTGGAATTTCAACAAAATATGGTGGTTCATATTCAGACCAATTAACATTTGAACAATTCAAATCAAATGAATTAGATCAATCAAAAATACCTTATAGTGAATATTCAACTGTTGTTAAAAAATATAAAGATGATTTCAGAACTGAAGGGGTTTATGCAGCTCCAAGAACTGACTTAATTCCATTCAATACTGATGTATATATTAAAAATGATAAGACTAAATATTATGAACCATGAAGTGATAAATATCCTGAATCACAAAAGGTAGTAATGCCAAATGGTACAACAAGAGTATTAAAGAGTTTGATTAATCAAGATTACTATAATGCAATTATTAAAGACTATTACAAAACAGATGGTAATAGTGCAACAATTAGACATGGTATTATTGATATCTTAGATTGATATTCTCTAGCAGCTCTTGCAACTCCTGATAACTCTCCTGCATTCCAAAACTCAGTAATTCCTTATGGAAACTTTAGATGAGAACTAGGTACAGGAATTGATGGAGTTGATGCAACAAAAGAAGTTAGTTCATATTATGAATTAGCGATGAAACACACAAATAAATATGGTTTAGTAAGACGTGGAGATGGCTTTAGAAATCCACTTAAACCAGATGATGCAAATGGACATTGAACATTTGAATCATATATCTGATGATGAGAAAAACAATTCAGAAAACAATAAAATAATTCTCTAAAAAAATTAAATATATATAGAAAGGAAAATAAGATGATCAAGTATGTCTTAAAAAGAGTTGGCTTTGCTTGTCTTGCAATGTTAATTCTATTAACATTATTATTCTTTTTAATGCAATTGATTCCTGGTTACCCTATTGAACAAGGCCAAAAAGAATCAATTGAAGACTTCCAAGCAAAAATAGCTAACTTAAACTTGGATAAAGATCCGTTTACTCAGTTCGGTCTTTTCTGAAAAAACTTGTTTACTCAGGGTAAATTTGGGATCAATTTCCGTGAACAAAGTAAAAGTGTAATTGATACATTTATGGAACCTGTAAAATGAACATTACTGATAGCCTTACCAGCATTTGTTATATCGGCAATATTAGGTATTCTATTAGGAATTGTCTCAGCATATTACAGAGGTAAATGAATTGACACACTAATTAATATTGTTTCTGTATTGTTTATGTCAATTCCTTCGTTCGTTATGGCTTTATATTTAATTAAAGCTGCAGGTGCGATTGGATTACCGACAAACTTTATAGTTCCTGGCTCTCATGGATTTACACCAGGAAAGATGGTTCTATCATTAATTGTTCCAATTCTGTCAATGGTGTTAACTTCAACATCAACAATTGTTTACTTCACTCGTAATGAAATGGTTGAAGTATTTAGACAGGAGTACATGAGAACTGCTTTAGCTAAAGGGATGAAATTTAGAACTGTTGTATTTAAACATGGTTTAAGAAATGGATTTATTCCAATCCTTTATGCTTTATTACCATCACTATTAACAGTTATTTCAGGTTCAATTATTATTGAACAATTCTTCAATGTGCCTGGTACTGCTAAGTTAACTGTAGATGCTGTACAATCTAAGAACTATTACATTATTATGTTCTCAGCGTTGTTCTATACTGGTATTTACTTCTTAGCGCAAATTGCATTTGATATTATTTCAACTTTAATTGATCCAAGAATTAAGTTTGGTGAATCTTCTTCTAAATCTTGATTTAAACAAATTAAAGCTTCAATTTCTAGAAAGAAAAATGATGGTGTTAAGAAACCTCAACCAAATATTAATTTAAATCCAAATTTAAACGTTAATTTAATTGAATCAACAGTTTCACAATACGTAGATCCTCAAGTTGAAGCTACTAAAAATATTCAAGAATCAATCTACTTATATGAAACTGAACCAATGTTTAACAAAGGTTCAAAACCTAGTGTTTCAAATACTGATTTAAAACATTATGATGCATCAATGTTTGAAAACGTTGATATTGAAAAGGTAAACAGATTTGATAACATTTCTGGTAAACCTTCAAAACAATGAATGGATATCTTAAAAAGATTCATGAGTAATAAATGAGCTGTATTCTTCTCAGTTGTTCTATTATTAATTTTCTTATTAGCAATCTTTGTACCAGTAATTGGTAGAGGTGCTGATGCTCCTTATTCAGATTACTTAACTACATTAGATATCTATTTACCACCAAGATTCCCAGGTCTTCCAAACTCATATGTAACTAGTGTTGTAAATGAAACTACATTCAATGCATTAAGAAATGCTGGTGCTTTAAAAGATGGTAACTTTGAAGTTATAGCTCCTGGTGTTTATAATGTTACATATGATCCATATTTAATTCCATCACTTAAAGATGCATATCCAATTTTAGGTACTGATGCAAATGGTAGAGACTGATGAAATGTACTTTGAGTAAGTACTGCTAAATCATTACTAATTGCTATTATTGTTGCAGCATTATCAACTATTATTGGTGCAGTGTATGGGGCAATTGCTGGATATAATGTTGGAAAACCAATAGATACTGTAATGATGAGAATCGTTGAAATTTTAACAGGGGTTCCAACTACTGTTTGAATTCTTGTAATTTCAGTAGCATTTGCAAAAGATGGATTAAGTTCAGTCACTGTTGCAGCTACTTTAGTATTAGTTAGCTGGATATGACCAGCAACTTCAACAAGAGTCTTTGTAATGAAATATAAAGATGCTGAATATATTGAAGCTTCAAGAACTCTTGGTGCTTCAGATAGTAGATTAATCTTCCGTCATTTATTACCAAACATTTCTGGTAAATTAATGGTAAGATTTGTTAACCAAATTCCAAGAACAATTTTCTTTGAAACTTCATTAGTATTCTTAGGTCTAGTATTACCAACTGGTATAGGTCTTGGATCTATGATTGAAATTGGTAGACAAGCAGGTTACTTCTACTTAATTGTTAGTCCAACTGTTGTCCTTGTATTAATTACATTATGTTCTCAAATTATTGCAAATGCATTCAACGATGCACTAGACCCTAAGGTTTCTGGAGAATAGTATGAAAAAAGGATTTTTTGTAGAAAAAGAAAAAAGACTTGATGAAGAAAAGATTCTAGAAGTTAAAAACTTATCAGTTTATTTTAAAAATAAAACGGGTCTTGTAAGAGCTGTAAGAGATGTTTCTTTTTCAGTTAAAAGAGGTCAATTAATTGGTCTAGTAGGTGAATCTGGTTCAGGAAAATCTGTAACATTAAAATCACTAGTTGGTTTTAATGAAAACAGTATTACTGAAGTTAAAAAGATGCAATATTTTAATATTGACTTATCGAAAATTAAAAAGAATGATTGAATTTACATTAGAGGGACACAAATTGGATATATTCCGCAAGACCCTTTAATGTCATTAAATCCAACAACAAAAATTAAAGATCAACTTTTTGAAGCTTATCTAGTAGCTAAGAAAAGAAAATACCAATGAAAAGTTATCGAATTAAAAGATGCTTTTGAAATTGCTAAATCTAAAATTGAAGATAAAGCAAAACTAGATATTAAAGAATTAGGTGACAAACCAACATCTAAAGAACAAGCAGTGAAAATTAACAGTGCTGCAAAAACAGAAATTAACAAACTAAAAGAACAACTTAAAAAAGATATTGAATCTGAAAAGAAGAAATATAAAGATTCATTAGATAAAAATCTAATGAAGAAAAAGGTTAAAGAAATTCTTGAATACATTGGTATTCAAGATGTTGAAAATAAATGAAATCTTTATCCACATGAATTCTCTGGTGGGATGAGACAAAGAATTGTAATTGCAATTACACTTCTAGCAGAACCTCAATTAATTATTGCTGATGAACCAACAACTGCACTAGATGTTACTGTTCAAGCAAAGGTAATTGATTTAATTAAAAAAGTATGTAAAGAATTTAATGTAGCAATTATCTTCATTTCTCATAACATTGGTTTAGTTGCTAACCTTTGTGATTACATTTATGTTATGTATGCAGGTAAGATTGTAGAACAAGCAAAAACATATGAAATTTTTTCTAATCCAAGACACCCATATACATGGGCATTGATTTCTTCAATTCCAGACTCACAATCAAATGAAAAACTTGAATCAATTCCAGGATCTCCACCTAACATGGTGATGCCTCCAAAAGGTGATGCTTTTGCTCCAAGAAATAAATATGCAATTAAATTAGATTTCGAAGAACAACCACCTTTATTCAAGGTTTCTGAATCACATAAAGCTGCAACATGGTTATTACACCCTGATGCACCTAATGTTCCAATCCCAGCAGATGTTTTAAAGAAAATTAAATATGCTTCTAAAGCAATCGTTAATAAGAAAGAAGGTAAGACAAATGGAACAAAACAACAAAAATAAAATCCTAACTGTTCTTGATGTTAATAAATTCTTTAAGAAACGTAATACCTTAAAACATGCTTTAAAAAACATTAGCTTTGATGTCGAAGAAGGTGACTTCTATGGAATCATTGGTGAATCTGGTTCAGGAAAAACTACTTTAGGTAAAGCTATTATCAGACTATATGATATTTCTGGTGGTAATGTTTACTTTTATGACAAGTTAATTTCATCAAAGAAATTATCTAAAAAAGATCATACATATGTATGTAATAATATTCAAATGGTATTCCAAGATCCAATGTCATCTTTGAATCCAAAAATGAATGTTCTAAAAATTATTTCAGAACCATTAGTTATTAACAAAGAAATTAAAAATAAAGTTGATAAATTAATGGAAAAGAAACACAGAATTAACAATGTCTTTGAATACTATTTATTAGAAAAGATTGAAGATATTGCTCTTGTGAAAGAAAAAGAATTCTATAAATCATATTTAGAAACTATTAATAATCAAATTAGTTCATTAAAAGTATTTAAATTCTCAAATGAAGATGATTGAATTTCTTCATTCAATGAAATTGATAATGAATATAACAAGTATATTCAATCAATGAAGTTGAATATTGAAGTGTTATCAAAAATGATTGATGATGAAAAAAATATCATTAAAAACATTTTTGATTCAACAGATATTGATGCTGATGTAAAAGAATATATCAATGCTCCTAAAACTAAATATAGTGAAAGCTATACAAAAGCTTTAAATGAATATAATGATGCTAAAGCTAAAATAAAAGAATATAAACTTCAATTAAAAGAAAAAGCTAAAAAAGAAGTTTTAAAAATTAGGGTTAATGATTATCAACTTCAAAAGAAATATCACCACGATAATTCAAAAGTTAAATTTGATAAAATCTCTTATTATTTTGAAAAGATTTTACAAAAGCATTCAAAAGCTTGTTTATATTCAGTTAAGAAATTCATTGGTTATAAACACTTATCTGTTAAAGATATTGAAATGGAAATTAAGTTCATCTTTGAAGAAATTGATAATTACTTCAAATCTGTAAATGATAGTTTATTTAGTATAACTGAAGCTAATTTTAGTTCAGGTATTGCTGAAGTTAAAAAAGAAATTGAATCACAAAAGATCAACTTATTCTTAGATCCAATGTTTAGAAGATTTTCTGATTCTTTAGAAAGAAAAAATAAAGAAGCAAAAATCATTGATGATAAACATTTAGAAGAATTAAATAAACAATTACAAAAAGCTAAAAAAGAATTAGATAAACAAAAAAATTCTAAAGCTAAACCTCAAGATGATGACAAATTCAAAAAACTTTATGACGACTATAAAGCTTCTTATTTAAAGAAAGAACAAGATATTTATAAAGCTTTAAGAAATGAAATTGCTATCTTGAAAAAAGACGTAAAAGTTCATTTTAAAGAAATGCAAAGTCTGTTCAAGAATATCAATAAGAAGTTATATTCTTTAAGACCAAAAGCAATTGAAGAATTCTCAAGAAAAGAACGTAATTCAATTATTTCTAAAAATACTAAATCATTTAAAATTCAAATTGCTACTAAGAATAAAACATTCAAGTCAATTGACTGAGAAGCAAAGAATCTTTTTGATATTAATTTCATTAACAAAAAATTATCATCAAGTTCTAAGTTCAAACTTTGATTCTATAAAGGTGAACTTGTAAACATGCTAATCCTAAATAAGGTATTCAACATGTTAGAATCTGTTGGATTAAAGAAAGAACATGCTTATCGTTATCCACATGAATTCTCAGGTGGTCAAAGACAAAGAATTGTTATTGCAAGAGCATTAATTACAAATCCAAAACTAATCATTGCTGATGAAGCAATTTCAGCTCTTGACGTTTCTGTTCAAGCTCAAGTAATTAATATTATGAAAGATCTTTGTGAACAAAAAGGAATGACATTCTTATTCATTGCTCATGACTTATCAATGGTACAACACATCTGTAATAAAGTTATTATTATGCATAATGGTTCTATTGTTGAAAAAGGACTTGTTAGTGAAGTATTCAAAAATCCAGTTCACCCATATACAAAATCATTGTTTATGGCTGTACCTGAATTAAATAAAATGGATGTTAATCTTGCAGCATTTGATGACAACTCTGAATATGAAAAGGAATATTCAATTTCAAACATTCCTAAATTCTATAAAGTAAGTCCAGGACACGAAGTATTGGCTTCAGAAAAGCAATTTAAAGAATGAGTGAAATAAATACTGGTTATCACATTAGAAGAAACAATCCTGATGTTCATCCAATTGATAAAGAATCAAGTTCTTTTGGATATCCATCAGGCATTGTTCCTTTTATCTTTAATTGAATAATTTTTCTAACTATTC